>Ga0255776_10000580_pt1 | contig 41661 bp, 40 predicted proteins | sample 071ome_19_FD_179974 | JGI IMG/M metagenome (GOLD analysis project Ga0255776, IMG submission 179974) | Coastal salt marsh microbial communities from the Groves Creek Marsh, Skidaway Island, Georgia - 071413AT metaG (version 2) | ecosystem: Environmental > Aquatic > Marine > Intertidal zone >... | reverse complement strand
CGGGGCTGGGAACCCGTAGTTGCGCCAGAACTCGAGTTCTATCTCATCAAACCTAATCCCGATTCTGATTATCCCCTGGAGCCGCCTATCGGTCGCTCAGGTCGCGCGGAGTCGGGGCGTCAATCGTATTCAATAGATGCTGTAAACGAATTCGACCCCTTGTTTGAAGATCTGTATGACTACTGTGAGAGCCTGGATATCCCGCTTGAAACATTGATTCATGAATCAGGCGCGGCTCAGATGGAAGTGAATCTGCTGCATGGTGACCCGGTTGAGATTGCCGACCAGGCCTTTCTTTTTAAGCGAACCGTTCGCGAGACAGCTCTACGGCACAAGATGTACGCCTCGTTCATGGCCAAGCCGATGGAAAATGAGCCCGGGAGCGCCATGCATATCCATCAAAGCATTGTGTCCACACAGGCCGGTCAAAATATCTTTAGCCAATCAGATGGCGAGGCAAGCCCTCTTTTCTATTGGCATATCGGTGGTTTACAAAGATATCTGCCTGCGGCCCTCTCGCTGCTGGCGCCCAATATCAACTCTTATAGAAGAATCCAGCGATACAACGCTGCACCCATCAACGTGCAGTGGGGTCTGGATAATCGAACGGCGGGTTTGCGCGTGCCGGATTCATCGCCTGATGCTCGACGCATTGAAAATCGCGTACCGGGTGCCGATTGCAACCCTTATCTTGCCATTGCCGCCAGCCTCGCCTGCGGATATCTTGGAATGATTGACGAGATCGACCCCAGCGCACCGATTACTGGGAGCGCATATGAAATGTCCTATGAACTGCCACGAAACCTCGAGCAGGCCTTGCTGGCGTTCAACGAAAGCGATCCGCTATTGGACATTTTTGGTCGACGCTTTGCGCAAGCTTGGACAGCGGTCAAGGAGAAAGAGTACGAAGCGTTCTTGCACGTTATCAGCTCCTGGGAGCGAGAGCATCTTTTGCTGAACGTCTGATAGCGCTGGATCGGACAAGGCGATTTGTCAGCAGCGAGGCGCGGACAAGGAATTAACATTTTTGATTTGAATCTTTAGGGGACAATGAATGGCTCTGAGCACGGCACAGTATCAAGAACTCGATAACGCGCATTTTCTACATCCGTTTACGGACCATAAGCAATTGCATCAGAAAGGCGCTCGAATCATCGAGAGCGCTGAGGGCGTCTACCTTTTTGATTCCGACGGTAACCGTTTGTTAGACGCAATGGCCGGGCTCTGGTGCGTGAACGTGGGCTATGGGCGAAAAGATCTTGCGGAAGTCGCAAAAAACCAGATCGAGCAACTGCCCTACTACAACAGCTTCTTTCAAACTGCTCATCCCCCAGTCATCGAACTTTCCAGCCTGCTCGCCGAAGTCACGCCTGATCATTTGAACCGCGTCTTTCTGACGAACTCAGGCTCTGAATCCAACGATACCGTGGTACGCATGGTGCGTCACTATTGGCAAAGCCTCGGACAACCTGAAAAACAGGTCATTATCAGCCGTAAAAATGCCTATCACGGCAGCACGATGGCGGGGGCAAGTCTTGGCGGCATGGCAGCGATGCATGCGCAGGGAGGGTTGCCGATCCCAGATATTGTTCACATTAATCAGCCGTTCTGGTATCTCGAGGGAGGCGATCTCTCTCCTGAAGAATTTGGAAAAAAAGTTGCGAGCGAGCTTGAGCAAAAAATAGAAGAGTTGGGCGAGCATCGAGTTGCGGCTTTTATTGCTGAGCCGATACAAGGCGCAGGCGGCGTGATTGTTCCGCCAGAGACTTATTGGCCTGAGATCAGCGCCATATGTCAGCGCTATCAGATTCTCTTGGTGGCCGATGAAGTTATCTGTGGTTTTGGCCGCACAGGAGAGTGGTTTGGTAGTGATTACTACCATCTCAAGCCTGACCTGATGGCGATCGCAAAAGGACTGTCGTCCGGCTACTTACCTATTGGGGGTGTGATGGTCGCCGATCATGTTTCCAATGTCCTTATTGAAGAGGGTGGAGAATTCTTTCACGGCATGACCTACGCAGGACATCCTGCCGCCTGTGCGGTCGCTACCGCGAATATCAAGATCCTCCGTGATGAAGGAATTATCGATAACGTGAAGGAGCACACGGGTCCCTATCTGCAGCGTCGGTGGCGCGAGCTCGCTGATCATCCTCTAGTGGGAGAAGTACGAGGCGTAGGATTTTTAGGGGCGTTGCAGCTTGTCGCTGATAAGGCGCGTCGAACGCCGTTCCCGCATGAAAAAAATGCGGGGATGACATGTCGCGATATCGCCACCCGCAACGGTCTTGTCATGCGGGCGGTTGGAGATAGCATGATCATCTCTCCGCCCCTCATCATGACCACCGACCAGATCGACGATCTGGTTACGCTGGCTCGCGAGGCACTTGATCAAACGCAGGCGGCACTAAAGGCAGCGTGATTTCGAAATCTGGGTGGTGACAGTTAATTTGCAGCGCTTCTGAGGCATCCCGCCAAGAGACCATAAACCCGAACAAATATCTGAGGGCTTTTGGGGCCAATCAGGCTTCTACCGATTTTTGTGGGGGCGGGTGGCGCAGGGCGCGATAAATCTAATATAGTAATGCGCAAGGGCCGTGTCAGGGCCCGCTGGATATCCGATTACGAAGGAGGAAACCTGTGAGAAAAGAAACCAAAGAGGATGTGATTGAGCAACTGGCTACCGGGGAGCTCAGCCGGCGCCAATTCAACCAGCGCTTGATGACCTTGGGCGCAGCGATGGTCGCGATGCCGATCGGACGATCCGCATTCGCCTCAGCCGCCGATAACCCCACGGTCTTTACCTGGGAAGGATGGGAGGTCCCAGAGCTGCATCAGCCGTACCTCGCCAAATACAACGAATCGCCGAATATGGCTATTTTTGGTGACGAGGAGGAAGCGTTTGCGAAGATGCGGGCAGGCTTCAAAGTCGATCTAACGCAACCCTGTACCTACAAAGTGCCGATCTGGAAAGATGCTGGAATTTTGATGCCGATTGACACCAGTCGCCTTAGCACCTGGAAAGACATCATCCCCAGCCTGAAGACCATTCCTGGGACCTTCGAGGGGAACAAACAGTATTTCTTCCCAACCGACTGGGGTTTGACGTCTGTGCTCTATCGCGCGGATCTCATGCCTGAATACGTTGGTAAGGAAACCTGGGGCATGCTCTGGGATCCGAAATACAAAGGGCGACTTTCCATGGCCGACAGCCTGATTGATGGCGTCATGGTTGCCGCGATTTACACCGGCGCCAAAGACCCCTTCAACATGACCGATGCCGAAATGGCTAAAACTCGTGCTGCCCTGAAAGAGCAATTGCCGTTAATGCGCTATTACTGGACCAGCCCGGCAGACATTGAGCAGGCGCTAATGTCCGGCGAGCTTGTCGCAACGTCCGCTTGGAACTCCTCGTATGCCGCGCTTAAGAAGGAAGGTCTTGATGTGCGGTACGACAATCCCAAAGAAGGCGCGATGACCTGGGTATGCGGCTTCTGCCTCATGTCAGACCACGATCCAGCGAAACTCGACCGCATCTACGACTACCTTGACGCTTATGCCAGCGTCGAGTCTGGAGTATTTTCGATTACGGAGTATGGCTACGGACACGGCAACATTAATGCCTTCACCAAAGTCGAGCAGGACAGTCCAGGGCTCCTCAAAGAGCTTGGCTTCTCAGTCGACGTGGACAAGACCCTCAACGCAGGGATCTTCCAAGCGCCGATGAGTAATGAGCCCGCTCTGCAGGCTATGTTCGAGGAAGTCAAAGCAGGAATGTAGTTTATTCTGTAAGACCATTGCAGTACTCAGCGATGCCGGGCGTGTAATCACCGCCCGGCATCGTTTTTTTCAACTGGCGCATGTTTATCAGCGCCCCGTATTACCAAAAGAAGACGCCCCTCAGAGTGAATCGCCAGATCGTACCTTTTCATGACTCAAGCGTCTCTTAATCCCGACCGCTCTAATCGATCATCGCTCGGACTTTCAATCCGAAAGCGTTTCCTGTCGAGCGAGCCGTTGCGCGGGTACTCGTTGTTGTCACCAACACTGTTGACGATGCTCTTTGGTCTGGCGATGCCGTTGCTGGTTCTCTTTGGCCTTAGTTTCTGGCTGCAGGATTACGTTGATTTCATCAAAACATTTTCTCTGCAGAATTACTCAGACTTTTTCGCAAAGCCGATCTATAGCGCGATCCTGATGAAATCCATCCGGATTTCGGCCATGGTCACACTTGTAACAGTACTCCTGGCCTATCCGATGGCCTACTTCATCGCGTTTCGGATCAAGAGCAACAAGCTGGTTTGGCTCATCCTGATCACAGTACCCTTCTGGACCAGCTATCTTCTTCGAGTGTTTGCCTGGAAATTGATGCTCGGATACAACGGCGTGGTGAACTCTGGGCTGAAGTCGCTGGGCCTGATCAGCGAACCGCTTGAGTTCTTGCTATACAACCCGACCGCGGTCGCGATCACCCTGGCGCACGCCTGGGCGGCGTTTGCGATCCTGCCGATCTATGTCTCTCTCGAAAAAATCGACCGATCGCTCCTTGAGGCCTCTCGCGACCTGGGCGAAAACGCATTCATGTCGTTTATTCGGGTGACGTTACCGCTTTCGATGCCCGGGGTGATTGCGGCCAGCCTTTTGGTATTCATTCCCACCGTCGGCGATTATGTAACACCTTCGCTGGTGGGCGGGCCAAGCGGCATCATGATCGGAAACATTATCCAGTCCATGTTTGGCAAGGCGTTCAACTGGCCGCTTGGCGCGGCAATATCTGTGATATCCATGTTGACCGTGACCGCCATGGTATGTCTGTTTCTCTGGGGCACACATCGCCTGCGGAGGGCCGTCGCATGAGCAAGCGACGGCCTTGGTGGCGCCCAAGCGGCTTCATGATTTACGCCGTCATTTATTTGACGTTCATTTATCTGCCGGTATTGTTTTTGCCGCTTTTCTCCTTCAACAATTCCAAGTACATCGCGTTCCCGCTAAAAGGCTTCACGCTTAAGTGGTACGAGCAGATGATCAATAGCCCGGACATGCTCGAAGCGCTGATGAATAGCGTAAAGGTGGGTATTACCGTGGCGATCCTGAGCACAATGTTGGGCCTGCTCGCGGCGAAGGCGGTTACCCGATATCGTCTTCCGGGTCGGGGGCCGGTCATGGGCTTCATTATGGTACCGCTGGTCATCCCAGGGATTATTCTCGCGATCTCGCTTCTCATTTTGATTACGCAAGTGGATATTCCCTTGTCGTTGTGGACGGTGGGCTTCTCTCATATGCTTTTGTGCACCCCTTTCGCCATGCTGGTCCTGATCTCACGCATGGAGGGCTTTGATAAAAGTCTTGAGGAAGCCGGGCTTGATCTCGGTGAGAGCGCCTGGATGACCTTTTGGCGCGTCACCTTCCCGATTGTTTTGCCGGGTATCGTCGCGAGTCTTCTGCTGACCTTTACTATTTCTTTTGATGAGTTTGTATTGGCATTTTTTCTTACCAGTACGGATCCAACGCTGCCCATCTATATCTGGAGTTCGCTACGATTCCCCACGAAGATCCCAGCAGTACTCGCGCTCGGGGCGACAATTTTTATCCTGTCTTTTGTCGTGGTCTCTTTCAGCGAATGGTTCAGAAGGAGAGGCGTCAAACTTGAAAGCAGTTCAGGAATCTGATCATGAGTGATGCAATTATTTCCTTTCAGGGCGTGGGAAAACGCTTTGGCCAAGTCAAGGCGGTCGACAACGCCTCCTTCGACATCCAAAGGGGTGAATTCTTCTCTTTGCTCGGGCCCTCGGGCTGCGGGAAGACCACCCTCCTGCGTATGGTGGCAGGGTTTGAAATACCCGATTCCGGGGAAATCCTGATCGACGGTGAGCCGATGTCGGCGACGCCACCCAACAAGCGTCCGGTGAACATGGTCTTTCAAAATTATGCGATCTTTCCCCACCTGGATGTACGAGGGAACATCGCGTTCGGCATGCGTAAATCTGGCCTTTCCCGTGCCGAGTTAGATAAGCGCATTGACGAGGTACTGGAGCTCATCAAACTTCCCGGCTATGGATCACGGGGTGCGGCTGAGCTTTCAGGCGGCCAGCGACAGCGAGTTGCACTGGCTCGCGCTTTGATAAAGCAGCCGAAAGTCCTTCTTCTCGACGAGCCTTTAGGTGCGCTCGATAAGAAGCTTCGCGAGCAGATGCAAATCGAGCTGCGACAGCTTCAGCAACAGATTGGAATTACCTTTCTTTTCGTCACTCATGATCAGGAAGAAGCGCTTACCCTCTCCGATCAAATCGCCGTGATGTCAGAAGGTAACGTGATGGAGATCGCCTCGCCGGGTGACCTTTATGAATCACCCAATTCCCGTTTTGTTGCGGACTTCATTGGTAGTATGAACTTTTTTGAGGCTGAGATCTCCGGCGCACAGGGGGACAAGGTAGAGATAACCGCGCGAGGTATTGGAAAAACTTTGGTGCGGCGACAAGAGGGTCTTGATGCTACCGGACAGAAGGTCTGGGTCGCGATCCGTCCCGAAAAATTTCAGCCCTTCTTTACAGACCCGGGCACCTCAGAAAACACCCTGGCGGGGACGCTGGGCCCTTCCGCTTACCTAGGTGATCGCAGTCACTTCTATGTGCATATCGAGGGTCGTGACGAGCCGGTGCTCGTTGCTCTTCAAAACCTAACGCGCGCAATGAACGATATGCGTCGTCCGAATCAGCCGATTTGGCTGCAGTGGACTGATGAAGCGGTCTGCACCCTCCCTCGCTCGTAAATTTTGAATCGACCTCGATCGAAGACCGCGGGCTATTCGCTTACTCTCCTTTTCGTCAGCGGCTTTTTTAGCGGCGTCTGGGGTGATCCCCTGCTGAGGGCCGATCGAACGACCGGCCTCCTACGAAGCGGCGACGCCGCGTACCGACTTGACAGCAGTACGCTACCCCCCGCTGAAGCTTCCTGCGTCGATAAAGGCGAATCTTGGGATTGCGGGGCAGCGGCTTGGGACATAATGGATCAGTATCTGGATGATCCCAACATTGAGTGCCGCCCTCTGATCGCAATTCAGTCAACGGCGACAGATTTCATTCCTGTGGAATGCTACGGCCCCGGTAAGAATCTCAACGCGTGGCTAATCCGCTCGGGCTGGGCACTCGCAGATCAAAAAGAGAACGCTCTTTTTGAGGAAGAGGAAACGCTCGCCCGAGAAGAGCAGTTAGGGATCTGGCGAGGGGGATTCGAGCCTCCTTCTGATTGGCGGCGGTCACCGGAGGATTCCTGTGACGTCTGCACATTGAGACATCAAAGCCTCATTAAGAACCGAAAGAAACAGACGACGCTGCCCACCGCATCATCGAACGACTGACCGCGAGCCCTCCGGGAACATCTAGGCATCCGAGAGCTGTGCATATTGAATCCCTGAATGCTGACAACTGGTCCCGATGGGCCAAGGCCATTCTTCAGATAGAAAACGCCCTTTACGAGCCATCGCGGCAGGACTCCCCGGAAACGCTTGAAAAGATCATTTGTCATCCCTCGGGTTTGAGCCTGCTATCTCTCGTGGATGAAGAGATTGGCGGTTTCTGTCTCGGAGCCCCGTTAAACCTTTTTGGCCATGTGCGAGGACCTCGGGAGGATCCCGATCTGGCAACCGACGACGTTCTTTATTCCGCAGATACGTGTGTGGATTCCCGTTTTCAAGGCCAAGGTATGGGTCGAGCGCTAAAGACGGAACAACTGCGCCAGGCAAAAGCGGCGGGATATCGAGCGATCACCGGACGAAATCGAGGTGGGCTTGCGCAGGGTATGTGGCGGCTTAATCGCTCGCTCGGTGCTCGCGCCTTCCATATAATCGAGAACGACTATATCGACGACCTCACGCCGAATCTCTGTATTTACTACCGTATTAACCTCAATCCCTAAACCATGACTCGACCGAATCGCATTGAAATTGTTGAAGTAGGGCCGCGCGATGGTCTTCAGAACGAAACCGAGCATCTCTCACCGGCCGAACGGATTGATCTGATCGAGAAACTAGCGCTCGCAGGTCTGAAACAAATCGAAGCGGGTTCATTCGTCTCGCCGCGATGGGTACCGCAAATGGCCGGCAGTGATGTCATTCTGGAGTCTCTTCGCGACCGCGATGATCTGCGACTTCCCGTGCTCGTACCGAATATGCAGGGTTATGAAAATGCACGGGCTGCCGGAGTGCGCGAAATTGCGGTATTCGCGGCAGCAACGGAGTCTTTCTCCCAGAAAAATATCAATTGCAGCATTGACGATAGCCTGCAGCGTTTCGAAGCCGTTTGTCGTCAAGCGTTGGCCGATAACGTTCGCATCCGAGGGTACATCTCATGCGTTCTCGGCTGCCCCTACGAAGGAGAGGTTGATCCTGCCAATGTGGTTCGAATCTCTCGGGACCTTCTCCAGCTAGGCTGTTCAGAGATCTCACTCGGAGACACTATCGGGGTCGGTACACCCGATAAAGCCAGAGCGCTCATTGAAGCGTGCGCCACAGAGGTCGGAATCGATCGCATCTCGGCGCATTTTCACGATACCTATGGCCAAGCGCTGGCGAATATCCTGGCCTGTATTGAGGCGGGTGTTACGACCGTAGATACCGCCATCGGTGGATTAGGGGGATGCCCCTATGCAAAGGGTTCTGCAGGAAATGTTGCGACCGAGGATGTGGTTTACATGCTGAACGGAATGAACATTGACTGCGGTGTCGATCTCCCTGCGCTATTGGACATCACAGAAAGTCTTTGCGAGCGACTCAAGCACCCGCCCGCATCACGCGTCGCGCGCGCCTTGCTCACCAAACGCGCCTAATCCACGGCTCAGTTCGCTACGCGGGACGCCGAAGGCGTAATCGCATCTAAGCCTCGTTCAATATCGGTCTTGATATCGTCGGGATTTTCGAGCCCCACACCAATTCGGAGCATGCTGTCCGTAATACCTGCCGCCCGCCGCTGCTGCTCGCTGATTCGCGCGTGCGTCGTTGAGGCGGGGTGCGTAATCGTAGACCTGGTATCGCCGAGGTTAGCCGTGATGGAGAGCAGTCGGGTATTGTCAATGACTTGCCACGCATCCGAGCGGGATCCGTGAATCTCAAAGGAAACGATGCCGCCAAAGCCACCCTGCTGTTTTAAGGCTAAGCAATGGCCCGGATGCGTCGTGAGCCCGGGATAATAGACTCTTCGAACACTGGGGTGCTGTTTCAGCCAATGGGCCAATTCGGCGGCGTGATCGCAATGCGCTTTCATTCGCAGAGCAAGCGTCTCCAGCCCCTTTTGGAACACCCAAGCGTTGAAGGGGCTCATCGAGGGACCGGTTGTCCTCAGCGTATTGAACAAATCATCGTACAGTGCCCGGTCGTTAACGACCAGAGCGCCGCCCACACAACGGCCCTGGCCGTCGAGATACTTCGTCGCCGAATGCACGACCACATCCGCGCCAAAGGCGATCGGCGTCTGAAGAATCGGAGTGCAGTAGACATTATCAACCGCCAGCAACGCCCCCGCATCTTTGGCGATCTTGGAGAGCGATTCGAGATCGGCTATCTCGCACGTGGGGTTTGAGGGTGTCTCTACAAAAAGAAGGCGCGTCCTGGGCGTCATGGCACGCTCCCAGGCTGATAAATCAGTAATGGGTACGAAATCAGTGCTTACGCCGAAGCTGCTGAGGGTTTTTGTAAATAATGAGACCGTGGACCCGAAGACATTTTCAGACACCGCCACACGATCCCCAGCCTTCAGCACAGAGAGTGCCAGACAAAGAATCGCAGACATCCCCGAAGCCGTCGCGATCGCGAAACGACCCCCTTCCATCGCGGCAAGACGCTCCTCGAATCCACGGACGGTGGGATTTGTGAATCTCGAGTAGACGTTCCCGGATATCTTGCCTGAAAATTTTGCCGCTGCATCGGCCGCGTTTTCGAAAACGAAACTGGACGTCGTGAAGATGGGCTCATTGTGTTCTGCCTCGGCGGAGCGCCGCTGCCCAGCGCGTATCGCAATCGTTTCAATCCCATAGGGCTCAGTGACTTCGTGCATTACCTGTATCCCAATGCTGTCGAGCGCAGGCATAAAAAAACCCGCTGCAGTCGGGGCTGAAGCGGGGTATCGATTTGCCTCGCTTTAGCCGTATTTATTAAGCGCCCGCAAGCTGATTCTCAAATCGGCGCTAGTTGCAATTTAACGATTCGTTAGGCTCATGTCAAAGGATATTGAATAGACAGGGCCCATGCTGTTACACCGACCCGTTTGTCGAGAGGCGATCCGCGCCCTAGGGCTCGGAAAGTAACTCAGGCAACCCCGAGAGATCGGGTAACTCGGCGCTCACGGAGACGCCCAAGCGCTCCGCCTTTTGGCCAAAACGATTCACCCACACCACTTGAAAGCCAAATGCACTGGCGCCCGCGGCGTCCCATGCATTGGAGGACTGAAAAGCAATTTCGGATGCCTCAAGACCTAGGGCATCCACGGCCTGTTGATACACTCGTGGGTCCGGCTTGTAGATTCGAATTTGATCCACCGACAACACGGCATCAAAAGAGTATTCAAGACCTGCATTTTTGACAGCGGCCGCCAGCATCTCCGGGGAGCCATTAGACAGGATGGCGCAGCGGATATGTCTTTTCTTCAGTTGTTCCAATACCTCGGGAACCTCTGAGTAACAGGAAAGGCTAAGGTAAGCCTGTAGGAGATCATCGCGAAGCTGTGAATCCGAGATGCCGCTCGTATCCAGAGCAAAGTCCAACGCATCGCCCGTCACCTCCCAAAAGTCGATATAGCGTCCCATCAGGCTACGGAGCCACGTGTACTCAAGTTGCTTGGTCCGCCACAGCATGGAAACCGCTGAGGCGTTAGCCATACGATGCGTATGCTGGGCGACTGCTGAGTGCACATCAAAAAGCGTCCCATAGGCATCGAAAACGCAGGCTTTAATCTCATGGAGTGTGCTCGGCTTCATCAGAGTGTTCTCGTCTATTTCTGTGCAGCGCCTAATGGGGGAATAGAGTACGTCGCTGTCACATGCGCCACGAGGGTATCGCTCCCTTCGCTGAAAATTTCCACTTCCCCCACCGCAAGTCGCTTACCGGTCTTGATCATGCGTGCCTCTGCAATCATGTCGTACGGGCCCGGACGACTCAGAAAATTGATATTCAGATTGGTGGTCACGGCTAGCGGTACGATGCCGATCTTGCTCAGGAGGGCGGCATAGATTCCGTAGTCCGCAAGACCCATCATCACCGGACCCGCGATGGTATCGCCCGGGCGCAAAAACTTGCTGAGATAGGGCGCCCGCACGGTTGCGGTGCCCTCGCCAAGTGATTCCAGAGTAAAACCGTGCTCCGCCGCGAACGGCAGCTGCTCATCAACGAGCTGCAGGACATCTTCAATGGACACTTTCGACACAGCAGTTTACTTCGCTCTTTTAGGCGTGTAGGGTACCCAGAGGCTCAACGAGGCTTATGAACATGACCAGCGGCGACACACAAGCGACACTCGATCCCATTTTGATCCAGCGCGATCGCTCGCCCGGGGTGGTTGAGCTCACGCTCAACAGTCCAAAGCAGTATAACGCCTTGTCTGAGGAAATGCTTTTTGCATTTCAGCAGGCACTTGATAGCATCAGCGCACGAAGTGACGTTAAGGTGTTGGTCATCTCTGCCAACGGCAAAGCCTTCTGCGCGGGCCACGATCTCAAGCAAATGCGGGCAAACCCGCAAGAGGCATACTACGAAGACCTGTTCTCCCGCTGCAGCACCATGATGGTGACGCTGGCAAAGATGCCACAAATCAGCATAGCTAAGGTCCAGGGCATGGCGACCGCGGCAGGTTGTCAACTCGTTGCAAATGTTGATCTTGCTGTGGCCTGCAATGACGCGCGCTTCGCGGTCTCCGGGATCAACCTTGGGCTTTTCTGTTCGACACCAAGCGTTCCGCTGAGTCGAAACGTGGCTCGCAAACGTGCTTTTGAAATGTTGACGACAGGCGAATTTATTGATGCGGAAACAGCCGTCGCCTACGGACTGATCAATCGTGCTGTTCCTCCTGAGGCGTTAGACGCTGAAGTTGACCGCCTTGCTCAAAACATCGCCCATAAACCCGCGGACGCACTTCGGGCGGGAAAAGCACTGTTCTACCAGCAGCTCAATATGCCCCTGGCTGAGGCCTATGCGGTCGCGGGCCGTACGATGGCAGGCAACATGCTGTTCCCCGACACCGTAGAGGGTGTCAATGCCTTCATTGAGAAACGAAAGCCAGACTGGAGCTAACCAAATCCTCTAGATACCCTGAAGCCATCAGGGCGAGGGTCGATCCAGCAACCGATACTGCAGGGTCTCGCCAACGTGTTGACCGAGAATACGGCTTGACCCATCGAGGTCTGCAATGGTTCGGGCCACCCGAAGAATGTGGTGAAAACTCCGGGCCGAAAAGCCCAACCTCGTTACGGCCTGCTCGAAAAGACGCCGAGCATCGCCGCTGAGAGTGCAGTGTTGCTCGAGCGACTCTACGCTCATCAACGCATTGATCGCGCCAGCTCGGTTATGCTGAAGATCACGCGCCACCTGAACTCTTGCGGCGATTGCCTCCGATGACTCCGACGGCTGACCTGCGCAAGTTACATCACCAACACTCAAGGTCGGGAGGCGCACCTGCAGGTCAATTCGATCCAGCAAAGGGCCCGACAACCGATCCCAATATCGTCTGACCTGATCCGGTGTACATTTACATCGACCTGAGGTATCGCCCTCATACCCACAGAGACAGGGATTCATCGCACCAATCCATTGAAAGCGGCACGGGAAAACAACACTCCTGCTGGCCCGGGCGATACGAATAGTTCCAGACTCAAGAGGTTCTCGCAACTGGTCAAGAATATATCGGGGGAATTCAGAAAGCTCGTCCAGGAATAAGACGCCGCGGTGTGCCAAAGAGATCTCTCCGGGTTGGGGCCGGGCGCCGCCGCCCGTTAAGGCTACCGCCGAAGCGCTGTGGTGTGGCGCCCGAAAAGGTCGACATCGCCACAACTCGGGATCAAATCCCGTCCAGGCGATCGACTGTATGGCAGCGACTTCAAGCGCCTCTTGTAGAGATAGCGGAGGCAAGATCGTTGGCATTCGCTCCGCAAGCATCGTCTTTCCGCAACCCGGCGGGCCTACCATGAGTAATGAATGCCCGCCCGCAGCGGCTATCTCCAGAGCCCGTCGACCTAAAGCTTGGCCACGAACCTGGGAAAAATCGAGAAGCACCTCGCTCGGGTGTTGGCACTTATCCGCGCTGAAACTTTCATCAAGACATGTACGAAGCTCGCCCGAGAGATGGGCCACCGCCTCGCAAAGATTTGCGGCCGGCAGGAGCCGTAAGCCCTCAACAAGGCTTGCCTCTCTGAAATTTTCTAACGGGAGAAGTAAAGAGAATCGCTCAGGGCTCATTTGGATGGCCGCGGGGAGGATGCCGGGTACAGATTTCAACACGCCATCCAATCCCAGCTCACCCAAGCATTCGACCGACAATGCCTCGGCGGTCCGTGTCAGCTGGTTAGTCGCTGCCAAAATACCCAGCGCAATAGGAAGATCAAACCTTCCGCCCTGCTTCGGCAGATCAGCCGGCGCTAAGTTCACCGTGATCCGCCGCGGCGGAAAATCGAATCCGGAATTCAGGATCGCGCTGCGGACGCGTTCACGACTCTCACGCACTGCCGCCTCAGGAAGGCCTACAATCGAGAACGAGGGCAACCCGCCTGATATGTGAACCTCTACTGAAACAGCAGGCGCATCAAGTCCAATATCGGCGCGGGTGCGCAGTCTCACAAACGACATCTCGACTTCTCCTTGTCATAAAACCCATCCTTGGGATTTGAGTCGCGTACTTAACTATCTCGGTCTTTTTCTAGCGCTTCAACGCGGGCAGCGAGCAACTCAAGCTGCTCTCGCGTTCGAGCAAGCACTTTTTCCTGAACTAATAATTCCTCGCGGGTGACCAGATTCATCTTCTGCAAGGATGCCTCAACGAGCGTCTTGAGATTCGAGCGAACCTCCTCCGCGATGTCGCCAGGCAATACATCCTGAATGGATTCGGTGATCCTCTTGAAAGGTGTATTCATTCGATTGACCGTAACTTGCTAGGAAATTTTTCGACCCAAATATTAGCAGTCCCTGTCTCAAGCACCGGCATGCACTAAAAGGGGGCGTATCTGTTCTAAAGCACACCGCCGCAGTGCAGCGATCTGCGACGAGATCGGTAAAACCAGCCTGGAGGAGATTCTATTGGTTGGCACGAAACTTGCTTCCTATGGACTGACGTAATTAAACCGGGGCGATGCCCCTTCGTCCAGTTACTTTTTCACAGGGAGAAAAAAATGAAACTCGTCACCGCGGTGATTAAGCCCTTTCGGCTTGACGATGTTCGGGATTCTCTTGCCCAGATCGGGATCAAGGGAATGACGGTCACAGAGGTCAAGGGTTTTGGCAGACAAAAGGGCCACACGGAACTGTATCGGGGCGCAGAGTATGCCGTCGACTTTCTGCCCAAGATAAAACTTGAGATTGCGGTTACTGCGGATCTGGTAGATCAAGCGATCGAAGCAATAAGCGATTCCGCAAAGACAGGGAAGATCGGGGACGGAAAAATTTTCGTCTATGACATCGACCAAGTTATGCGAATCCGTACGGGTGAAACCGGTACGGATGCACTCTAGACACTAAAACCGACGTTTTATTAGGAACCGGAGAAATTTAAAGTGGAAGATATTCTTAACTTAAGGTACGCGCTTGATACGTTCTATTTCTTAGTGATGGGCGCTTTTGTGATGTGGATGGCCGCAGGCTTCTCGATGCTTGAGGCAGGTCTTGTTCGGGCAAAGAACACAACCGAAATTCTCACCAAGAACGTTGCGCTCTACGCGATAGCCTGCGTGATGTATATGCTGGTGGGATACAACCTGATGTATCCCGGCGATGCCGCTGTGAACAGCATCTGGCCGGGGCTGAGCTTCCTGCTTGGCACAGAGAATGATCCGGCCGCGGTGCTGAGCGCATCTGGGGAAAGCTGGTACGACGGTGCTTATTATTCTGGACGGTCGGACTTCTTCTTTCAGGTTGTCTTCGTCGCTACCGCAATGTCAATCGTCTCCGGGGCCGTCGCAGAGCGGATGAAACTTTGGCCTTTCCTGGCATTCTGCGTGGTATTGACCGGCTTTATTTATCCGATTCAGGGATTCTGGAAGTGGGGCGGAGGATTCCTTGACGGTATGGGATTCTCTGATTTCGCGGGGTCTGGTGTGGTTCATCTCACTGGCGCCACGGCGGCACTCGCGGGCGTATGGATGGTCGGAGCTCGAAAAGGAAAGTACAGCAAAGACGGTAAGGTTCAGGCGCTGCCCGGGGCGAACCTACCCTTGGCCACCCTGGGTACGTTCATTCTGTGGCTTGGCTGGTTTGGCTTCAACGGCGGCTCTGAACTTGTGATCTCGAACGTGGGCGAAGCAAACGCTGTGGCGGCGGTATTTGTAAATACCAATGCAGCAGCTGCCGGTGGCGTAGTGGCGGCACTTCTCGCGGCCAAAATAATCCTGGGTCGAGCAGATCTCACGATGGTGCTTAACGGCGCCCTGGCAGGTTTAGTTGCGATTACTGCAGAGCCTTTAGCGCCCTCCCCGCTCGCGGCTACGCTCATCGGCGCGGTCGGTGGTGCTATCGTGGTGTTGTCGGTACTGGGTCTTGACCGCCTGCGTATCGACGACCCGGTCGGCGCCATATCTGTTCACGGGGTCGTCGGCATATGGGGTCTTCTGGCCGTACCGATCACCAATAGCGATGCGAGCCTGATCACACAGCTGATCGGCGCTGCAGCAATTTTTGGATTTGTGATGATCGCAAGCCTTATCGCTTGGGGAGCAATTAAAGCCGTTGCCGGGCTTCGCGTCACCGAAGAGGAAGAATATCGGGGTGTAGATGTCTCGGAATGCGGCCTTGAGGCGTATCCGGAATTTACCAGCGGTCCGAAGTAAACGGTTGATGGAAGGCATGACAGCGCCTCGAAAAACGGGGCGCTGTTATCCGTCAAACGTGACCCGATATTGAACGTACGCCTCTTCGCGAAGAGATTGCGTCCATTGCTCCAACGCTTCCTGGCTCTTTCTTGACCTGAGAACCTGCTCGGCCTCTCGCCGCCGAAGGTCTTCGGCGATGTCGACTTCTCGCTCACCGGTGACCTGCGCGATGTGGAGCCCGGCTACCGTTTCAAATACCGGGCTTACCTCACCCGCCGAGAGGCCCTCGATCGCCTGCGCGAACTCGGGCGGTAGCGCCGAACTCTCGACCCATCCGAGACTGCCCCCCGCAGCGCGGGTCGTTGTATCTTCCGACTGAAGCTTAGCTACCGCACCAAAATCCTCGCCCGAGATAATTCGATCACGAGCCCGCTCGAGTCGGGACCTCACCTGCTGACGGGACAAGAGCGCTGACTGCCGCATCAGGATATGCCGCAATTCAAGCTGACTAATCATTCTTGAGACGCCGCCCTGAGATCGGATGACCTTAAGAATGTGCCAACCCCGGGGAGTCTCAAATACCTCGGTGAGCCCACCCTCGGCGACTTCACGTAGAGCATTCAAGAAGACATCGGGAAGTTGCTTGGCTTCGCGCATACCGAGCGATACCTGTACCTCAACCTCATCGCTCGGGCCATACCGGTCAGCCGCCTCCTCGAACGAAAGACCTGCGGACAGTTCCTCTCGAATTCTTAGTGCCAGAGCTTTCCGCCGTTGGCGTTCATCAGTGGAAGCATCGGCTTCGACGAGACAAACTATCTGAGCCAGCTCTACTTTACGATCTTCTGGCGCTTCGGTCTGGGGATTTTGATCGAGATATTCTTCAACCTCGGTCGTGCTCACGGCAATCGTGCGACCGATGCGGGCATTGATCACCTGACGGATCGTCAGCTGACGCTTGAGATCATCGCGATAATCCTCAAACGCTACTCCCGATTGCTCGATAACATTCTTCAATTCATTCACGCCAATCTGGTTTTGCTTGGCAATGACGGACAGGGCATAGTCCACTTGGCCCTCCCCCACAATCAGATTGGAACGGCGCGCAATTTCAAGCAGCAAGCGATCCACAATCATTTCTTCCAGCAATCGCGGCGCAAGCACTCCATAAGGCGGTGCGTTCTGACCCGATGAGCGCGCCTCCAGATTTGCCAGGGCCACGCGCTTATCGAGATCCGACTGAGTAATGGCTTCTTCATTCACAACAACGAGAACCCGGTTGATGGCCGTTTGGGCATGCGCAACCACGCCCAGGATCATCATCAGGGAGATTAGGAAAGCCTTGATCATCACGCGTGCGGATATCGAGGGAGGATGATGCGGGCGGACGTAAATCAATGCGAGGTGTTAGTTAAGCGACGGCACGGTCGTCGTAAATCCACTGGCCAGCTGGTCACTTGATACTCTGCCTAATCCCCGCAGGCTGAAGGTGGCCATAAATTTCGACTGAGATTTCTGATCACTCCCATCGGTGCGATCTTCGTAGCCCAATTGAATGGCCCAGCAGCAGGCGTCATATCCCACCGTGAGTTTTGAATAGTACCCTGGGTCTGAGCCCTCCGAATCACTACGAAGAGCGGTTGCGCCAAACTGCCATCGAGAAGCAATAGGCCACGTAAAGTCGAGCTGAAGACTATCGGATGTCTCATACCAGCTATAGGACGTGGAAAGGCGCCTTCGCACATCGCGGTCATAGGTTGCGCCCAGGCGCCAATGATCCACCTGATTAACATCCCAGTTCCAGTTCAAAAATCCATCTGTTCTTAGTGTCTGTGTAAGGTTAAAAGTGATGTCGCCTACCAACGGGGAAAAGTCGCTGGTATCACCCCCGGCAGAATCGAGAGTCACTTCACGTGCTGCCAAATAAATCTGCTGGGCGAGATTCCACCGAAGAAGATCATCTCCGGTAGTGGATTGATAGGTTTCGCTGGATAGCCCCAAGATAAATCCTTGGAAATTCTGAATACGGTCTGACCCCCAAAAGCCACCACCCAAAAATGCATCCGCAATATTGTCGAAACCAACCGTTCCTGAATCAAAGACAGGCAACCCGTCTTGATCTTCGTAAGGTACGTAGCGATAGGTAAGACTCGGCACCAAAGTCTGAGTATGGTCTTCAGATCGCCAGTCGACATCGCGCTCTAAAAATAATTTGGAGGCAACCTCAAAAAGGTATATCCCACGTGTAGGATCCGAGGGGTCACCGGCAGGTTGGTTTTCCACGTTATAGGCCGTATACGCATAAGTAAACTTCGGGGTGAATTCGAGAAACGTTCTTTCGATCGGCGCTGCCAGAGTAGTCTCGGTGTCCCAGCGCAGCCCGGTGGTCTTCGTCGCTGATGCGTGGTCAAAATTAATAAGTTCTGATTTGAATTCCGGCTTTAGTGTGAAACGGGTTTCCTTATAGCTCAGCGTATTTCGAGAACCTGGAAAGAAAGACTTGTCCCATACCACCCGGAGTCCAGGCAAGCGGCTGTAAGGCTCGTTTTCCTGTGATACGGATTTATCGATGGTCTGATATGCCGTCACGTCCGCATTGATCTGGAAATTCTCATTTTCAAGAAAAATGTCGGTAGGATTGATCGACACATCAGCGCTCTGCGGAAGGTGAGATGCGCTGCTTACCTCGAGCTTATTTGACAGATCAGTCAAATAATCACGATCCGAGACATAGCCGACATTAGCATTGAGGGACAGTCGAGAGCCCCAGCGCTGCACGTTTTGCCGATGACGATAACTGAAGCCATAACGGCTGTCTCCGTATTCCGAGTCATCCGGCATAAATTCGCCACGCAACATGCCGCTATAGTCTCCGAATCCCGTCTCGCCCATATAACGAAACTCCCCAGATCCGAGGACTCCTCGTTTGGCCATATATCGGGCCGCGAATGTCGCGTCCCGCGCGGGCGCAATATTCCAATAATAGGGAACCTCAAGATTGAATCCCCAGTTGTCGCCGAACCCAATCGTAGGGAACAGCAGCCCGCTTTTTCGTTCGTCGTTAATAGGGAAACTAAGCCTTGGCGCATAAGCAATAGGGACGCCATAAAAACGAACTTTGAGGTGCTCGCCAACGCCAACACCAGACGCATGATCCAGCGTGATTTCGTCGGCTTCCACCAATACGGAATCGTCACCGGCTACACACCGTGTATAGACCACATCTTGGAGGCGCTCCCGGTCATGGCCCTCAAGAAACAAGCGCGCCGCCGTGGCTCTAGCCTTGGCCTTAACGGTGGGCGTCTCGGTCGACCCACCCTCTTGCAGAGGTTTTTCCTCCATATCAAGCGATAAGGTCTCTCCTGAGGACAGACGAATCTCGTTGGACGAGGCGGCGGTCATTCGCGGCCCCTTGACACTACCGACCGTGCCGGCAGACGCCACCGTAAAGCCCGATCGATCAAAGGTCATCGAAGAAAAATCCTGTACCTTGCGCTTCGGTATCGGGTCACGACGCGAGAGCTGAAGTGTAACCATCGACGCTGAGCCAATTCGCGTTTCTATCTCGAGATCAAGTTCTGCTGCCGTAATCCGATCGCCCTGTTCCGAGAACATGGTGGCCTCTTGCGCCTGAAGCGACATGGTTTTCTTATTGAACAAGATCTCATTCGCGTAAATCGCGCGGGCGCCCTGCGTTGCGAAGGCATTGCCCCTTAACTCCAACTCATCAGACGACGGAAGATCAATGCTGTCGGCTTCTAAGTTGATGGGCATACGGGTTGCATCCATCTCCAGATAAGGGGTCAGTTCTCCTGGAACTTGAATGGCATCCGCCGGGCAAGTCGTCTCATCGGCAAAAACAACGGGTGCCTGTGCAGACGTGCCGGAGGGAATCAACAGCAGTGGGACACAGGCTGTGCAAATGAATTGGCGCAAGGAAAGATCCTGCCTCATGGATGATTTGAACCCGAAGTCGCTAATTTCAAAGAAGGAATCGCTCAAGCAAAACGTTAAATCTGTTAGGCTTATTATAGGCAAGCGACCGCGCTGCAGAAATCCTAAATCCGCTTATTGCTCTTTAAGGAATCCCGCAAAAAATGCTATCGGCGATGATCCTAGCGGCCGGTCGTGGCCAGCGACTTGCGCCTGTTACGGACAAGACACCTAAACCCCTGCTTGATGTTGGCGGTAAGGCGCTCATCGACCACCATCTGGACGCACTACAGGCAGCAGGCATCACCCACGTGGTAGTGAACGTCGCGCATCTTGGTGATCAGATAATCGAGCACCTTCGGAAGCTATCCTCAGATTCAATTGACGTTTTAATCTCACAGGAGCCAGAAGGGGCTCTTGAAACCGGCGGCGGGATCTTTCAAGCGGTGGATAAGATCAAAACGGATCCTTTCCTCGTCCTAAACGGCGATGTCATCACCGACCTTGATCTGGATACGCTGCCGACCGGTATTGAGGACCTTGCGCATTTGGTGCTTGTACCCAACCCGGATCATCATCCGGAGGGCGACTTTTTACTGGATCAGGATCGCGTGAGACCTCCTGATGGATGTAAAGGCCAAAGTCTTCTTACCTACTCTGGTATCGGCGTATTCCAAAAAGCTTTATTCTCAAAGTGCCGTCCCGGCCGATTCCCCTTGGGACCTCTTCTTCACCATGCTGCTCGAGAAGATCGATTGAGCGGTCGGATCTATCGGGGTCAGTGGATTGATGTGGGAACACTGGAACGACTTGAACGGGCACGCTCAGAAATGAGAGTCCCTTAGATTGATGATCTACAGCAGCGCCGCAAGGCATCGCATTAACGCTTGGCGAGCCTCATCTACGCTTAGAGAGATTCCTTCCCGCTCGATACTGGTGACCTGCAAATTCGTGTAGCCACAGGGGTTAATCCACTGAAACGGCTCAAGGTCCATCGCAACGTTTAGGCTTAATCCATGATAACTCCGACCGGAGCGAACCCGGAGACCCAAAGCCGCGATCTTCTGATCCCGTAAATAAACACCCGGCGCGCCTGCGCGCGTTGTTGCCTCAAGCCCGATATCCGACAGCAAGCGCATCGTTGCCGCTTCAAGCACTCGAACGAGCTGACGAACGCCCATCTTTCGCCTCTTGAGGTCGATCATAAAATAGGCAATTAACTGACCCGGCCCATGATACGTAATCTGGCCGCCCCGGTCTGATTTTACGAGGGGAATTCCATCCAATCGGGGAATTTCCGTACAACTGACGCCCTGCGTATAGACCGGCGGATGCTCAAGAAACCAAATCTGATCGGGCGTATTGTCGTCCCGTCCGTTCGTCCATGTGCGCATTTGATCCATCGTCTCCTGGTACTCGCAGAGCCCGAGATTAAGAAACTCCACGGGATTGAGATCAGAAGAGAGCTGATCATCAGCACGAGTTGTCGCAGACATCAATGAATCGAACCGGGCTGCGTTCAGAGAGTCATCAGGACGTCTTGCTCACTATTCAGGTCCATATAGATCGCGTCCAGTTGCTCACGGCTCTTCGCTTCGATCGTGCAACTCACAGAGACGTAACGCGCGGCAGAGCTTTCGCGGATACTAAGATCCAGAATAAAACATCCTTTGAGGTGCCGCAGAACAATATCCCGCACCCGCTGCTCAAATCCATCGACATGACGTCCCATTGCCTTAATCTGATATCGGCAGGGAAATTCCAGAAGCTCCGTTTCTTCCTGCTGATCCGACATTAATGAAACCAAAGGCGCACGGTATCGGTCAAGCTCTGCCATAGGGATCCGGAGTCAACGGCGCTAAGCGCGACCAGCGGTCGCGACACGATAGTCTCGCCGCGAAGTTTTATCGAAAGCGTGCCTAGCTCAGCGCCCGCCTCAATCGGCGCAATCGCCGGATCTACCAACTCAACGCTGGCATCCAACGCTTTGCCCGAACCCTTAGGGAGCACAAGATCAATAGGTGCGGAGACCCCGAGCGCGATCGACCTTTCAGCGCCCTTAAAGACCGTCGACTCGACAATTTTTTCATTATCAGGATACAGTGCGTGATGCTCGTAGGCGGCGAATCCAAACCGCATGAGCGAATACACCGCGTCCCCGCGCTCCCGGTCGTCTTTTGCCCCCACGACAGTACCAATCAACCGCATGCCATCTTTCTTTGCCGATCCCACCAGACAATATCCGGCCGAGCGGGTATGACCTGTTTTTACCCCGTCAATGGTCTCATCGCGACCGAGCAGAGGGTTTCTGTTTTTCTGAGTAATTCCATTCCACGTGAATTCAGGGATGGCATAGCGACCATAGTGATCGGGCTGGCTCTCAATAATGGCTCGCGTCAGTAAGGTGATGTCACGAGCAGTAGTGTAATGGTCAGGATGCGGCAATCCGGCACTGTTTTTGAAGTGGCTATTAACCATACCCAGTTCCACTGCCGTCTGATTCATAAGATCAGCGAAGCCCTCCTCGCTACCGGCGACATGCTCCGCCAGAGCCACGGCAGCGTCATTACCTGACTGAACGATCAGTCCCATGATCAGATCCTCTACGCGAACACGGTCGCCCGCCTCAATGAACATACGCGAGCCTTCTGATCGCCAGGCTTTCTCACTGACAATAACCTCGTCATTAAGAGACAAGGCACCACGATCTACTTCACGAAACACAATGAATGCGGTTAAGAGTTTTGTGAGACTTGCAGGCTCTATCGGCGCATCCGGATCATTCGCCGCCAGCATGAGTCCCGTCCGCGCATCCATCAACAGCCAAGAGGGCACCTTTAAATTGGGTGGCGGAATACTCGAGCGTATGGATTCATCGAGGTCGGATTGAAAGTCCGCAAAAGCAGTCGTCGGTAAAAAGGCAACGATAGCGATCAGAGCGCCAACACGCATCAGTCGCCGCACAATATTCTTTGGTCCGATTAACATGAATCGCGTCACTCCGCTCTTATGACTTTGGGCGTCAGTCCCGTAACATTTTCTATCCTGATCTTCTGGGTGCGCATCTCAGAGGAATCTCGAAACGGCCCCACTCTGACTCGATAATAACGCGTCTGATCCAGCTTTACCGCTTGAATCGACACAAGAGCAATACCGGATTGACTCAGGTCTGATTTCAGGCGCTCCGCATTTTCCTGCAAGCGAAAACTTCCCGCTTGGAGAATAAAACTGGATTGAGAACCATCATCAGCGTCCCGCGAGGACGCCACTTTGGAGGGCGCCTTGAGGACAGTGATCCGAACCGGGGCGGTGCCGCTTTCCACAACATCCAGTTTTTGTGCTGCAACATATGAAAGGTCCAGAATTCGGCCTCCCAAGAACGGTCCGCGGTCATTCACCCGCACGATCACCTCTCGCCCGTTGCGCAGGTTTTGCACGCTAAGATAGCTGGGGAGAGGTAAGGTCTTGTGTGCGGCCGTCATGTCGAACATGTCGTATGGCTCGCCGCTGGAGGTTATCCGTCCGTGGAACTTTCGCCCGTACCAGGATGCCTCCCCAGTCTCGGTGTACCCCCGTTGCACCGTCTTCATGGGGAAATAACGGACTCCGAATACCTCGTACGGGGCGTTCCCAATACGGCTTAGCGGCTCGTCTCGTGGGACGGGATTTGCCACCGAGGCCGGATCGGGACCACGCGTTGGCGGACCGTCATCCTGATAATAAGCGCCCGAGGACTCAGGCTTAAATATGCTGCAGCCCCCCAAGGTCCCAAGAATAAGCGTCGTCGCTAATATTCTGACCAAGCGCTGCATTAGTTTTCGCTGGCCGCTGCCACCTGCTCTGAGAGCTCAAACACCGACATGGCGTAGTTCTGGCTACGGTTGTATCGGGTGATCACGAAAAAGTTGTGGTAACCGATGCGGTAATCAGCGCCACTCTCTCCATCAAAACGCAACACGCCGACCTTTTCGTCCTCGCCTCCCGCCAGCGATATGCCAAGCGCACGGAGGTCTTGAACAGAGGTATTGGCTTTAAGCTTTTTTGTCACGAGTTCTTCAATCCCAGGCGGCCTACCGGTTACGGAGGTGGCAATAGATGCCTGATCCCGCCACCCATAACGCGAGAGATAGTTGGCCACGCTGCCAATGGCGTCGTTCACGCTATTGATCAAATCAGCTCTACCGTCACCATCGAAATCAACCGCATAGTCACGATAACTGCTCGGCATGAACTGTGGGATACCCATAGCCCCGGCATAAGATCCTTTCACCACTGTCGGATCAAGGCCCTGCTCTGCGGTGAGCTTCAGAAAATGCTCAAGCTCTGAAGAGAAAAACTTGCTGCGGCGAGGATATTCGACCGAAAGAGTGACGAGACTGTCGAGCACCCTCAGATTGCCGAGTATTTTTCCGTAACGGGTCTCCACTCCAATAATTGCCACAATAATCTCGGCGGGAACCCCAAACTTACTTTGAGCCCTTTGCAGCACATCCCAATGCGATTTCATGAATTGCACGCCGCCGCTCACAGAGGCCGCATTTACGAATAACGAGCGGTATCGATGCCATTCCAGGCGTTCGGCCGGTCGATTCATTGCATCAATAATCTTGGTCTGAATCTTGGCATCCTGAAACCAATTTTTCACCTCTGCCGAAGTCAAGCCATTCACCCCATTAAGACGTTTGGCCATCTCCTCCAGCTGTGGATATTTTTCTAGTGAGACCGCTAGCGCTTGAGATCCGCAAAAGAAAACTCCTGCCCAAAATAACGCCGTGAACCGTCCAATATTTTTGATACGTTGCTTTGTGTTCATGTCATCAGTCGCCGTTTTGCGTGAAGCCCCATCACAATGCCAAATGCCGCCATCAAAGTAAGCATAGAGGTCCCCCCATAACTTACCAGGGGCAAGGGTACTCCCACGATGGGGAGGATCCCGGACACCATCCCTAGATTAACAAACAAATAAATAAAAAAAGTAAGCGCAAGGGCGCCGATCAGCAAACGGGAATAGGTCTCCCTAGTGTGGTAGGCCATCGTCAAACATCGCCCCACGATGAAGAGATACAGGACTAACAACACGCTCACCCCGATCAATCCGAATTCCTCGGCGAATACGGCGAAGATAAAGTCAGTGCTACGCTCAGGTATGAACTCAAGGTGAGACTGACTCCCTTGTAGCCATCCCTTTCCCCACACGCCGGCGGACCCAATCGCAATTTGAGCTTGAATCGTTTGGTAGCCAGCCCCCATCGGATCTGCCCATGGGTCAAAAAGCGTCAGAATTCGCTGCCGATGATAGTCGTGAAGTTGCGACCACAAGAACGGGGCAACCGCTGCGACAACAGCCAGCATCATAAGGATATGTCGCCACTGAATCCCAGCAAGAAATACAACGAATAAGCCTGAAACGGCGAGCATGATTGCGGTGCCGAGATCCGGCTGAACCACAACTAACGCGGAAGGTATCATCGTAAGGCTCAGCGCAAGCAAGACCATTGCAAAGCTCGGGGGCAATCGCTTTCGCGTCATTATCCAGGCTATCATCATCGGTACCGCAAGCTTCATAAGTTCGGAGGGCTGGAAGCGAACTACTCCGAGATCTAACCACCGTTGCGCACCCTTTGCGGTCACCCCAAAGGCAAGGACTGCGACGAGCATAATCACGCCCGCGATAAACATGTGAGGAGAAAAACGCCTCAAGGTCTCGGGGGTGATCTGCGCGGTCAGCAGTAGTACACCCCAAGCGATGCCGAGACGAACCGCCTGACGCATCATGACGTCCCAACTCTCACCGGATGCACTATAGATCACTATGAGCCCAAGCCCCGATAGCGCTAGGAGCGCTATGGTAAGAGGTCCATCTAAATTAAGCAGACGGCCCGGAATCATCTCAACCGTATATACCTAAGCACGCTCGAGACTCTTAAGAAAATATTGGTCCATGACCTTGCGCGCAATCGGTGCGGCAACACTTGCTCCACTGCCGCCGTTTTCGACCACCACGGCAATAGCAATTTTGGGATTCTCGATGGGCGCGAAGGCAATAAAGAGCGCATGATCGCGAAGTTCCTCGCGAAGCGCACTCTCGTCATACTCTTCTCCTTGGGCAATCGCAACCACCTGAGCGGTGCCCGTCTTACCGGCTATTGAGTATGCGCTTCGCCGGCCGCTGGCTCTCGCTGTGCCGAGATCGCTGCTCATCACGGCCGTCATTGCCTTAATTGCTCGATCGATACCTTCAGAATCAACCCGAAGAGACGTTGTTATCGACTCTGCGGCGAACCCGTCCCACGATTTGCCAGATATTGCATCCTGCCGATCGAGCAGTAAACGAGGTTGGACAGCGACTCCACGGTTAGCAAGAGCCACAGCAACGCGAGCCAGTTGCAGAGGAGTCGTCATCAGGTAGCCTTGTCCAATGGCCGTAATCAGATCCTCGCCCGGATACCAGGGTTCTTTTCGTGAGGACATTTTCCATTCAGCAGTAGGCACGAGACCATTAGGTTCATCCGGAAGATCGACCCCGCTACGGCGACCCAATCCAAATTCGGTCAGGACTGCGGCCATCTGCGTGATGCCCAGACGTTTACCCATTTCATAAAAATAAACATCACAGGATTGTTCGATCGCGGCATGCAGATCAACCGGGCCGTGTCCCGTTTTTTTCCAGCAACGATAACGGCGAGTGCTGTCTGGGAGCATGTACCACCCCGGACAAAAAATCTTCTCGTTGGGATTAATACCTGCTTTAACGATTGCCTCACCGAAAAGTGGCTTGATCGTGGATCCGGGCGCATACCTGCCGTATAACGCTCGATTAAGCAAAGGCTTATCCTTTAGGTCCCGCAATGCGGAGTAGGTTTTCTGATCGATGCCATCGACGAATAAATTAGGATCGAACGAGGGACTGCTCGCCATGACGAGTACTTCGCCAGTATTTGGCTCCATCGCCACCACAGCACCGCGATGATTCCCAAGCGCTTCTCGAGCGACCTGCTGCAGATCGATATCAATCGTCAGACTGAGGTTATCTCCCGGAATCGCTCGCTCCCGACTGATGGTTCGGAGCGTACGTCCATGGGCGTCTATTTCGACTTCTTCAAAGCCCGGTTTCCCGAGTAGCGCGTGCTCATACTGTCGCTCGATACCGAGCTTGCCGGTATGACTCACGCCTTGATAGGCAGCCGCATCCAGTCGCGCTTGGTCTCGCTCACTGATCCGTCCCACGTATCCCAAAAAATGTGCGGTCAGCTCTCCGCGGGGATAATCCCGATGCAGTCTGGCTTCGAGAGTTACTCCCGGAAACCGATACTCATTAATGGCAAATTTTGCCGCTTGCTCATCTGTGAGGCGTGACTTCAGAAGTTGCTTCTCAAAGCCCGGATGACCCTTCACTCTCTTCCGAAAACCCTTTATCTCCGCCTCGGATAATTCGACGATTTGGCTCACCTCAGTCAGCATCGCCCCGATGTCTTTAATTTTTTCCGGAATAACCTGAAGGGTGTACACGGCGGTGTTCTGCGCCAAAACAACCCCATGACGATCCAGAATTAAACCCCTGACGGGCGCCAGAGCCTGAAGACGAATATGATTCCCCAGAGATAGCGTCTGATATCGTGAGTACTCTTGAACCTGTAGTGAATAAAGTCGGAAAAAAATAATCAGGGCCAATACGCCGGCAATAAGGGCAGCGATCTTTATTCGCTGTCGAATGGTTTGGCTTTCTCCGCCACCCGAGCCAAATGATCCCATTGAAGCCATCGGCAATTAGTCACTCCCAAGCGTTGTTAAACGCCGCGCTTGTCGCAGGCTATAAAAGACGGCTGGCCAAACCAAGCCAGCCACCACCGCAGCTGTCCAAAGGTGCAGGCCCGCTATTATTTCTCCCGCCAGGTAGCCGATCAAAATCAGGATCACGGTCTCGACTCCCGCAAGCAGTATGACCACAATGCTCTGCTGCCAGATGGGAAACACTCGAATTCGTGTTGCCAAAGACGCGCTGATATACACCAGCACGGCTTTGCTCAGGGCGTGGGCGCCTGGTATTCCAAAAGTTAAGATATCCACTAACAAGCCTGAAAACCATCCTACCGCGATTGGGGTCCTGCCCGGCATTGCCAGTGCCCAATAAATAAGAACCAGCGATACCCAATCCGGCATAAACCCCTTAATCAGACCCTGCATTGGCAAGACGATCAAGACCAGCGCAACGATTAGGGTTGCAAACGGGATCCACAACCGGCGCGGAGATGGGCTCAGACCGATCACTGATCCGCCTCAGGCCCTTGCGGAGAAGACCGGGATGACATCGTACGCTGATTCTCAGGCCAAAGAATCAAAACCTCGCGGTCGTTGCCCAGTCGCGATAAGGGAGTTGCAGAAATAGTCATAAACGGCTCGGATATATTCCGCTGGACCGAGCTGACCTGAGCAAACGGATATCCGGGTGGATAGCGACCGCCCAGTCCCGATGTAATCAAGACATCGTCCGGGCGAATATCCGCATTCCGATCGAGATACATGACGCGAAGCGGTCGGTTTGCCCCTCCGCCATACACGACGGCACGAATGCCGCTTCGAGCGACTTGGACCGGTACCGCCTGATCTTCCTGAGAGATCAAACTGACTTTACTGGTAAATAAGCTCACTTTGGTAATTTGCCCAACGACTCCGCCGGCATCGATTACCGCCTGCCCGATCGCAATGCCGTCCGCACTGCCCTTATCCACCAGAACCGACTCCGAACCTCGTTCAAGATTAACAGCGACCAGTGCGGCCAACGTGACTTTTTCCACCGCTTGAGGCGCCGCCGCAAGCAGTTCCCTCAGGCGCGTATTTTCCGTCTCGAGAAATTCGAAGCGATGCAGTCGCGTCTGCAATATCAAATTGCGCTCGCGCAAAAGTTCCGCCTCTCGGCGCAATTGATCGGTTGATGTCAACCGCCCTTGCATGGCGTCGAGCATCGTACTGGGAAGAGACGCGACAAAATGTATCGGTATTCCGATGATTGCGAGACCGCTGAAAACGGTCTTCGCGACAGGACTCACCACATAGCCGGCGATTAACACAACCGACAGCAGGATATAAGGAGCCAGTCCGCGCCAGAAACTGTTCTGAGCTCGGATAGCCATCGATTCCGTATGGGACCTTAGAAGCCTCTTTGTCAGACCGCCGAAAAGCAAGCCGTAAGAGTAGGGAGCCAAACTACTCGTGCGTGAAGACGTCGCCTAGTGCGCTCATTTCTTCGAGCGCGCGACCACAGCCTCGCGCGACACACGTCAGCGGGTCATCAGCTACCACTACCGGCAGGCCGGTTTCCTGCATGAGCCTGCGATCCATGTCGCGAAGCAGCGCCCCGCCACCACCGATTACCATTCCCCGATCGCCGATATCAGCCGCGAGTTCTGGTGGCGTATTCTCCAGCGTCTCACGGATCACTCTTACGATTTGACGCAACGAGTCGCTTATCGCTTCATACACCTCATCGCTTCCGATCGTCAGACTATGCGACATACCCTCAGCAAGATCCCGACCCTTTATTTCCATCTCGCGATGATCTGACTCAGCCCACGCGGTGCCGATCGCTTTTTTAACCCGCTCCGCAGTGGCCTCACCGATCAGCAACCCATGACGCTTTCTCACATGATTGATGATGGCCTCATCAAAAGTATCGCCCGCTACACGTATGGAGGTCGCATAAACGATGCCTCCCAACGACAGGACTGCCACCTCTGTCGTGCCCCCTCCGATGTCCACTACCAGTGATCCAGTGGGCTCGGCGACCGGCAAGGACGCCCCAATCGCCATTGCCATTGGCTCTTCGATAAGAAATACCTCTCTGGCGCCCGCCGTGATCGCTGATTCTCTGATGGCGCGACGCTCCACCTGATTTGAGCCACCCGGCACACAGATCACAATTCGAGGCGATGAAAAGAACTTGTTCTGTTGAACTTTCCGTATGAAGTACTTCAGCATGACCTCAGCCACAGTGAAGTCCGCAATGACGCCCTCCTTCAACGGCCGGATAGCCTGAATATTTCCAGGAGTCCGCCCAAGCATCATCTTGGCTTCCTGTCCGACCGCGAGAACCGTCTTCTCGGGCGCCAGAGACCCGGTTCGAATTGCAACAACAGAGGGCTCATTCAGGATGACCCCGCGATCGGGGACATAAACCAGCGTATTTGCAGTACCCAGATCGACTGCAAGATCGTTTGAGAACAGACCAAATAAGCGCTTAAGAATCATGGATCGCGCGACCGTGAAGTGAGGACCGATACAGCCGCGTAATTTATCACAGGGTGCGATTTTAGATCTCTGTCGCTACGATATAATTCGCGTTCGAGATCGCTCTCTTTTCATCCTATTGTGTCCATTTCCGACAAAGACGTCACGCGAGTCGCGGAGCTTGCGCGTCTGAAAATTGCCGACGATCAAATTGCCAACTATCGGACCGGTCTCTCCGAGATTCTTGGCCTCGTTAAGCAAATGGACGAATGTGACACCGAAGGGGTGTCCCCCATGGCGCATCCTCAGGATATCGCCCTTCGTCTGCGTGAAGACGCAGTTACGGAGCGAGACGAGCGCGAAGTGCTCCAGGCGAGCGCGCCGAGGGTCGAGGGTGGACTTTATCTTGTCCCGCGAGTGATCGATTAGTCCCTAAGGCACAATACGCTCTCTCCTTCTGCCAAATGCCTCATCAATTCAGCCTAACCACGCTCCGCGGCATGTTGCGTCGCAGGGAAATCAGCAGCACCGAGCTTACCCAGCACTTTCTGAACCGCATTGATCAACATGCGGGCCTCAATGCATTTATTTCTCTTGATCATGATGGTGCACTTGAAAGTGCAAAACAATCCGACGCGGATATCGCATCCGGGCAGCAGGGGGCGCTAACAGGACTGCCTATCGCTCATAAAGATATTTTCTGTACCCGGCGTCTTAGGACAACCTGCGGATCAAAAATGTTGTCGAACTTCACGGCGCCGTATGACGCAACGATCGTCGAGCGCCTGTCGGCAGCGGGTGTCGTCGTTACCGGAAAAACCAACATGGATGAATTTGCCATGGGTTCTTCCAACGAAACTTCTTATTTCGGCAACGTACAGAATCCCTGGAAAACGACGCATGTACCGGGAGGCAGTTCCGGCGGTTCTGCGGCTGCAGTCGCCGCGCGTCTTGTGCCGGCAGCCACGGGGACGGATACCGGCGGATCCATTCGCCAGCCCGCAGCCTTTTGCGGACTCACCGGCCTTAAGCCCAGCTACGGACGCGTGTCACGCTATGGAATGATTGCTTTTGCCTCATCGCTCGATCAAGGGGGGCCGCTCGCCCAATCTGCGGAAGATGCCGCCCTCCTGTTCAGTGTCATGGCCGGCTTCGATTCACGGGATTCGACTTCGATTAACGAAACGGCGCCCACAGCGGAATCTCTCATCAGTAAACCGCTCGAAGGAATACGTCTCGGACTGCCCACCGAGTTTTTTGATACGTCCGTTGACGCGGCAGTTCTTGGTCGGGTGCGCGAAGCAATCGAGGTCCTTGAGTCACTGGGGGCGCAATTGGTGGACGTTTCTCTACCCAACAGCTCGGCAGGTATTCCATGCTATTACGTCATTGCACCAGCCGAAGCCTCTTCGAACCTATCGCGCTTCGATGGCGTGCGCTTCGGTCACCGGTCTGAGGATGCGCCAGACCTTAAATCACTTTACGAGAATTCGCGGGCTGAAGGCTTTGGCGACGAAGTGAAACGACGAATTCTGATCGGAACTTATGTTCTGTCGGCCGGATATTACGACGCCTATTATTTGAAGGCGCAGAAGATTCGCCGGATTATCTCTGATGATTTCGCACGAGCATTCGAAAAATGTGACGTGATCGTGGGACCCACGTCACCCACCACCGCATTCGCGATCGGTGAAAAAACCAAAGACCCTGTCGCGATGTACCTAAACGACATTTTTACCAATACGGTAAATCTTGCGGGACTTCCTGGTCTTTCATTACCCGTAGGCTTCGATGCTGCAGGCCTGCCGGTGGGAATGCAGCTCATCGGGCAGTTTATGGATGAAGCGTCCCTGCTAAGCCTGGGTCATCGCTACCAACAGGAGACCGATTGGCATCAGCGAATTCCGGAGGCATTCTCATAATGGACTGGGAGTGTGTAATCGGGCTTGAGGTCCACGTGCAACTTCGCACCCAAAGCAAGATCTTCTCTGGAGCGTCTACCGCCTACGGCGCCGCGCCCAATACTCAGGCATGCGCCGTAGATATCGGCCTGCCGGGGGTTCTTCCGGTTATGAATCGTGAGGCCGCGCTGATGGCTGCCCGTTTTGGCATCGCAGTCGACGCAACGATCCATCCAGTATCGATATTCGCCCGCAAAAACTATTTTTATCCGGATCTGCCGAAGGGATACCAGATCAGTCAGTTCGAGATACCCATTGTGGAGGGCGGCCATCTCGACATTGAAACGCCCGAAGGCTCTAAGACCATTCGTATTACCCGTGCGCACCTCGAGGAGGATGCCGGCAAGTCGCTGCATGAAGACTTCCATGGATTCACTGGAATCGATCTCAACCGCGCAGGCACACCGCTTCTCGAGATCGTCTCTGATCCTGATCTGAGCTCTCCCGAAGAAGCGGTTGCCTATCTAAAGAAACTTCACGGACTGGTTAAGGCGTTAAAGATTTGTGATGGCAATATGCAGGAGGGCTCTTTCCGCTGCGATGCCAATGTGTCGGTTCGTCCCACAGGCGAGAGCAAACTCGGAACGCGCACCGAGCTTAAAAACATCAACTCTTTCCGATTTGTAGAGCAAGCGATCAATTTCGAAATTGATCGACAGATCACGCTCCTCGAAGAGGGTGGTCGCGTGATCCAGGAAACGCGTCTTTATGATCCTGATAAAAACACCACACGCCCCATGCGTAGCAAAGAGGAAGCCCACGACTACCGTTATTTTCCGGATCCTGATTTACCTCCGCTGACCATCAGCGAAGAGGACATTCGCTCGCTTCGGGAATCGATGCCAGAGTTACCGGATGCAAGATATCAGCGTCTGGTCAGTGAGTACGGACTTACCGCGGATGAGGCATCGCAGCTCACTCAGGATTCGGAGTGGGCTGACTTCTTTGAATCACTTGTGACAGCGGCTGGCGGCGAGTCGCGCTTGAGCGTTAATTGGCTACTGGGTGACCTAGCCTCTGCGCTGAATCGAGACGGCCTAACGATCTCAAAGTGTCCGGTGTCGACGCAACAACTGGGTATGCTTCTAAAGCGCGTAAAAGACGGCACGATATCCGGGAAAATCGCGAAAACAATATTTCCGGCCCTCTGGGAAAAAGATAGCGATGTCGACACCATCATTGAGCGCGAAGGCCTCACTCAAATAACGGATCACGATGCCATCGAAGCGGCGGTGGATTCGGTGATCGATTCTTTCCCTGCCCAGGCGGACCAAGTTCGATCCGGAGAAGAAAAAGTCATTGGCTTTCTCGTGGGGCAGGTGATGAAAGCCACTGCAGGTAAAGCTAATCCTCAGGGTGTCAACGATCTTATACGAAAGAAACTCAGTCGTTAGTTATTCGCTTAGCTGCGGCGCACATGAATCCCTGCCCGAATAATCCAGAATTCAGCCTGAGAGCGCTTCGCGAAAAAGCCGTAAAATAGTGGGCATGAAGCGCAAGCAACTCGCCATCCTTTGGGCTACTCTTCTGGTCTCCTTGCTCGGTCTTCAGGGCTGCAGCAGTAGCACCAGCGGTGTGTTCGGACAGTCCTTTAACGTCACGGGTCACTGGTCGGGCACGGTCACGGACAGCTACGGCGTAGCACGGGCGACTACGGTAACGCTGGTGGACTCAGGGGGCGCCGTGTCGGGCACGATTAATGTCGTCGGGCACAGCTGTTTCTCGGGTGGCAACGTCACTGGAACCTCAGCCCAATCTCCAGCAAACACGACCGATGACAATCCCCTAACCGCAGATCAAGAAAACAGCAATCAAGGAACACTGACGCTCTCGCTTGCATCCGGCGCGACATCGGGTGGCGTCAGCTCGGTAACGATAGTGAGCGGCGGCACCGGATATGTCGAGCCCCCCGTCGTTGAATTCGCAGCCCCATCCTCCGGTGGCCGAAGAGCGACTGGCATTGCCGTTATTGAGGCAGGCGCAGTTTCGGCGGTTGTCATCACCGACCCAGGGTCGGGCTACTCGTTTGACCCGGTGGTATCTTTTTCAGGCGGCGAAGGCAGTGATGCTATTGGAACGGCAACGCTCGACGCGAGCACTATTACTGACGCCGTAACCCTGAATATGGTGGGATCATCTTCCCAACTGGCGGGCAGCTACAGCGGCGTCTGGAAAGGCAAGTCATCTGACTGCTCGGTAGAAACCTCGGGGACGATCTCGCTTTCCAGACTTTAGCTCGTCGTCACCGTTAATTTGATCAGCCGGTCACCCGGTCTCGAACATATTTCGGCAAACTCGCCTGCCAGTTGGTAACAGACCCCGAGTCGAAAAGACGCACTGCCAGGGCGACCTGGAACGCGGCAGCGGGGAACTTTTCTTCTACCCAAGGGGCAGCGTAGCGTCCGCTAATCGTCTCCGCGTAGCGATCCCAACCGCTGCCAACCCCGACGCACCCGCCGACGGCTTTCTGCGCCAACGCCGGCTCACTCACCGTGGGCTCGTGACGCCAGAGCCAACCCATCGTCACCTTCGCGTCTCGCTCGAGAACTCCCCAATATATTTGCTCCATGCGGGCATCGATAGCCGCAAGAACCGGCGCTCCTTTGGCATCCTGATCGACCATCGACTCCGCCAGGATCATTAATGACGAGAGACCCAGCAGCGGAATTTCCAGCCCTAGGGAGAGTCCCTGAGCAACCCCGGCACCGATTCTTATACCCGTGAAGGAGCCTGGACCCGCATCGTAACTGACCGCATCGAGGTCTGATCGGGTCGTACGGCTTTCCTCAAAAATCTCCTCAATCATTTCGAGAATTAATCTCGAGTGCCCCTGAGGATCAAAACGCTCGCGACTGAAGGTCTCTCCATTCTTATAAAGTGCGGCCGAACACAGTTCAGTTGCGGTATCGATCGCAAGCAGCGTTGCGGTTGAACGTTCGTTACCGTCGACGGTCACAATCGCGCCAGACAACGGGCCAATCCATCTTGCCAATCCGGAAAACGATGGTTAAAAACCGAAGAGAATCGTTCACATGACAACACAGAATATGCCGGACGAGGGGCAGGCGTTGGATATTCCCGGGTTGAAATAGCGGATAGATCAACCTCGTCGCCGCGCAGGGAGAAAATCTGGGATGCAAATCCATGCCAATTGGTGAAACCTGAGTTCGTCGCATGGTAAAGACCGTAAATATCCCGGCGTCCCTTCTTGACAGCGTCAACGACCTTACTCAACGCCGCACCAAGATCCCACGCAAACGTCGGTGCGCCGTACTGATCGCAGACCACTCTTAGAGGCTTTCCTTCTGAGGCAACCCTCAGCATTGTTTTTAGAAAGTTGTGCCCTACATGGGAGTAAAGCCAGGCTGTTCGCAAAATAACATGCTGGTCCAATACCTCTTGAACGGCAAGTTCACCGGCTAGCTTGCTCTTTCCATAGGCACTTTTTGGGCTTACCGGTGAATCCTCTGCGTAAGGCTCTTTTGCTTCCCCGTCAAACACATAATCGGTTGAGACATGAACTAGAGGAACCGAGGCGTTAGCGCATATTCGCGCGATTTCACCGGGTGCAGTGGCGTTTATCAGCTGAGCAAGCTCCGGCTCGGACTCTGCTCGGTCAACGGCGGTATACGCTGCCGCATTGATCACGAGCTCAGGCGCTGCGCTGACCACATGGCCTTCTATAGAAGCCGTGTCAGAGAGATCAATATCCGGCTGATCTAAAAACGTGAGGTCCTCTCGCTCCCCGAGGAGTTCACCAAGCGCGGTTGCGAGCTGCCCCACCTTCCCGAAAATAAGTACCCGCATCGCTTAATTAGGGGCCGATAGATTTGGAAGATCATTAAGACGTGGGGCGGTGCTATCCTTGGCCGACAAGATAGGGTCACTGACCGGCCATTCGATACCGATGTCCGGATCATTCCACAGCACACCGGCATCATCCGCAGGTTCATATAGAGCAGTGCACTTATAGGCCATCTCTGCAACCTCACTCAATACGCAAAACCCGTGCGCAAAACCGGGAGGCACGTATAACTGCTTTTTGTTTTGAGCAGAAAGCGTTATTCCAAACCACCGCCCGAAACATGCTGAATCCCGCCGGATATCGACGGCTACATCAAAGATCTCGCCGACGAGCGCACGAACTAACTTCCCTTGCCACAGGGGATGCTGGTAATGAAGACCTCTTAAAACGCCTCTCGTAGAGCGCGAGTGGTTGTCCTGGACAAAATGGGTGGGAAGGCCCGCTTCAGCAAAATCTCGCGCGTTGAAACTTTCTGTGAAAAACCCCCGAGCATCATCGAACACCTGCGTTTCAATAATGACAACTCCAGGAAGAGTCGTACCGGTGACGTTGATCACGAAAGTTTCCGAAAGAGTGCGCTAAGACGAAGGCAGAAGGATACCCCAAACCGATCTGCCTCGGTAGATCAGTGGGCGGCAGTTCCTTAATACGAGCGCGACGCTGTCGGATGCGCGGAAGTTTTTCTGCGGCTATGAGGCAGTAAAGAAACTCTTCAATCGGTCTGCCCAGGAACTCTCACGGGGCGAATGTGCGTCGCCGCCGGCCTTTAGAAGTTGGTCAAACTCTTTGAGGGCATCTTTCTGTTTTCGGCTGAGATTAACCGGCGTTTCTATTTTGACCTTGCAATACAGATCACCCACCGCTCCCGAGCGAACGTTACGAACGCCCTTGCCGCGCAGTCGGAACACGCGCTCCGACTGACTCTCCGCTGGAATCTTGAGCTGGGCGCGGCCACTCAGCGTCGGGATCTCTATCTCTCCACCGAGCGCCGCCATCGCGAAGCTCACGGGCATCTCGCAATAGAGATTGTCGCCGTCGCGAGAAAAGATCGGATGCTGACGAATACGCATCTGCACATAAAGATCGCCGTTGGGGCCTGCCGCGCTGCCCTGCCCCTCGCCAGAGAGACGAATCTGATCCCCGTCATCTACACCCGCGGGAACCTTGACCTGCAGCGTTTTGGTTTTCTGTACCGTTCCAGCCCCATGACAATCACCACAAGGCGAGCTGACTAAGGTCCCTTTCCCTCGACAGTCCGGACAGGCCTGCTGAATCGAGAAAAATCCCTGCTGCATGCGTACCTGCCCCTGTCCATTACAGGTCTTACACGGGGTGGGTGAAGTTCCGGGCTTAGCGCCCGAACCCGAGCAGGTCTCACAGCGTATCTGGGTCGGAACCCGAATCTTCGACTCCGTTCCCCGCACCGCTTCTTCCAGCGAAAGCTCCAGCGTGTATTGAAGGTCCGCGCCTCGGGCGCTGCCGCCCCGCCGCTGACCACCACCAAAGATGTCGCCGAAGATGTCGCCGAAGATGTCGCCAAAACCGCCGGCGCCGCCTCCACCGCCCATGCCGGACGAAGGATCCACGCCCGCGTGACCAAACTGGTCGTACGCAGAGCGCTTCTGAGGGTCTGAGAGAATCTCGTATGCTTCTTTTGCTTCCTTAAAACGCTGTTCTGCTTCCGGATCCTCGGTGTTGCGATCCGGGTGATATTTCATGGCGAGTCGACGAAAGGCTTTCTTCAGGTCTCCCTCGGAGACCGTCCGATCGACGCCCAGAGTCTCGTAGTAATCTCGTTTCGCCATTTGTTTATGTTTTTGAAACAGTAAAGGCCAGCCCGCCGCCGGGCTGGCCCAATTGCACCAGTTTCCTTGCAGCTTGCGCCCTCATCGAGACGCGAGCCTAAGCGTTAGTCGTCTTTCTTATCTTTTACTTCCTCAAACTCGGCATCCACTACATCATCGGGAGTCGCGGAATTGCCCCCGGCTGCGTCACCCGAAGCCTGGGTATCCTCAGTTTGATACATCTTTTCGGCCAGCTTATGACTAGCCTCCATGAGCGCATTGGTTTTTGCCTGGATCTCGGCAACATCCTCGCCCTTGACGACCTCTTCAACATCCGCAATCGCCTTTTCGATACTCGCCTTTTCATCGGCATCTACCTTGTCACCGGCTTCCGACAGCGTTTTTCGGACGGTATGCGCCATAGCTTCGCCTTGGTTTCTTGCATCGACGAGTTCCCTCGCTTTGCGATCATCCTCCGCGTGCTCCTCGGCGTCTCGAACCATACGTTCGATCTCATCATCCGACAGACCCGACCCCGCCGTAATCTTGATCTTGTTTTCCTTGCCGGTCGCCTTGTCCTTTGCGGAGACATGAAGGATGCCGTTGGAGTCGATATCAAAGGTCACTTCGATCTGCGGCATTCCGCGTGGCGCGGCAGGTATATCCGAAAGATCAAATCGTCCCAGCGATTTGTTGTGCTGCGCCATCTCCCGCTCGCCCTGCAGCACATGCACCGTCACTGCCGTCTGATTGTCATCCGCGGTGGAGAACACCTGATTCGCCTTCGTCGGAATCGTTGTGTTTTTCTCAATCAACTTCGTCATAACACCGCCAAGAGTTTCAATACCGAGAGACAGAGGTGTTACATCCAAGAGGAGGACATCTTTGACGTCACCACCGAGTACGCCGCCCTGGATCGCCGCACCCACAGCGACAGCCTCGTCGGGGTTAACGTCGCGACGCGGATCTTTTCCGAAAAAATCTTTGACCGCTTCCTGCACTTTCGGCATGCGAGTCTGTCCACCCACAAGCAGTACGTCATTGATGTCCGATGCAGAAAGCCCGGCATCTTTAAGCGCTGTTTTGCATGGGCTAATCGTCCTGCTGATGAGATCTTCAACCAAAGACTCCAGCTTGGCGCGTGACAGCTTGAGGTTAAGATGTTTCGGGCCGCTCTGATCAGCCGTGATGTACGGCAGATTGACTTCAGTCTGGGAGCTTGAGGAAAGTTCAATTTTGGCTTTCTCCGCAGCCTCCTTCAGGCGCTGCATAGCCAGCGGGTCGCCCCGAAGATCCATGCCCTGATCTTTCTTGAATTCATCAGCCAGGTAATCGATCAAGCGACGGTCAAAGTCCTCACCCCCAAGGAAGGTGTCACCGTTGGTGGATAGCACTTCAAACTGATGCTCGCCATCAACGTCCGCGATTTCGATGATCGAGATGTCGAATGTTCCGCCGCCCAGATCGTAAACCGCAATTTTTCGGTCGCCCTGCTGCTTCTCTAAGCCATACGCTAGCGCCGCTGCAGTGGGTTCGTTGATGATGCGCTTGACTTCAAGACCCGCAATGCGGCCAGCGTCCTTTGTCGCCTGGCGCTGAGAGTCGTTAAAGTAAGCGGGAACGGTAATAACCGCCTCGGTTACTTCTGTACCGAGGTAGTTCTCGGCTGTTTGTTTCATCTTCTGGAGCACGCGAGCCGCAATCTCGGGAGGCGCCATCTGCTTGCCACCAGCCTCTATCCAGGCATCGCCGTTCTTTGCTTTCACGATCTTGTACGGCATGAGATCGAGATCGCGCTGCACAACGTCCTCATCGAACTTGCGACCGACCAGTCTCTTGGAGGCAAAGATGGTGTTATGGGGATTCGTAACGGCCTGACGCTTCGCAGACTGGCCGACGAGCACCTCTCCATCGTCACTGAAAGCCACGACGGAGGGCGTTGTACGATCGCCTTCCGTATTTTCAATTACCTTGGGTTTCCCACCGTCCATCACTGCTACGCAGGAATTCGTGGTACCCAGATCGATTCCAATTATGCTTGCCATCGTTAAATCCTCGGAGTCACCGCCCTCGGGCGGCTGTTTAAGCTATTACTGTCAATAATGTGGGGTTATTTTGGGCGTTTTCAAGACGACTCAGCGCCAGGCGGAGGGTCTTCTGTCGGCGCCTTTGCAACCAGCACCCGGGCGGGACGCAACAACCGCTCGTTCAGGCGATAACCCTTCTGTACCACCTGGAAAATGTGATTGGCCGGTACCTCGGCCGTCTCAATGAGGCTCATGGCCTGATGCGCATCGGGATCCAGCTTGTCGCCGACTTCGGGACTGATTTCATACACAGAAAAACGCTCAAAGACGCTATCGAGCTGACGTAATGTCAGCTCAAGCCCCTCGACCACGCGCTCGACAACGGAATCTCCTTCATTCAAGTCGACCGCTCGAGCCAGATCTAAGCTGTCCCGCACGTTCAGTAATTCACCCGCAAAGCCCTCTACCGCAAAGCGACGTGCATTGGTGATTTCGGTCTGGGCACGTTTTCGGGCATTCTCGGCTTCTGCTTTTGCCCGGAGAAACTCATCACGAAGCGATTCATTTTCTGCCCGCAGGGTTTCTAATTCGTCTGGTTCAGAAGCTGGCGCATCCTCGGGAGCGTCTTCGGACTCCTGAGGAATCTCCGAAGCGGGTGATTCTGGGGTCACGCTTTCATAGGCTTCCGCCTCAGGACGGTCGTTTTCTTTCTTACCAGTGGTCATGGCAATAGCGTCTCAAGAAACGGGCATGCTGCGCCCAAAGAGGGTGTATGGGGCCCCGATGGGCCTTAATCAAGGGTCGAAACGACCGGATTTTGGCGAAAATCGCCTAATGCAGACTTCTGAGGGCGCTACCCAATACCCTGGCCGTAACATCGACGACCGGGATAATTTCGTCGTAGGCCATACGGGTCGGACCAATGACACCAATCACGCCGATACACTGGCCATCAGTCTCATAAGGAGCTGTCACCACGCTGCAATCGGTAAGAGCGCTATACCCCGACTCTTCACCGATAAAGATGTTGATACCGCTGGCCCTCATGCTTTTATCGAGCAGACCTAAAAGATCCTGCTTGGTCTTGAAGGCATCAAAGATCTCGCGCAGCTTGCCCAGCTGATCGAAATCAGGAATCCCAAGTAGCTTCGTCTCGCCGCGAAGTACAAAGCCCTCACTAACCTCTTCATCGCCCAGGAGCTCGCTTGCCATCTCAACAGCCGTTCGCATCATACGATTCATCGCGTCGCTGTCTTTTTGCATGTCGAGTAGAAGCCGATGCCTCACCTCCTGCAGGGTCTTGCCGGCGTGTCGGGAATTGAAAAAATTTGCGGCCTCGACGAGTTCCGAAGCCGATAGTTTTTTGTCCAGGAAAAGTACGCGGTTTTGTACACGCCCATCGTCAGTCACCAGGATCGCGAGAACCCGCTCTTCTGACAGCTCCAGAAATTCAACCTGACGAAGCTTTGCCGTCTCTGTGTGCGGCAACATAATCACGCCTGCATACTGCGTGATATCAGAGAGCAGCTCTGAGGCGGTCTCGAGCAATTCGTCCGTACCCTTAGCCCCTGAGAGCACGCTCATGATCTCTTGGGAGTCTGTTCTCTCCGGCATCTGCATTTTCAGCAAACTATTCACAAAAACGCGATAACCCAGCTGCGTGGGTACGCGCCCGGCTGAAGTGTGGGGTGCGCGAATTAACCCGAGGTCCTCAAGGTCGGCCATCACATTACGAATCGTGGCCGCACTCAAATCGAGCCCGGGCTCGCGGGAAAGCGTTCTTGACCCTACCGGCTCGCCATCACTGACGTAGCGGCGGATTAAAAGCTTGAGCAAATTCTGTGCGCGATCGTTTAGCTCGAGATCTTGCAGTTTTTCTGCCGGGTCAGTCACGATCGAAGCTCAGATAAATGGTTGTAAAATTACGTTTTAGATGC
>Ga0255776_10000579_pt1 | contig 41687 bp, 35 predicted proteins | sample 071ome_19_FD_179974 | JGI IMG/M metagenome (GOLD analysis project Ga0255776, IMG submission 179974) | Coastal salt marsh microbial communities from the Groves Creek Marsh, Skidaway Island, Georgia - 071413AT metaG (version 2) | ecosystem: Environmental > Aquatic > Marine > Intertidal zone >... | reverse complement strand
ATTAGCCCATCCTATTCTCGTGGATGTCTTCGGTGAGATTCTTCTCTAGCATTGCAAATAGCTTTTGCACTGAGGAATTCCCTCCGCTGGCACCATTGGCATCGAATTGCCAAAGCTCGCTATCGAGGTCGGGGTTAGCAAAGTATACAATGCCGTGCCGAACGGGATCTGTGGCTTTTTGGCCAACAACCCGATGTGTCACGGCACCCACAGGACGTGCTGAGTGAGCAGTGATAAAGCGCAGAGCTTCACCAAAATAGATCACAAAATGGCCGGGTAACACCGGTACGTCTTGAAAGGCGCCGTCGATCTCAACTTGGAGCCCCGGTGCAATTGCATCAAGTATCGTGACGAAGCCGTAATCGGTGTGGGGTCTGAGTCCCCACGCTGACACTTGGGTATCGTAGTGCACAAAGTTGAGAAAGGCCGATCGTGATAGCTCATAGGGAGCGGGATTGTCATGCTTGTACTTACCTTGATGCCTAGCCATTACGCTGTCCCAAACTTACGGACGTGTAGACTAGCTCTGGCGCTCTATTGTGGGTAGATCTGTACAAATGAACATGTAGCTCGACATGACGCATAGCCAAGAAACTTGATTTAGCGCATTCAAAAAGCTAGTTTTGAGGTGTCCATGCGTGTCTTGGTGCGGCCAATCGGCCTTGACATGGTAGAGGTCGGCGGTTCGAATCCGCCTGGTCCTACCAAATTTTTAAGCCTCTGTTTTTGCTCAACTTTATTTTTTCAGGATCGCGCGTTTTGGCGTGTCTCTGCGCGTGGACGCTACCGCGCAAAGGTAGTAATCGGCCTTACAAGCGACTTGTAGGTATCGGGAATAGTCCGCCGCAGCAAATCTAGGGCGCCCCCAGGGTTAAAGCGCCAGAGGCAACGGCGATTGAAGACAATCCGCCTGATCCTATAACATCGATGTAAATCATTGATGTCAATGAAATCGCACCGGCTACGGTAGACACAGAGCGCTGGTCCGGCCGTGAGAACTGGGAGGTTGTCTGTGGTAGCCTCAAACGCTGGCGAAGAGAAAACACAAGCTTGGAGACGCCTTGAAACATCTTGCTCTCGCTACCCTTTTGTCAGTAACGTCACTGATCACGGGCTATTGGTTTGGTCAGAACCATAATGACGAAGTAACCTCAAGCACTGCTATATACCTTATTGGCGCTGTGACCACTATAGACTCAGAACGATTACCTGAGTACCAGAAGCGCGCAGGACCGCTTGCTGCAACCTCGGGTGGTTATGTGCCTCTCGCATTTTCCGAGGCTACGATGATTGAGGGGCAAGCCCCCAGCACCGGACAATTTTTCATCGAGCGATATGACTCTCTAGAGGGGCTTAATCGGTTCATCAACTCGCCCGAGTACGCTGAGGCCAAATTAATCCGAGACGAGGTAGCAGATGTCCATTTTATGATGTGGCTACCTGCCCTTGACCCTGGCGCGCTGCCTCATTAGCGCACAGAAAACTGAGCTCAGGTGGCGCCGATTTATGAAGCAGGCTCGTTTGTTAACAATCTGCATCAGTCTTCTGATTATCACAAGATCCGAGCTTCACGCAGACTCAGCGCCACAAAACCTGAGTCCTCAACTACCAATGCCGACGGGCGACCCGCTCCACTTCGCAGTAATCGGTGATCTCTCGGGGGGTGAACGGCCGGGGGTATTTGCCAGTGCCATGCGGGGCATTGATGCGCTCCAGCCCGATCTCATTCTGAGTGTTGGGGATCTGGTCGAGGGAGGCACCAACGAACCGGCGAGAATGGCTTCACAGTGGCGCAGTTTCCAAAACTTTCTGCAGACCTCAGATCGTCCTTTTTTTCCTGTCGTCGGCAATCACGACATTTCCAGCACCGAGATGCGAGCGTGGTATGAGGCGAATATTGCACCTCGGTATTACCACTTTGTTTACCGGCGCGCACTATTTCTTATGCTAGATAGCGAGGACTTTAGTGATGAGACCTTCGAAGAACTGGCAACCAAGCGCGACGCTGCACTCAAGGTGTATAACGCCAACCCCGCCGCATTCGAGGAAACTGAGTATGCAAAGATGCCCGAGCGCATGTTTGGCCGAGTGAGCGAAAATCAGACCGAATATGCGGTTTCCGTAATCGACGCAAATACCGACGTCGATTGGACGTTCATATTGATGCACAAACCGGTATGGAGGGACGCCAGCGAATCTAACTTTTCGCAAATAGAGTCCGCGCTATCGGGCAGAGGGTATACCGTATTCACCGGACATGAGCACAGCTACAAACACGCCGTGCGTAACCAGATGGATTACATCCAATTAGCCACCACGGGCGGAGTAATGCCCCGAGAGGGCCCAAACAATATGGACCATATTCTCTGGGTCAGCCTTGAACAAGGCACGCCGAGATATCTGAATATCAAGCTGAGCGGCATGGTGGATAAAACAGGTTATTCGCTTTCCGCGGATCAATCGCCAGACGAGGCCAGGCAGGCCCCATAGCACTGGCGCTGTGAGACATGACCACACCCTTCGATCGGGTCAGTGAGTTGCCTGCCAGCAACAATCAAGTGCTCAATGACCGGTAAAGACAGGCTTTCGCTTCTCCGCAAACGCGGTGAGCGCCTCAACGCAGTCCTCACTCACCTGCATGCATTGTTTCTCGCGCAGTAAACCGTAATCCAGCGTGGCGTCCACCGCCTGCCGCAGGAGGCAATTCAGCGTTTGCTTGGTACCCTCGATCGCCATCCTGGGACCGGTAGCGAGCCGCTGAGCCTTTTTAAACGCCACTGGCATCAGTTCCTCGGCCGGTACCACATGACGAATCAGCCCCAGCTCCCTGGCTTCTGCCGCGGTGAGCCGATCGCCGGTCATCAAAAACTCTTTGGCGTTATGCATACCAACCAAGAGCGGCCAGATGGCCGCACCGCCATCACCCGCCACGTAACCCGCGATTACGTGGGTATCGGCAAATACCGCCTGCTCAGACGCCACCACAATATCGGCAAAGAGTGCGAGGGTAGAACCGAGACCCATGGCATAACCATTTACCGCCGCAATGATTGGCTGGGGCACCTCGAGAATATCGAGGATGATTTTTCTGCCCTCCTCCACCATGGCGTCGGTCTGCTCCCGGTTCATCGACAGCCCGTGCTTTAAATCGCCGCCGGCGCAAAACGCCTTGCCCGCTCCAGTCAACACCACCGCCCGAGTGGCCTTATCCCGCGCAATGTCAGCAAACACCCAGGAGAGCTCCCGGTGGAGCATTTCATCTGTTGCGTTGAGCGCCTCTGGACGATTCAAGGTAATGGTCAAAACACCTTCCGCACTTCGCTCAAACGTAATGTGCTGATATCTGTCGTAGGGAGTCATCTGGCCTCTCCAAAGCGTTGTGAGTCACTGTCGCTAATGCAGTCGTGCGGTGAGCACACGCTTGACCGCCGGAGACACTAGCCTGTCTCCCGCTGCAACCTCTCTGTCATGGTATCCCGCATCACGAACTTCTGGATCTTGCCGGTCACGGTCATCGGATACTCATCAACAAAGTCGATGTAACGCGGGATCTTGAAGTGAGTGATCTTGTCTCGGCAATAATCCTTCACGTCGTCGGCGGAGAGTTCATGGCCTGCATTCAATTGAATCCAGGCGCACACTTCCTCGCCCATTTTTTCATCGGGCACGCCAAATACCTGCGCCTCAGAGATCGCGGGGTGTCGATATAGAAATTCCTCAATCTCTCTCGGATAGATGTTCTCGCCGCCCCGGATAATCATGTCTTTGATGCGGCCGACGATTTGCACGTAGCCGTCCTGATCCATCACCGCGAGGTCTCCGGAATGCAACCAACCGCCCGCATCAATGGTCTCCGAAGTGCGCTCGGGATCATTCCAGTAACCCTGCATGACCGAGTAACCGCGGGTGCAGATCTCACCCTTTTCGCCGATCGGAACTACACGACCCGATTCATCGATGACCTTGATCTCCACCCACGGTACCGCGCGCCCAACCGTTTCGGTTCGTCGTTCCAGCGAGTCGTCCGGCAGGGTCATGTTGTTGATAGGACTCACCTCGGTTTGGCCGTAGCCGATCAGAATATCCTTCATGTGCATCTCGGAAATCAGTCGTCGCATGACCTCTACCGGGCAGGGCGCGCCCGCCATGATCCCCGTGCGCAGACTCGACATGTCGAACGAGGAAAACTCAGGGTGGTCGAGCTCCATGATGAACATCGTCGGCACCCCATGAAGCGCAGTGCAGCGCTCCTCTTGCACCGTCTTGAGGGTATCGAGTGGATCAAACGCTTCTCCGGGAAACACCATCGTCGAACCGTGGGCGACGCAGGCCAGCACCGATAACACCATGCCAAAACAATGGTAGAGCGGGACGGGAATACACAATCTATCCTGTGGGCTAAGACCCATTGCCGCCCCCGTCAGATAACCGTTATTGAGAATATTGCAGTGCGATAGTGTCGCGCCTTTGGGGTTACCCGTAGTGCCGCTGGTAAATTGGATATTAATCGCATCGTCGGGTCGTAATTCCGCCGCTAACTCTGTGAGACGAGCGTGGTGCTCGGCAGCTCCCATTGCACACACGTCGTCGAAGTTGAGCATGCCCGGGCTCTTCTCCTTGCCCATCCGAATGACCCGTTTGAGATGTGGCAGCGTCTTGGATTGAAGCGCACAGGGCTCGCAGTTGGCCAATTCCGGTGCCAGTGTTTGCAGCATGCCGAGATAGTCACTGCTTTTGAAATGCTCCGCAGTGATGATGGTGTCACACTCAACTTTATTGAGCGCGTATTCCAGCTCGTAGGTGCGATACGCGGGGTTGATGCACACCATAATGGCGCCGATCTTAGCGGTGGCCAATTGCACCAATACCCACTCGCAGCTATTGGGCCCCCAGATACCCACGCGAACTCCCGGGGCAATGCCAAGTGCCAACAGGCCAGTAGCCAGCTGATCTACCTTTTCTCTCAACTGACTGTAAGTCAATCGGATGCCCTGATGGCGCACAACCAAAGCATCTCCGTCGGGATTGGCCTGACATGTGCGATCGAAATAGTTACCGATCGTCTCGTAAATAATCTGCGAGTCTGATGCGCCACAGTAATAACTATGGGTTAGCTTGTTCATATCCGCGCCCCTCTCATTATTTGGTCAAGATCAGGATCTCGCCTCTTTTAATAGCCTCCCGAGGCGACCAATACCCTCACCGATCTTGTCTTCTGTCATTTGCGAGTAACTTAGTCTCAGGGTGTCGACTCGAGGATCACTTGCATAAAAAGATTCCCCCGGCACATAGGCCACACCTATCTCGTTCATCGCATAGACCACCATCTCCGTGGCGTTGATACCCGGCGCTTCTACCCAAATAAAGTAACCACCCTGGGGGCGAGTGAAACTGACATCATCAGGGAAGGTTTGCTCAATCGCCGCCAATGCGGCATCTCTTCTGCCACAATACACTTCCCGGGACGTTTTCAAATGCTCATCAAGGCTGTAGTCCGCTAAAAAAGTGGCGGCCTGGTATTGCGCGACGGTCCCAGCCTGAAAATCGGTGGCCTCCTTGAGCACGCGGTAACGCTCTATCACTGCTTTACTGGCTACCACCCAGCCCAACCGAATGCCGGGGCAGAGCGTTTTTGAAAAAGAGCCGAGATAAATGACGCGGTCGTGGGCATCAAAGCTCTTGATAGCAGGGATAAAGTCCCCCTCAAACCGGATTTCGTAATACGGGCTATCCTCCACAATCACTACATCGTATTGCTCCGCCAGCTCGACCATTTTGCGGCGACGATCCTCGGCCAGAGTGATACCCGTCGGGTTCTGAAAATCGGGCACGGTGTAAATTAACTTTGCTTGAGGGTTGGCGATAAGCGCTTCCTCGAGTGCGTCCATGCGCATGCCGTCAGCATCGGTATCAACCGACACATAATTAGCGCGCAGCGCACTAAAGGTATTGAGCGCACCCAAGTAAGAGGGGTGTTCAACAATGACCGTATCGCCTTCATCAAGATACAGCCGCGCGGCGTAATCAATGCCCTGCTGGGAACCACTGAGAATGAGCAGGTCATCCGGGGTGATATTCACGCCCGTGCGCGACATCCACTGGGAGGCGATGAACTCGCGCAGCGCCGCGACACCGTAGGCGCCATCGTAGGCCATGATGGTTCGCTGATGGACTTCAAAAGCTTTGTCGGATGCCGCCCGAAAGGCCTCCAATGCATAAAGCTCTGGCGCCGGCGCGCCGCCCGCGAAAGAGATCATGTCAGGGTTTTTTGCGGCGGCAAACATTTCCTTGATGAAGTCAGAGCCGTAGCCCTGCATGCGTCTTGCTTCCTGAACCATAGTCGACTCGCTGAGTTCTTATTTCTCTAATAGGACTTGGGCATGCCTAATACGTGCTGCCCGATAAAATTCAAGGTCATCTGCTGCGTGAGCGGCGCCAGACGGAAGAGTTGCACCTCACGCCACCAGCGTTCCTGGTGATATTCCCGGGCGTAGCCTGCGCCCCCGTAGGTCTGCAGAGACTGGTAACAGGCTTCAATCGCAGCCTCTACCGCCACATATTTCGCCATATTAGCCATACCCGCGGCGCGCTCCGGGCTGGTGCCTGCATCATCCAGAGCCGCAGCTTCTGCAATCATCAACCAGGCCGCCTCAAGATTGGCGTGGGCCGCCGCCAGCGGATGCTGTATGGCTTGATGACTGCCAATCGGAGCCTTGAAAACCTTGCGCTCTTTGGCATAACCCACCGCCGCTTGCAGCGCCAATCTCGCCGTGCCCACCGCCCCCGCCGCAACCAGTAAACGTTCAGCGTTGAGTGTCGGCGCCAAGCTGGCAAACCCTTTGCCAAGCTCTCCAATCAGTGCCGACTTGGGCACCACCAAATTGTCGATAAACAACTGATTCGATTTGTAGTAATTGAAGCCGTGCTTGGGAGTTGGCGTGAAAGTGAGAGCCGCATTCGGCAGGTCCACCAAAAACAAGCTTAAACCAAGAGATTCATCCCTGCCTAAACGCCGCGTTTGGCTCACCAGCAAAAGGCGCTGGGAATGCTGCAAATTAGTAATGAACCACTTGGCACCGTTGATAACAAAATCGTCTTCCCGCTCAATTGCGGTGGTACTGATATTGAAGGAGTTAGTGCCGGCATCAGGCTCGGACAATGCAAAAGCGCAAAGTTTCTCACCCGCAGCCAGAGCCCTCAAATCGTCCAGGTGCCCCTCAGACTCTGCCGCATGTGCCAGCGTCATAGTGCCCAGCAAACCGAACAAATAACCCAGCGCCGGACCGCCACCACCGCCGCAGCGGCATAGTGCCTCCATCACCAGCACCAGTTCAGACAATCCCTGTCCGCTACCACCCAAAGCTTCGGGAACGGTCACCCCAAAAAAGCCATGCTCACCCAGCGCCGCGATAAACGCTTCGGGATACGCCTCATTTTCATCATGCTCGCGCCAGTACTCAGGCCCAAACCGCTGCGCCACCGCCTCAGCGGTGCCCACCATCATTGATTGAGTCTCGTTTAATGTCGGCATGCTTTATCCGAAAGAGTCAATGCCGGTCAACGCGCGACCGATTGAGAGCTTCTGAATTTCATTAGTTCCCTCAGTCACCATAAATGGCCGCACCGCCCGATACATATATTCAATGGGGAACTCCTGAGTAATGCCATTGCCGCCATGAATCTGCATTGCGCTGGCAACGATCTCGCAGGCGACATCGGTGCTGTACCACTTACACATGGCAGCATTAACATCCGAGCGGTGCCCACGATCAATCGCATCGAGCGCTTTGAAGGACAGCAACTTACCAGCTTCCAGCTTGGTCGCCATCTCACCCAACATTGCAGAAATCAGTTGATGGCCTGCGATGGGCTTATCGAATTGATGCCTGTCTACCGCATACTTTGTTGCCTCATCGAGAGCGGCCTGTGCGACACCCAGAGCCATCAGAGCCACAATCGGCCGCGATCCTGCCAGTGAAACAAACAGCGTTTTCATGGCCTCACCCGGAGCCACCATCAAATTGGTCTTCGGAACCCTCACGTCTTCAAAGATCACCTGAGCCGTGGACTGGCTGTTCAACCCCATTTTTCGAATTTCTGATGTTTGGTAGCCATGCTCTCGATCTACCAGGATTAATCCAAGACCACCGACAGGGTCATCGTTGAAGCGCGCCAGCAGGAAAATAAAATCGGAGTAGCCGCCGCTGGATATCCATAATTTTTCTCCGGAAATTATGAAATCATCACCCGACTCCCGTGCCCTACAGGACACCGCTGTCACCTGGGAACCAGCACCCGGCTCCGACATACCGACACAGCCCAACTTTTCGGCGCTCAGCACGGCTTCGGCGTAGCTTTTACGCAAATGATCCGGCACATAGGGCAGTAGCTTTCCGACAATCATTTGGATTAGTGAGGTAACAGCGATATCCGGTGAGATCCTGGCGAGCTCAAATTGCAGCAGCCCAACGGTAAAGGTGTCGAGTCCCAGTCCACCCAAGTCTTCACTAACAACTCCCGCACCCACCCCAAACGGCAGCATCTCGCTCTGCAAACGCCGTGCGAGCTCACCCGGTATGAGCCGATCTCGATATTCAAGGGCTACGGGCTTCAACTCTTTATCAGCAAAGCGACGAAATGTGTCTACCAACAGCTGCTGCTCTTCAGTGAGAAAAAAGTCCATCAGGCGTTGTCCTTGAAAAAACATCTTTTTTTAGGGCACAGAATCTGTCTCCCGGTTGGGCGGATAAGAACTTCGGCGGCGCACCAAACCAGTAAAAACCAATCCATCGCAGGTCTCTCTCCGCGCATCTTCGCGTACATCCTCATCACAGCATGGCCTCACTATTCACTGGGAGTCGCAGCGAGGATCGATGCCCATCGCGTTGATCAATTTCCAGAGGTTGAGGACTACCCCCGCCTTGTGGCGAAGGCTGTATTGCCGTAATCATCAGCGTCAGGGTGCTGCCGGCTGAAAAGCGGGCAGCAACGGGTTGCAGATCAACCTCTATCAAGGTTGGGCCCGGGGACATTTGTTCAACATCTAGCTCACCCTGATTGAGCCAAGGCAAACCAAGATGATTTATGGGCGGCTTTGAGTGCCGGCGGTGAGATGCCTTCAGGATTGCAGCGCTCACATAGCCCTGCTGCCCGTCATCCAAGTCAGTGGCAAGCACAATCGATATTTCAGTATCGTTGCTCAAGGGAGAGAGCCAAAGCGTTGCCAACGGATGGCCCGTAACCTCAAGGTCCCGACTCAGTGATAGCGAAAATCGTTGGGTTTCGCTGTTGAAGGGTAACCCCATGTTTTCCAGATTTGGAAATGAATAACACCCGGATGGAGCCGGATCTTTATCCGCGCAAAGGCCTGTTCGGAACGTTCCGTTGTTTCGCTTTAGAAAATCCTCATTTATCGACGCCGGACGGGTCACAGGGCGTTGCCCGGTTGCTTTCGGACCGTGCATGCGCTCCAAATCAGACCCGAGGTATAGCTCAAGCGCTTTATCACCTGAAGCCGACCACTTCACATGCTGCTCCCAGCCAGCGCCTATCCGGTAAAAGCGAATGGCGGGCTCGCTCATAATTCCGTTGTCAACATCCAGTAACCAGTGGTCAAACCAACGCACGGCCTCATCGATCAAATCCATGCCAAAGGTTTCACCGTGGAAGTACGGCCCCACATGCAACTTCTGTGGCCCGCCAAAATTGCTGTATGCCAAAAACTGGGCTTTGAGGTACGCATCCCACCATCCCGCAACGTGATAAACCGCCACCGGTTGATTAGTTTGGAGCGGGCCGTGGAACCAAACACTGTTGTTCAGGTGCCATGACTGGCCCGTCTCGGTATCCACACTCTCCCTGAATATTAAAGGGCGAATTTGGGCCCCCAACTGGGTATTGGCCCGATGGTCCGCTCTAGCGGCCTTCAGCTGTGCTGCCCCTTGATCACCGTCAACGGCCGCGACCCCAGTGCCGTCGTCGCCGAAATCAACGATATCGCGAACGTTCTGCCAGGCCCGCTCAAGGTCCGGGCGATAAATACCGTTGTCAAAAAACGTTGCGTAGTGATCGTATTGGGCTTTGCCCGCGAACACAGCCTTCAGATAGTGCGAAGGCTCAACCAGTGCCCAATACTGTACCGACCCCAACCACGAGCTACCGATCATGCCGACGTTGCGATTACTCCAGCTCTGCACACCAAGCCAGTCAATAATATCTCGAACATCGCGTGCGTCCTGAAGTCCCAGCCAGGTCGATCTGAAACCAAATGAGGCGCCATAACCTCTCGCATCAGCGATGCAGACCGCATATCCTCGCTGGATGAAGCGCTGCAGTACCTTCGGCCCGTTAAGCCCGGCACCATCCGGCGGGAATTTCTGCGGCGGCGTTGAAGCCAGCCGACGCCCGTAGGGTGTAAAGCGGAGAATTACAGGGTAGCGGCCCTCTACCCCATGGCTGGCGGCACTGCGGTCCGGGAGATAACAATCCAGCGCGATTTTCGTTCCATCGCGGACCGGAACGTACTGACTAAACCGTGACCACGCGGCAGACGGCCCTGGCGAAGCAGCGAGGTGTCCAGCAAAGAACGTCAGCACAATGACCAACAGTAACAACTTGGCTGGTTTGAATAACATCTTCGGCCGCACTAAAGCCCTGATCGTTGTTAGAGCAGGGCTTCGTGGTAGTAGGCCTCGTGGCTCAGCCGCCGAAATTCAGCGTCGCCCTGATGAAAATCGTTCTGGGCGGCTCCAAATAGCCAAGGAAGTAGGTACCAAAACCCTGCGAACTACCCAGGATCTCCTCTTCGGTCAGGTTCTTACCGATTACCGAAATACTCCACATGTCATCTCGCCCAGCGATACCAATATGGGCGTCCACGCGGGTGTAAGAATCCTGCATCATGAGGGGGTCAATCGTACCTTCGGTCAGATAATCATCGCTGTAGGCAACCGTAAACCCACCGGTCAGATCCATACCGGCAAAAAGTGGTGCCCGCAGATCTCCGTAGAAGGTCGCTTGCATATCCGGCGCATAGGGCAAGGACTGTCCGCTCAGGTCACATACTCCTGTGGGTGATGTGATGGCACTGTTGCAGTTACCCTCGGTAAATTTGTCGTATTCAGCATCCAGCAAGCCGACAGATGCGCCCAGGGTCAACCAATCCGCCGCGGACCAGCGGGCATCTGCCTCGAGGCCCTGTGAAATTGCCTCAGCCGCGTTGGTAATTCTTGGCCGCGTGGACACCACACCATCGACAATCTCCACATCAAAGGAATTGACCTGCAAATCATCAAATTCCGTTCGAAAAATCGACAGATTCCATTCGAAGCTGCCACCAGCCGATCGCGCCTTAATTCCTGCCTCAAGGCCAAGTGCACTCTCATCATCGTATTCCAGCTGGCCGCGCTGGGCGCTGGTAGAACTCGAGAAACCACCTGCCTTGGCACTATCGCTCGCCTTGGCGTATAGCATGGTCGACTCGCTAAGGTCCCACTGGGCTGCCAATTCCCACATAAAATTACTGGAGGTCCGGCTATCTGTGTAGCCGTCCAGATCGGCACTGGGACACAAGGCTGCTGCCAGCGGTGGCGGCGCAGGCACCAATGTCGCAGATCCAATCAGACCCAGGTTACAGCGTGAATCCCGGAACACATCCTTCTCCTCATCGGAATATCGGCCGCCACCGGATATCCTGAAGGTGTCGGAAAGGTTCCAGGTCGCCTGAACAAACGGAGAGAACAAGGTCGAGTCAACCTCGAAAATGCCAGTAGACTCAAGGCCCACGCCAGGCCCAAGGGCGCCCTCGCCATAGATATTGGGTTGTGCGTTTCTCAGTGAAGTATCGTGGTAGTAGATACCGGCAATGTAATCAATCGTATTGTCGCCTTGGGAACTAATGCGGGCCTCAACGCTGGTCTGCTCGTAGTCCTCATCGATACCTGCATCAATGATATTGAGTGTCGTTGTGTCCAGATCCAGGGAAATGTTGTACTCAAATTCCGATCTCGCAACGAGGACATCAATGCGATTGTTACCCAGTTCCCACTCAAGGCCCAGGCTGTAAAGATCGTACTGGCTTTCGATACCTGGCTCCGAGACAGGAAGGATGCCGAAAATGTCGATCGTCGACTCATCTACGGCATGCTGCCAGTTAAGAACGCCATCGTTGGGCTCGAGCAGATTTGATATGCCGCCATAGATCTCCCCGACGCTCAGGGACGACTCATACTCAGAGGTTTCAAACTTACCGGTCAGCGCAACACTGTCGGACAGATTCCAAACCGCGTTAAGCCGCACCAGCATATCTTCCCGGGTTGCCTCCTCTCCGTTGACGTTGTTCATCATAAACCCGTCATAATCCGACGCACGGACTGCGGCCCGGAGTCCAAACGAGTCAGTCAGTCCGCCGCCAGCCGTAGCAGTGACGCCATAACCGCCGTACTCAAGCTCGGTGTCCGCCATGATGCTGGCTTCAAAGGGGTCGCCCCCCTCGTTGCGACGCGTCAGAACACTGATCGCACCTGCCGTGGAGTTGAGTCCGTGTACCACGGACTGTGGGCCTCGCATGATTTCAACCCGCTCTATATCAAAGAAAGGATTCCGATACTGTCGGCTTCTGGGCAGATAAACGCCGTCGATAAACATTCCAACCGATTGCTCAAAACTTCTGTCCTGCCCCGAGCCCAAGCCACGAATGTTGACTGACTGGGCAGTGATACCGTAGCCGATAATGACATTGGGAACGGTTCCGGCAATGTCCTGAATGTCGGTCATATTGAACTCATCGACGAATTCGCCCGAGATCGCCTGTATCGATATGGGAATGTCCTGCAGCGTTTGCTCTCGCTTGGTGGCGGTAACGATCACCTCTTCTAGTTGTGCCATCGCTGGCGTAGCTATGGCCGCACCAACAGTGGCCGCAACAGCAGTTACGATCGATCGCTTATTTATTCTACTTATCATGTCTACCCCTTAGTCCGTTTGGCCTTTTTATTGGCTCCAAATTGCACCTAATGCTGAAGTCTAGGAAGGGGCCCCTCTGTTCAGCCATGTCATTTCCGGTAGAAGTCATGTCAAAGGGGACATTGCCCGGGCTTTAACAGCGCTCTGAGCGAGCTTCTAAGGTTAAAACTCGAGCGCCGCTAGGTTACGCCTGCTCATCAAGGCGCCAAGCCGCGAGCGCAGAATCGGTGACTCCCATAGCCTTCAGGTAGTGGTGCAGATCATCGGTTAGTTCAGGTGGCGATGTAAGACTTGGCGTCACTGAAAAACGCGGTGCGGGTGCGGGAAAAATTTGCCCGTCACTGCTCCATAGTGCGTCTCTTGCAATGAACTGGGGATGATTTGCGCTCTCTTTGTAATTCAGTACGGGAGATACGCAAGCGTCCAACCCGTCAAATACTTGTGCCCAGAAGGCTCGGCTTTCAGAGCCGAATCGTCTTTCCATCACATCTTTTTGTTCCGGCCATCGCCCATAGTCCCATTGATCTAAATCCGCAAACAGTGGGTCAGCGTTTAAACCCAAGGCCGCTATTAATACACAATAAAACTTGGCCTCAATAGCCGCCACAACCATGTATTGGCCATCTTGCGTCTGGTAGGTGGTGTTCCAGGGCGCTGCGCCGTCCAACCAACTCGCACCGCGCGCATCCGAGAGATGGCCAGACTGGTAGAAACTCTTAGCGTAGGTGGTAAGGTAATTAGCTGATTCTGCGATTGAGGCATCGATGACCTGCCCCTCGCCAGTTTTTGAAACCGTCACCAAGGCGGCAGATATGCCCGCAACCAATAGCGCAGCCGCCGAGGCATCACCTAAGAGTGTGGGCGGTGTTATTGGCGGGCTGTCGGGATGACCCGTGTGATAAAGCGCTCCGGTTGCGGCGACATAGTTGGGGTCGTGCCCTGCCTTCAACGCCATTGGTCCTGTTTGGCCCCAGCCCGTTAATCGCGCATAGACCAGCGCGGGATGCTGCGCCATGCATTGCTCGGGCCCCAAGTCCAGTCGCTCCATCACGCCGGGCCGGTAAGACTCCAAGAGCACATCCGACAAGCCGATAATCTCACGCAACAGCGCTACATGGGCGGGATTCTTAAGATTCAACGGCAAGCGTTGCTTGTTGCGATTAAGGGGGTCAACGTCTTTAATGTGAATAACAGCCTCAGGAGAAGGTGGCCCCGGCTTGTCCACAAGTATGACCCCACAACCCAAGTCTGCGAGCATCATCCCTGCCAGTGGGCCCGCCCCTAAACCAGCCATTTCGACGACTCGAACACCTTCCAATGGACCCACGGCAAATCTCTTCTTTAGTGTAACTGGTCATGCAATTATCCTACTGACAGCGAGAAAGTTCACACGTCGTATTGGCAAAATAATCTCCCTGAACATGTTTTTGCCGAACAAGACACCACAGCGGCACGCGCAATAGCTAATCTGATGTGACATTGCGAGTCGATCCCAAAGATGCCTAAACACAAAGTCTCCCTGACAGACCGCTATACCCAGAACGACGGGCTGATTCACCTGAGAGGCAGTCAGGCGATGGTGCGCCTGTTGTTGCTACAACGGCAACGTGATCTCGCCGCCGGTCTCAATACCGGCGGATTTGTATCAGGTTATCGGGGCTCACCCATGACCGCGATCGACGAAGAGCTTTGGCGGGCGGGAGAGCTCCTCCCGGAAAACCACATTACCTTCTGGCCGGGCACCAACGAGCACCTCGCCATGACCTCCGTGTGGGGTACCCAGCAGACCAACTACTACAACGACAGCCGCTATGACGGTGTTTTTGGCATGTGGTATGGCAAGGGACCCGGGCTTGATCAATCTATCGACGCGCTGCGTCAAGGTAATTGGCACGGCGCCGACAAACACGGCGGCGTACTGGTGTGCGTCGGCGACGATCATAATATGACCTCCACTATCAACAACTACAGCTCCGAGTTGTTGTTTCAGGACCAGTTCATGCCGGTGCTTTACCCGGCAGACATTCAGGAGGTGATTGATCTTGGCCTATTGGGCTACGCGCTCTCAAGGTTTTGTGGCGCCTGGATTGGATTCAAGCTGATACCGGAAACGATTGAAACCTCCGCCACCATCGACGCGGACATCAATCGCGTTCACATTACATTTCCCGACTTTGAATTCCCTGCCGAGGGCGTCAACGCTTTCCTGACTGACTCGGTTTATGAGCAGGAAGCACGGATCAAGCGATATCGGCTACCAGCAGCATTGGCCTTTGCCCGGGCCAACAAGCTCAACTATGTCAGTCACGACTGTGCTAATGCCAAAATCGGCATTGTCTCCATGGGCAAAAGCTGGCGCGATACGCTGCAGGCCTTTCAGGACATCGGTATCGATGCCCAAGGTCTGGCCGATTTAGGTATCAAAGTGCTCAAGGTCGGCATGCCCTATCCCGCAGACGTCGAGACCTATCGAGAGTTTGCGCGAGGGATGGAAAAGGTGCTCATCATCGAAGAAAAGCGCGAATTACTGGCAACTGGCTTTCGCGAGGCCTGCTACGACCTGCCTGCACATGAGCGCCCGGTACTGATAGGCCGGCTCGATGAGCAGGGGCAGCCGCTGCTGCTCAATGACCAACCCATCACTACCGATCACATTACAGCGGCGCTGGCGCGATCGATTGACCTGAGTGCGCGAACCGAGGCCATGGCGCGTCTGGCATCACTGAAACAGGCCGCAGGCCGCTCGCCGACACTGGACCCGCTAAACCTGCAGCGGATCCCTTATTTTTGCTCAGGCTGTCCCCACAACACGTCGACCAAGCTGCCCGAGGGTAGCCGCGGTCAAGGCGGCGTAGGCTGCCACTATATGGTGACGTGGATGAACCGCGAGACCTACACCTTCTGTCAGATGGGAGGCGAAGGGGTGACGTGGATCGGGCAGCAGCCCTTTGTGAACACCGAGCACATTTTTCAGAATCTGGGTGACGGTACCTATTTTCACTCCGGTTCGCTTGCCATCCGTGCCGCGGTAAGTGCAGGCATCAACATCACCTACAAGCTGCTGTTTAACGACGCCGTGGCCATGACCGGCGGACAGCCCGTGGATGGGCAACTACAGGTTGACCAGATCAGTCATCAAGCGTTGCATGAGGGGGTCAAGCGCATTGCCGTGGTGTCGGATGAACCTGAGAAATATCGCTCCGGCTATCAGTTTGCACCGGGCACGACTGTGCATCACAGAAAGGCCCTCGATGAAGTGCAACGCGATCTGCGTGAGATCAGCGGCGTCACCCTGCTTATTTATGATCAAACCTGCGCATCGGAAAAGCGACGACGGCGAAAACGCGGGACATTCCCAGACCCCGCCAAACGTTTTGTAATCAACGACCGCGTCTGTGAGGGCTGCGGCGACTGTGGCGTCGCGTCGAACTGCACCTCCATACAGCCGCTGGAAACAGATTTTGGTCGCAAACGGCAGATAGACCAATCCAGTTGCAACAAAGACTATTCCTGCGTCGAGGGCTTTTGCCCCAGCTTTGTCGGGATCGAGGGTGGGCAACTCAAGTCCTCGCGCACCACGGCATCGGAGTCCGCATACAATTTACCAACGGATATTCCACTCCCGAGTATCGCCGCACTGCCTGAGGGTCGCAGCTTCAACGTATTGATCACGGGCGTGGGTGGCACCGGCATCGTGACCATCGGTGCCCTGCTGGGCATGGCGGCGCACATCGACGGCACGGCGGTAAGCGTCGTGGATCAGCTGGGGTTCGCTCAAAAAGGAGGCTCGGTCGTAACCCACATCCGCCTCGCTCAGCAGCGCGGCGATATTCATGCGCCCCGCATCAACAGCGCGGCGACAGACACTCTACTCGCGTGCGATATGCTGGTGACCGGCCATGACAAGATCAACCCGGTACTGGATACCGAGCGCACCGTGGGCGTGGTGAACACCAGTAGCCAATTCACAGGTGACTTTACTCAGAATGGCGATTTGGGCTTTCCGGCCGATACGCTGGAGTCACGGCTTTTGCAATCGACGCGCAAGGACTCTCTGCACCTGTTACCCGCCTCACAGCTTGCCCTGGCAGCGCTGGGAGACACCCTCGCCGCGAATCTGATGATCACCGGATACGCCTGGCAAAAAGGCATGTTACCCATTTCTCGCGAAGCCATTCATGGCGCTATCGAACTCAACGGCATCGCGATTGACTGGAACAAACAGGCTTTTGAATGGGGGCGTGCGTTGGCACACCAAGCCGACCTTCAGGACATTTTACTGAAACCCGCGGCAGAGGTTGTGAAACTGGTCGACACGGCCTTGCCGATGAATGTGGTCGATCGCTTCGCGCAGGAACTCGAGCGCTATCACAACCTCGCCTACGCCAATCGGTACCGACAGTGGATGGCCACCGCTAGCGAACAAGTTACTGACCGCACAGGCGCCCAGCAAGCGCTCCTCGATACCATCGCCCGTTCGCTCTACAAGCTAATGGCGTATAAAGATGAGTATGAAGTGGCACGGTTACACAGTGACCCTGCCTTTTTGGCATCCGTTGCTTCTCGCTTTGAGGGTAACTACAAGCTTTCCTACTACTTGGCGCCGCCGCTAATATCGCGCGTCGATAAAGCAACTGGCAGACCGCAAAAAATCCGCTTTGGCGGTTGGATGCGTTGGGCATTCAAGCTGCTCGCCAAACTCAAAGTATTTCGGCACACCCCGCTGGATATTTTTGGCTATACCGCGGAACGCAAGCTCGAACGACGGCTCATTGACGACTACAAAACCTTGATGACAGAACTCTTGGGCGACCTAACGCCAGAGCGCCTGGCAGTGCTGCAAGAAATAGCCGCTTTACCCATGATTCTGCGGGGTTATGGCCACGTCAAAATTGCTTCTTTAGAGCGCTATGAGACCGAGCGGCAGGCGCTGCTGAGGCAGTGGCATGAAGCACCTACTCAGGAAGCCGCATGAGGCCGGCAGCTCACCTTAACCTTATCCGGCAAAACGATCGCGGCGTTCAGTCCACGGGCCACCATGTCCGATAAAATGATTTCACCTACCAGCTCGCACTGGGGGAACTTTCGGATCGAGACGCAGGATAAGCGCATCACACAGGTGCTCCCCTACGAGGTGGATATTGAGCCCTCAGTGATTGGCCAGTCGCTGCTCGATAACAGCGATCCGAATGTCAGGATTGCGCAACCGATGGTGCGACAGGGCTATCTACAGAGTCCCGCCGGCCCGCCTGACGGGAAGCGAGGAAAAGATGCTTTCGTACCCGTTAGCTGGTCGCAAGCGCTAGACCTAGCCGCAGGCAGGCTACAGCACTACTGGGACACACTCGGTCCCAATAGTATTTACGGGGGCTCCTATGGCTGGGCCAGTGCCGGTCGATTTCACCACGCCCAAAGCCAGATTCATCGCTTCTTGCGACTAGGCGGCGGCTACGTTTCATCCGTCAACTCCTACTCTGCCGCAGCGGCAGAAGTCATCATCAAGCACGTTCTGGGCTTCCCCCTATTGGCGCTACTACGCGAGTCACCCACACCGCAAGAAGTCGCCGAACACAGTAAGACCGTCATTTTATTTGGTGGCGCGGCCATTAAAAACGCGCAGGTTAATGCAGGGGGGCTGGGTGCCCATTCAGCCAGAGCCCAGCTTCGCGCCCTGCGACAAGCCGGCGTCCGTGTCATCAATATCAGCCCTCTAAGGGACGACATGGTCGAGGAGATACAGGCGGAGTGGCTACCCTGTCGCCCAGGATCGGACACCGCTGTAATGCTTGGCATGGCGCATACCCTCTATGTTGAAAAACGTCACGACGCCACATTTTTGGATCGCTACACCGTGGGGTTTGATCAGTTTGTACCCTACCTCACTGGCGAAATCGACGGCCAACCTAAATCCGCCGCATGGGCCAGCGAGCTCTCGGGCATCTCCGCCGACACCATTGCCGAACTGGCACGTGCGGCCAGTGACGCACCCAGCCTCATCAGCGTGAGCTGGTCACTCCAACGGCAGGTATATGGAGAACAAACCTGGTGGATGGTCACGGTACTGGGCGCCATGCTGGGTTTTATTGGCTTACCCGGCGCCGGGCTCGGGTACGGCTACGGCTGTGTCCACAATATGGGCTTTGGCGGGCGCAAGATACCTAACTTCCGCATTGGTAGTTTTGGTGAGGAAGTCGGCGAGCGGATGGCTGCTGCACACAAATTTATTCCGGTTGCGCGCATTGCCGATATGCTCGAGAGCCCAGGCGCGCCCTTTAATTACAACGGCCAACGCCTCACGTATCCCGACGTAAAGCTGGTTTATTGGGCAGGCGGCAATCCGTTTCATCACCATCAAGACCTCAACCGCCTGCACAAAGCCTGGCAGGCGCCCCAAACGGTGATCGTCAACGAATCCTTCTGGACAGCGACCGCGCGGCATGCCGATATCGTATTTCCGGTAAGCACATTCCTGGAGCGCAGTGATATTGGCGGCAGTGCCTACGATGAGTATCTGACACCGATGCGGGCGGCGTTACCGCCTTACGGCGATTCGCGGACCGATTTTGCCATTTTCAGTGAATTGGCCGAGCGACTCGGATTTGGTGATGACTATTCCCAAAACCACAGCGAAATGGAGTGGGTAGAGCGCCTCTACAAAGAAACGCGCACCAACGCCGCCGAGCGCGGCGTGACGCTACCCGACTTCGACGCATTTTGGCAGGGCGAGCAAATCCACTTCGGCGATCAACTGCCCTCAGCAGAATTTATGCTGGAAAAATTTCGCCGCGACCCCAAAGCCCATCCTCTCAAAACGCCAAGCGGAAAAATTGAAATCTTCTCTGAGACCGTGGCGAGCTTTGATTACACCGACTGCGGTGGGCACCCGCAATGGTATGACCGCAACGAATGGCTGGGCGCACCCTCACCCGAATACCCGCTCCATCTGGTATCGAATCAACCCAAGCACAAGCTGCACAGTCAGTTCGATCATGGTAGAGCCAGCCTAGCGCTAAAGATCGGCGATCGCGAGGCAGTTCGCATGCACCCGGAAGACGCCCAATCCCGCGGGTTATGCGATGGCAATGTGGTGAGAATTTATAATGCGCGAGGGAGCTGCTTAGCAGGACTCGTTATCTCGAAAGATCTAATGCCTGGCGTTATTGAGCTGCCAACTGGTGCTTGGTTTGACCCGCAAACAATTGATGGCGAGGAACTGGAGGTTCACGGCAATCCGAATGCGTTGACACCGGATATCGGCACCTCTCGTCTCGCTCAGGGGTGCTCTGCTCACACCTGCATGGTTGAAGTCGAAAAATACCTTAAGCCGTTACCTGCTACCTCCGCATTCCAACCGCCACCCATCGTTCACGAGCACTGAGCTATTTCAACGCCGAGCGTAGCGTACATTTAATCGATGAGTTGCTTTGCGGAGCCCATTAATATGTAAACGAGCGCGCCCACCACGCCGATGACCCCTGCGAGCAACAATACCGAGTCATAGGAACCGGTTGTATCGACCAACCAGCCCGCCGTGGCAACACCAATAATGCCGGGCAAGGTGCCCAGCGTATTCATAACACCGAACACCACGCCGCCAAAACGTGGCGCGATATCCAAAATATTGGGTGCCGAACCCGAGTACGCGAAGGCAAGTAATCCGAGTGCGCCTGAAAGAGAGAGCAGCGCCATCTCGGGTGTCGTCACCGTACGTGTAATAAACAAAAACATAGCCGAGCCAAGCAAACCAATACTTTGCATGAGCTTTCTGACCGTCGTGATGTCCCAGCTTCGGGAGATCAGCGTATCTGCGATCCAACCCGCCACATTCATCATGACGAACATTACCGCCCAGGGCGCCATGGTATAGATGCCTGCACTGCTAATGTCCAAGCCATGCACCGAAGCAAAATAGCTGGGCATCCAAGACATAAACACGTACAGGCTCCAGCTGGTGCAGAAAAAGGTCACGAGCAAAGCCCAGATGGGCCGCAGCGACCAGATCTGTCGCCATGGAATCTCACCGCCGGGCTGGGCGCCTACCGCGTCTTCCAAGAGTGCACGCTCTTCAGGCGTGATCCGAGGGTGTTTCTGAGGGCGTTCATGAACCGCGCGGGCCAACCAAACCGCATAAACAAGTCCGACGCCGCCAAAACCGTAAAACACCGCTTGCCAACCAAAGCGGGAGACAGCAAACCCAGTGACCAGCAGCGCGACAATCGTGCCAGCGATTGCTGCGCTTGAGTAAATGGCCACGGCTCGGGAACGCTCAGTCTCGGGTATCCAACGCCCAAACAGGCTCAATACGGCAGGGCTCAGTGGCGCCTCGCCTAAGCCCAGCCCAATTCTTACAAGAATCAGCATCGCAAAAGAGGCGGAGCCCGCCAAAGGCGTGAGAATAGTAAACACCGACCACGCCACCAGTGACCACAGCAGTACTTTCTTACCCCCATACTTATCAGCCAGCACGCCACCGACAATCTGGGCCGACATGTAGCCGATAAAAAAGGACGACAGCACCAAGCCCTTCTCTGTCTCTGACCAGCCCAGTGACTCCTGCATGGCGATGGCCGCCACAGAAATGTTCACGCGATCGAGATAAGCAATAAACAGGGCGAAAAAACTTGCCAGAACTAAACTGTGTCTTGCCTGCATTTTTTCCCCCTGGGTCTGCCTGGTATCGCAACCCGCGTTGCTCGGCACATTCCTCGCCAATGCCGATCCTAAGAGTTTACGGTAGAACCCCCATTCGCGCGCAAGTACTGAGAGCTGTTTGATGGCAATTTCAGCAAATACCCTGTCATTAGAGACTCGGGCAGTTGCGCCACGTCGCAGCAAACCGGATCCTTACCAACAACATTCAACGTGAGAATGCCCCATGGAGCCCATAGCCCTGTTCTCTGCTTCTTACATGGAAGCGCGCAAACGCTTCATCGAGGCTGCTGAGGCGACAGGATTCAGCATCTACTCCGAGGTTCACCCGGTTGCAGGGCCTGCTGGCGAAGAACTCGCCATGGACTTTGCAGTGTATGGCCCTGAAGACGCCGAGAAGGCTCTGGTGGTGATCAGCGGGACTCACGGTCCCGAGGGCTACACGGGGTCAGCCTGCCAGCTGGGCTTTTTGGAGTCGACTCACTTACGTGAAATGTTCTCCAGCCATCGCGTGGTGCTGGTGCACGCACACAACCCTTATGGTTTCGCCTGGATGCGCAGGACGACCGAGGGCAACGTTGATCTCAATCGCAATTATGTGGATTTCGATAAACCGCTCCGAAGCAACCCGGAATATGACCGCCTGCATCATGCCTTTGTGCCAACGCAGCTTGACGACCCGAGCGCAGAAAAGGTTTTAACAGATTATCAGGCGGAGCATGGCCCGATTGCCTATATGGCAGCCATGTTGGGCGGTCAACGCACCCATGCTGACGGCCTCTTCTACGGTGATACCCAGAGCACCTGGTCGCAGGACACCATGATTGCGGGTCTGCGCCGCTCACTGGCAAATCAGAAGACGGTCGTGCTAATCGACGTCCATACCGGACTCGGCCCCTACGGAGTGCCCTATCTGGTGCATGGTTATGCCAAAGAGGACCCGCGGTATTCGGTGATGGAATCGGTATTCGGTGAGACCATGCGCTCTACTGCCGTTAAGGAAGAATTTGACGAAGATCTCCCGGTCGATCCTGAAGGCCCGATCGTATTGGCAATGGATTGGGTACTACCCGACAAGCTGACCTATGCCTACGTCATTGAGTACGGAACCTACCCACCCGCAGAGGTATTGGGCGCTCATCGAAAAGACAACTGGCTTCATGCTCACGGGGACCTCTACTCGGAGCAGGGCAAAGCCATCAAAGCGGAACTGCGGCGAGTGATGTATCCCGAGTTCGACGATTGGAAAACCATGATTTGGAACGAAGCCGTCGACGCACTGGAAAAGTCCGCCAAGGTGCTGAGCTACTGAGCGGAGACCCCGAGGCCAGACAAGATCTGGGCTTTGGCACTCTCAGCGAGCGCACGCCCATCCAGCGTATGTGAAAAGCGATACCACTCAAGCAACATACCGTCGGTGAGCGCCACGAGCACCGCCGCCCGCTCCTTAACCGCAACGGTGTTGTCGAAGAGCCCGCGCGACTGACCCTCGCGGGTGATGCGCGCCATCTCGTCGTGATAGCGGTCGTACATTCGTTTTAGGTGCGCCGCAATATCTGCCTCTTTACCCATCGCCTGCAGTGATACGAGAATCGGTAGCACCAATAGCTCCTGATTTTCCGCGCCAGTCTCCGCACACCAATCTACGAACATCTCGAGCTGTTCGGCAGGGCCCACGCCACTGGACCTCAGCTCCGCAAAAATATCGGCATATAGCTGCTCGGCATCATCCAACAATGCGTGCAAGAGCGCCGCCTTGCCTTTGAAGTAAAAGTAGACCGCGCCCTTGGTCAGGCCCGCAGCGGCCGCGATCGTGTCGATGGTCGCGTTTTCGTAGCCCTTGGAGACAAAGAGTTGCAATGCTGCTGACAGTACCTGCTGGATACTGTGCTCTCTGCGCTCCTCGTTGGTTCTTCTGGCTGGCTGCACGAGTCAGATTCCGTGAGCTCGCCGCTCGGAAGGGCAACAGCCAAACCACTTGCGGTAGCTGCGGGCAAAGTTACTGCAGTCACTGAAACCCAACTGGTAAGAAATTTCGTTGATGGACTTTTCAGAGTGCAAAACTAACTCAGCCGCCCACTCCTGACGGGTCTGCAGCAGAATCTGATGGTGGCTCAGACCCTTCTCTCGCAGGGCTGCTGTCAGCCCCCGATCCTCCAACCCTAACCAGGCCGCTATATCGGGACGCGCATAGGTGCCTGTCGGAAGCAAATCGAAGAGCGCCATGCGTATCTGGGTCTCGAGATCCACTGAGCCAATCTGGTTGAGGTGATCAAATACCTGGCGCTCGCTGCGACGAGCGAGTTCGGCATTACCCCCTGCCAATGGGGCATCAAGGAGAGCGGCATCAAAGCACAGCGCGTCCGTGTCGCTGTCGAATTTTAGAGGACAGCGAAAATACTGCCGATAATCTTCTACAAACCCCACGGGAGCTGGCGACGAAAACATCACCAATTTTGGTGAAAACCCTGGTGAGGAAACCATTCTGAGCATCCTGACCCACGTGGCTGCCCAGCCGGAAATGCGTGCCAGACGTGCATTGGGGCTGTCGGCGCGATCTCCGTCGCAGTGATAAATCAATCTGGCTGTATCACCCTGCACATCAAACGACACCGATTTGTTTGTTGTTACCCACGCGTAATACCGAGATAGCCGGAGACAGAACTGCCGCAGAGTGGGTGATGAAATGAGCATCAGGCCATAGCAGTGGTAGGTGGTGGCGTGAATGTTTTCGGCAAACTTCAAGCCAAAGAGTGGACCGAGTTCTGAGCTCACCGCGCGGGAAATAATCTGGGACAGGGAGTGAATCGACACCCGTTCGTAAACATGGGTCAAAGCGTCGGGTGCGACACCCGCCTCTAGCAAGATATTCTGGGTGTCTAAGCCCAGCTTGTTTAGGGTTAGTGCAACGCCCTGAATACTATTCATGGCAACCGACTCTTCCCCACTTGCCACAGCCATTTTCGAAAAGCTTTTCATAGTGCTCTCATTTTTATTTTTATGGTGTCAGTAATTCAACCACACAGGTTGTGGTTTGTCCGCGCTCGCTCTCGCACCATAGATCCAGTGTGGAAATAAGCCCCTGCTCACTGGTTTCTACCCCAGCCACCCTGCCTTTGAAGACCAGCGTGTCGCCCACGACATTGAAGTTAAGCATCTTCAAGGGGCCCATTTTCTTTAATCTAGCCTGTGGCCCTGCCCAGTCGCGCACCTGGCGCTCAAACATGCCCATCAGAAAAAAAGTGTTGGCAAACGCGTTGGAGGCGCCTGCTGTCTGCGCAATGGCCCCGTCGTGATGCATGAGCGAAAAATCCCGGTTAGCACCGGCTTCCATCACGAGGCGTTGTAATGTTATCGGTATACTTATCTCTGGCAGGCACTCTCCCACCCCGGGTATAGCGGCGGTCTCATGACTCATGGCTGACCTCGTCGGGACCCACGTAAAACCGAAAGATATCGAGGGTCGCCACAGCAACGATCTCCCCCGTCTGCTTGGTATAGGTATCCTCCTGCCGTAAAAATGCGCCCGACCCGACCTTCAGCGTTTTGCGGTTAATATCAATTAAGCGGCTGGTGCAGGTCACTACATCCCCCGGATACAGCGGCTCCTCAAACACCATCTCCATGCTGGTTGCGAAGCTTTTGTTGCAAGGCGCCGGCACTTTAAAAATAACGGGGATCTGTATTTGCGTTGGCTCATCGTCTATCGACTGACTCTTATCGCCCGGCGACCAGTAAGCCGCCACACCGTAGGTAAAAACCATCGATGCCGGTGCCACCAGATCTTTGAATCCCGCCGATTGAGCTGCCGTCGCATCGGTATGAATAGCACTGTTGAATTCCTTGGGTTCCAACCAGCGCCGAATGCTGCCGCGCTCTACCGGATCTGGCCCCTGCCATTGCCCCACGACCTGATCGAGACAGGCTTCGGTTTCCTCCCAGGAGCCCCAGAGGCCCCAGCCATCTTCACTCATTAGTCAACCACTGGCCTGAAATAGGGCAAGGTAATTTCATCAGTGACCGGCCGGTAGACGACTTCGACCTCCATGCCGATCTGCACGTCCTCCGGCTCACACTCGACCAAATTGGTGTGCATGCGAATTCCCTCAGGCAGATCGATCCAGGCGAGAATGATCGGCAAGTCCTCGACGAACTTCTCCTCAACTCCCTCGTAGGTCACCGAGTAAGTATAAACGGTGGCGCGACCCGAGGCCTCGATCCAACCCAAATCCTGACTCCAGCACTCGGGGCAATCGCGTCGTGGATAGAAAATATTGGTATCGCAGGCGTTACAGTGCTGCACCAGCAACTTGTGCTCGCGGGTGCCATCCCAAAAAGGTTGGCTGTATGGCTGGATCTCGGGCAGTGGTTTTTTGTACTCACTCATCGCGGCGCCCTCCCAAATACGGTGGTACAAGTGTTCATCACAGAACCCCCAGACGTCGTCAGAATCGCGTGCTCACAGTTCTTGACCTGTCGCTCCCCGGCTTCTCCGCGCAATTGGCGAATGGTGTCGAGATAAAACGCCATACTGACACCGCTGCCGGTGTGGCCTCGACCGGTCGCATCGCCCATAGTGGTGCAAGGCAGATCCCCGCCCGGGCCACAGCGGCCTTCGGCCCAAAGCTTGGCACCCTGACCATCCTCACACACCCCGTAACCTTCCAACGCACTGCACTGGGTGTAGGGGTAGGCCCCATAAATCTGCCGCAGATCCATGTCATGGATGGAGAGGCCTGCCTGAGCAAGGGCATCCTGGCTGGATTCGCGGTAGGACTGCCGATGGAACACGTCTTCGCGCAGCATGGGGGTGGCACTCATAAAACGCGTGCCGTGGCCCAGTTTGTAAACGGCTTTATCGCCAAACGCCTTGGCTTTCTCCCAAGATGTCACCACCATGGCGCCACCGCCGTCTGCCAACAGATTGCACTCCTTGGCCTTTAGCGGCGTGCTGATCATGCGCGAGTTCATCACATCCTCGAGCGTCACGGTCTTGCCGTAAAAAATTGAGAGTGGATCTAGCGCTCCCCAGGCTCGGAGCGCCACTGTGACCGACGCGAGCTCTTCCTCCGTCGCACCAGTCTCATACATGTAGCGCTGGGTAATAAGTCCCATGGAGCCATTAAAGCTCACGCCGTAGGGGTATTCGAACTGCTTATCGAGGGGGGCGGTGGCAAAAAAGTTTATCAGGTCCTGAGGCGGCATATCGGACTGAACCGTGGTGTGCGGTATCAATACAAAATCCACCTGCCCACTGGCGATGTGTTGCTCCGCCAGCCTAAGGCAGTTGGTAGTCGACGCCCCCCCCGCGTTACAAATCGCAATATCTCGACAGCCTTTCAGCCCCATTACCTCGGGGATCTTGCCCAGCGACATATCGTTTTGCATCGAGGGTTGCGCCATGGGGTTGTTTGAGATCACGGCGCCTATCAGATTTTTATCAATGCCGGCGTCGTTGATGGCGCCCATACACACGTCGAGCAAGATGTCCCATCGCGCGCGCTCTGGATCGCGGCGCGTTGGCACTTCGGCGATGCCCACCACCGCCAAACCTGATTTTGTCATCGCACTCCTCCCTTTTTTTATTATGCGATCCGTGTCTATGGCGTAACGCTATGCGTAATCGGCGTGCGAGTACTCTGCCCTATCAACCAAATCGAGGTTATCGTCCACGCTCACCGCGAGCGGTCTGCGCAAAGCGACGGTATCGGGGTCTGTGGGAATCATGAACTCCCATAGCGTGGCCGGCACAGTCGCACCCGGGGATTTCCGCTTCACCGCGTCCCAGTTCTCGGGCACCGAGACAGTTAACTGGTCGAGCACATCGGCTTCGCTCAGATCCGTGGCTTTGGTGATAACCGACACCACATCTTCAAGGAACCCTGCTCTGGCGTCCGCAACGGTACTGGCGCGTACCCCTGCCGCGAGCAATGTGTCTTCGCCATCATCCACACCAAACCAGCGTGCAATCTCCGCACCGCGCTCAGCCAGCGACGCCTTCATGTCGGCGCACTCCTCATCACTGGCCGCCAGCATCCAACCCTCCAGACCCAAGCGATGAAAATACAGCTCCTTACCGAAATGCTTCACCATGCCGGATAGCGCCTGGTCCGATCCTCCTAGAAAAGTGGAGAACAAACGCCAAACCGCACACTCGGTGAGGAAGGCCGTCATCAAAAAATCACCCCAATTCTGGGGGGGACGCGACAACGCTTCCAAATCATGGAGCGCTTCTGGCTGGCGTCCAAACTCCAACTGATGCTCGGGTAAATCGAGTCGGTCCTCGAGCAGGCGAAAAATCGCGCGAGTGTGCCCTAGGCTATCTTGGCCCATGCCGGCAAAAGCCGTGCAATCGGGCAAGCTCCTGCCATTGAGCATTACCTTGATATACCAGTGCCCCAATACCCAGTCGGTATCAGCGATACACAGTAATTCCTGCATCAACGCTTTATCTGTAGCTGCCACGTTTTTCTCCTGGCTTTGGTCCCCGTCTCATTGACCGGGGAGTTTGTCTTGCCACTTCATCCAACCGAAGGTGGCTTCACACTGATTGCACTGCATGCTCATTTCAGACACAGTACCGCCGAAAGGATTGGATACCCGGGTATCTTCGGATTCGCACCAGGGGCATGGCACAGAGGCATCGTATTTTTCGCCGAACAGTTCCCTCAGACTGTTGGAACGCGCAGAGCCATTTTTACTCGCGTCTCGCACCACTCAGGCAATCCCGATCATGTCGTTCACCGAGATCACAGGCGTCACCTCGGCCCGCGGGCAGATACACATCTCCACCCAGGGCTTTTCGGAGTAAACCATCCTCGCCTGCCCAACTGCGGCCGGCTTATTCGGTGCGCTGACAGACCCTAGATGAAACAAAGGACCGTCTTGCTCCTCGCGGGCAAATACCTCGAAATAATCCCAATCCATGGTGTTGCGCGCGGTTTTTTGCTTTACCAATCCCATGCCCTACTCCTAAATACAGTAGCCGTGTTCACGGGCAATCAGGCGCGCCTCGGGGACAATGTCATCCCGACTCCACTCGTGCTGCCATTCAATGCGCACCTTGGTGGAACGAACTCCCTCGAGCCTGCCTACTGAACTCTTTATGTCGTTTTGAATGAGATCCCAAGCCGGGCACCCTACGCAGGGAAATACCAGCCCTACGTCAACATCGCCTTCTGTCGATACCGTAATCCGGCGCACCATGCCCATATCAGGAAGACTGACGTTCATGTGCGGATCCATCACGCCATTGAGCACCTCGGCAACAGCCGCTTCGGTTACCACAGCTGATCTCCCCACTCTTCCCGCTGTAACCGCTCGTAGCACGACGGGCGCATTGGGCCACCCGACTTAAAGTTGCCTATAGCGCGATCCCAGCTTGTCTCTTCCCACTCCCAGTCATGACTGGCTGCATCAAAGGTCATCGGATACGGCATATCGGTAATGCGGTATTCGCCCGTCTCCTCGTCCTTCTCGGCAGGCACTTTGAGACCTACCCTGTCGGCGAAGTCCGTTGCCGAACGAAGCCACTTATTGCGCATGGTGTCGTTGCTCCATGCCCGGACTTTGTAGTTCAGCTGATCCGGGTACCCCTTGAGATCATCCGGGCGTCCGTACCAGTGATAACCCCAGGGAAAAATCCAGCGCACGGCATCATCCACCAGCTTTTTGGTCTCGTCATTTTGGTTGTAATAGAACTCGGTCCACATTGCGCCATGGCGGAAGTGATACGCCTCCTCAAAGTTGACCTTTTTCAAGGTGCGGCGATACGGGGCAAAGCTGCAGTTCAGTTCAATATCCCAAGTAGTAAATCGGCCAGCGCGATCAAGAAAAGCCTGCGATACAACGAACTCAGCATAATTGCGCACCGGAAACTCCATGATCGGCAGCGACCAGTACTTGCGGGGATCCGCCTCAAACGCCACTTTTTGCATATCAAAACCGAAGCGCTCAAACAACATACCCTGTTGGTGGGCATGCCCCACTTCATCCTGGATGGTGCCGCAAATCGCGACCTTGGCGCCGATATCGGGGGCCACTCTGAAGGCGGTATAGGCCCATGTCAGCACCGTCACCTCTGACTGCGCCGCGATTTCCAGCGTGCGCTCCAGAATGGCTCGATACCGGGGAGTAAGCTCCTCCATGTCCTCTATCAATTCACCCGCATGAATCCGCTCAAGGAGCGCTTGCTCCTGCATATCGTCCATCGTGTGCTCAGCCACTGCCTGTGTCATGTCTGCTTCCTTTTGGGCCTCAATTAAACATACCTACTATATGGTATGTTTGTGTCGCTGGATTTGTCAATTTAGGCATTTCAGGGCTGGGAAACCGTTGAGTCAGCCCTGGCTAGAGGATTTCAGGGCCTGTTTGTCGATTTTTCCGAGGTTGGTCAGTGGTAACTGATCGCGAAACTCGAGGGTTTTAGGCGTGAGTAACGGACCAGATCGCTCCCTGATCGAGGAAATCAACGCCTCAGCATCCCTGTTGGCTCCATCTGTGAGCACGACAATCGCGTGCACCCGCTCCCCCCAGCGCGAGTCGGGCACCCCGACTACGGCAACCCCCTCTACCTCAGCTTGCTGCAGAATCGCCTGCTCAACATCACGGGAATAGATATTAAACCCGCCACTGATGATCATGTCTTTCAGACGATCGACAATGAAGACAAAGCCCTCATTATCCATCCGGCCGACGTCACCCGTGTGTAGCCAACCATTACGTAACGTGTCTGCGGTCGCCTCTGGCCGCCCCCAGTATTGACTCATCACGCAGGGTCCTTTTATGCAGATCTCACCAACCTCACCCGTATCAACTGGTTCGCCAGTCGGATCGAGCACAGCAATTGTCATACCGGGTGTGGCGCGCCCCGCGCTCTCTAAGCGCCGCACCACCGCGGGGTCATGATCAAGCCGGGTCATACTCGAAATATGAATACATTCAGTCTGCCCATAGCACTGATAGAGAACGGGTCCGAACACATGCAGCGCCTCTCTCAATCTCTCGGGAGCGATTGGCGCTGAGGCGTAAATAATGTGCTCCAGATTACTTAGGTCCCTTCGTTCAACATCGGGATGATCTAGCAAAGCGTAGATCATGCTCGGCACCAGAAAAAGCGTGTTGACCCCTCGGCGCTCAATACAGTCGAAAACCGCGCTGGGTGAGAAAGACGGCATCAAGGACACCGTGCCACCCAAGCGAAGCACCGGCAGCACCAAAAATCCGGCCGCGTGGCTGATCGGCGAGCACGCCAGGAAATGAGGGTCTCGGGGAAATTCCCACGCCTTGATCGAGATCTCCGCCGTCGCCGCCATACTCGCCTGAGTGTGTACAACACCTTTGGGTTCTCCCGTAGTGCCCCCGGTGTAGGTGACCCAGGCAATGTCAGCGCCTTTGGGTTCGTATTGAGGTGCCGAGCTGCCTTCGAGCAGATCACTCAAATGCCGACCGTATTCGGCACTGGAAAGCGTCAGCACTTCGAGGCGCCCAAATACCTTAGCCAACTTCGCGCCATGCTCATAAAAAGCGTGGGAGTCGATGACCAGTGCTTTCGCTTGCGCATCTAAGACGATATGGGATTGCTGCTCGAGTGAACCCAGTGGATGCAACGGGGTATACCGAATGCCACCGCGCAAACACGCCGCCATCACTGCAAACGCATCCAGACGATTGCTCGCCAACTGCGCGAGACCGTCACCGGGTTGCAAACCGAGGTCAGCTAAGAGACCGGCAATACGGTTGACGAGCCTAAGTAGTTCGTTTCCTGATACGGATCGACCATCTACATCTGAGGCCGCGATGGCATCCCCCACCGACGATAAGGCCTCAGTCAGTAGTTGGGTATAGGTATCGACGGCCACGTGGATTCCAATCTGATTGGGAGTCACACAGCATAAAAATCAATGACGAATGCCGTCATGTCAAAACCGGCAAGATTGGTGTGCCTAGGTGTCTGCTTGCTCGTCCCGCGAAATGGCGAGCTCTCTAAAACCAATGGGGGAATGCCCCGTCCATTTCTTGAATGCGCGGGAGAAGTTAGCGGTATCTGAAAATCCGGTTAGGTAGGCAATTTCGTTGACGGGCAGCCCCTTCAGCAGATAATCCTCGGCAAGCAGCCTCCGTGTATCGTCCAATACCTCGCGGTAGGTAGTACCCGCCTCTTCGAGTCGGTTGTAAAGCGTCCGCGTGCTTACACACAGCACCTTCGCCACGGCATCCTTACCAGACACGCCCGTGGGTAAGAGCCTGACCAGTTCGTTGCGAACTCTGGCTGGAAAGTCAGCTTTCTCCAACTTCGTAATGTACTGTTCTGTGAGCTGCTCGTAAGAACGGGCCAAGTCGGGGTCGGCGCTCACCAATGGAAACTCAAGCAATTGTTTGTCAAAAACTAGTGACGTTGTGGGGGCCTCGAATTGAACCTCGCAACCAAAAAAAGAAGCGTATTGGTCCGCATTATCCTCCGGGAAGGGCCGAGCGAGGAAAATCCGGAGGGGCGCAAACGCATTCTGGGTGGCAACACGAAGGATCGTGACGAAAATGGCGGCGATGCCATCTTCACGAACCGATGGGAATGGCTCGGGGTTGTTGGCCGTCCAAGTAAGACAACATAACTCAGAATTTCCTGAATCGCGCTCAAGAGACATCAAATCGTTGGTGGTGACCACCGAGTAATAACGCACCATCTTCTCGATGTAATCACCCAGCGTAGCACTGCAGTAAGCGGCCACCCCCAGCGAGTAGAAAGTGGTTGGATGGATAAACTTCGCAAGATGTAAACCAAATACCCTATCGATGGGCTGTTCCTCAATCGCAGTTAACAGACCCCTAAACGCGCTATCGGAAATACGGTTGTAGGGGTCCATCAGGGGGCCAATTTCGATGCCTGCATCCGCAAACAGAGGCTCTGGAGCGATCCCCAGATCCTCCAGCGTTTGCCAGATCACAACACCGAGTGGCCCGATTGTGGAAAATGTCTGCGATATCATAGTTGGCGGAATCAATCCCAACGTGAAAAACCGGATCAATCATCCGCTTTTTCTGTTTTGAAGCAAACTACACGCCGCGGCCACAGCTAAAAGGCGCAAAATCACCAAGAAAAACGACAACCGAAATGCATGCAAAGACAGGTGATGAAGCCCGCAGTGCCTGTTACGCTCTCTCGCACCGCTGATAACTACCAGCCCCACTTGAGAACCTGCACAACCCGTGAAAACCAGACTGCACACCCAGGCAGAATTCCAGGCACGTATCGGCAAGGTCTTATTTGAATCCGCGCCACGCATCCTGACTAAGAACCAAATTCAGGACTACTGCCGTAGCCTGAATCAGCTCGACTGGTTTCACTTTGACGAAGCACGAAGTAAAGCGGAGGGCTATAGCGGCATCATCGCCCCTGGGTCACTTACCTTTGCCCTTGTGCATACCACTTTCTTCGAGCACGTCGAATTAGTCGACCTTAAAGCCCTTTTCGTGGGGAGCGATCGGTTTCGGGTGCACCGGCCGGTAAGCGCGGATGAGGCAATTTCGCTCGCCATGAGTATTGCAACCGTGGAGGCTCGATCCGAAGGATTTCGCGTTCAATATGACTTCCGATGGCATAGCAAAAATCACGAGGACACCATCTCAGAGGGCACCTTTTTGGTCAGATACTGGCCGCTTCCTACCTGAGGGCGCCCAGTGACAAGGCGCAATTGGATACTAGCCATGGGACAAAGACATGGAGCTTTTGTGAGGCTGAAACGACAAGATGGTTAACGTAAAACGCTGCTTCAACATATCAGAGCTCAGGAAAGCTGCCAAAAAGCGACTGCCATCACCCATCTTCCACTACATAGACGGCGGCGCCGATGACGAATGGACGCTTCGCCGCAACACTGACGCCTTTGAGCAATGGGAAGTTGTGCCCTCAATGCTGACGGGCGTGACAGACGTCGATTTGAGCACGCAACTGTTTGGTCAAGATCTGGCGTTGCCCTTCATCATCTCGCCCACCGGGATGTCCAGACTCTTCCATCATCACAAGGAACTTGGCGTCGCGCGGGCGGCGAGCAAAGCCAACACCTACTACGGCCTCTCCAGCATGGGCTCCAGCACAATCGAGGACGTGGCCGCGGCGGCGCCCGGACCAAAATTTTTCCAAATCTACATTTTTAGGGATCGCGGACTAACCCGGCGTTTCGTCGAACGTTGCATCGAGGCCAAATATGATGCGCTCTGCGTCACTGTTGATACTGCCGTTGCCGGCAACCGAGAGCGGGATATTGTCACGGGGATGACCATTCCCCCTTCTCTCACAACGAGGTCCCTACTCAACTTTGCTGGAAAATGGTCATGGCTCGCGGGATTGAGACACAATCAGGATTTTACGCTGGCAAACCTCGATGAAAATATTGATCCACTCAAGTCCGGTGCTTTAAGCATTTTTGAGTACGTGAATCAACAGTTTGACCCCTCCATCAGTTGGGCTGACATCGGGTGGCTGCGTGAGCACTGGGAGGGGCCGCTTATTATTAAGGGCATTCTTTCTCCTGAAGATGCTAGGCAAGCAAAGGCACTGGGAGCTACCGCTATCATGATCAGCAACCACGGAGGAAGACAACTCGACTCAGCGCCTGCCCCTATCGACTGTATTCCGGGGATACGAGATGCGATCGGAACCGACCTCGAGCTAGTCGTGGATGGTGGAATTCGTCGTGGCAGCCATATCGTGAAAGCGCTCGCATTGGGTGCATCCGCTTGCTCTATTGGTCGGCCCTATCTCTATGGCCTAGCTGCCGGGGGCGAGCCCGGGGTGACGCAGGCGATCACAATATTAGAAGCGGAAACACGACGATTCATGCTACTAGCCGGTTTCGACTCGGTTGAATCACTTAGGAGCAACGCTGCCATTCGACGGGTTGGTTTTGTTAACCAGCTGTCCGATGCGTAGGGCGATCAGGGTTGCCTTCTGTACCAGCATGCCACTAAAGTTGAGGCGTCCACGCGTGTCTTGGTGCGGCCAATCGGCCTTGACATGGTAGAGGTCGGCGGTTCGAATCCGCCTGGTCCTACCAAATATTTAAGCTTCTGTTTTTATGAAACTTTATTTTTTCGGAATCGCGCGTTTTGGCGTGTTTCTGTGCGGGGACACTACCGCCGAAAGGTAGCGATTGGGGAGCTCGCCTCATAAAGCCGGTTACCAGGCGTATCCGGCTATAAATTCGAGTTTTCTCGAGTTAAAATCGCGCTATGGAATCTAAAGCGGGCAGTCCAAGACAAGTCGTAGGTAAACGACGCGAGCGCCAACACGCTCAGGAACGAGGTAACGTGCGGCGCAAACTGCTGTTGGACGCCGCAATACAGCTGCTAGAAACCACACCCATCGAGGAACTTTCCTTCAAGCAGGTGTCGGAAAAAGCGGGTGTTCCTGAAGGATCAGCCTATCACTTTTTTGCGAATCGCTACGACTTGTTGGCAGCTTTGGCAAATCAGCTCGCCCAAAGTTTTGCAGATGCGTACTCACAGCCCATTGCGCGCGAGAACATTCATAACTGGCATGATCTCGCGGACCTAATAGTCGACCGCGCGGTCGCGATGTACCGCAGCAGTAACGTGGCGTCACAGATCTGGCTAAGCGGGCGCACGCCAGCCCAAGTGCGACTGGCTGATCACGTAAGCGATCGCGCTGTGAGTGGTTTCCTCTTTTCTATTTTCGATTCACTGTTTGTCATGCCGGAGCTACCGCGTGACTCAGATCCGTTTTTCTTCTTTCTCGAACTGTGTGATGTCCCCCTGTCCATCTCGATGATCGAGCATGGCGAGATAAGAGAAGACATGGTCGAGGAGGCCAAGCGCGTCGGCAAGGGCTACCTGAGCACCTACCTCCCACCCGTGCTCACCAAACGTCCCCCAGAGGAGTCAGGCTCATGACCACCGATACACACGAATCACCCAAAGTCGCGATTGTGACTGGTGCTGGTCACCCCGACGGTATTGGCGCCGCATCGGCTGAGGTGCTCCGAAACCAAGATTACGAGGTCATCACGTTTGATCTCGAAGGTGCGGATCGTGCGGTCGATGTTACTGATGCACAGCAGGTCACCGAGGCCATTCAAGCCGTAGCGGCTGACTTTGGACACTTGGATGTCTTAGTGAACAACGCAGGCGTGGGTGTGGGATCAGCGAACCTGCTTGAGCAAACCGGAGAGGATCTGGATCTGACGCTGGCAGTCAATGTGAAGGGCCTTGTGAATTGCTGCCAGGCGGCCATACCTCACATACTCCTAAGCGGTGGCGGAGCCATTGTTAACGTAGCGTCGCTCTGCGGCCTGAGAGCCCTTCCAGCAATACCGCATGCATACACCGCATCAAAGTTTGCTGTCGTAGGGCTTACCAAATCAATGGCTCTGGAATTTGGGCCAAACCACATTCGCATCAACGCGGTCTGCCCCGGCTCGGTGGATACTCAAATGCGCTCGAAGGCCATTTCACTGCTGGCCCAGCAGGAAGGGATTTCTCTGGAAGAGGCCGAATCGCTGGAGACGTCGACGATTTCGCTGGGAAGAGCGGCCACCCCATCTGAGGTAGCTACCGTTGTGGCATTTTTGTGCTCGGAAAACGCGGCGCAAATCACCGGCGCGGCCATACCTGTTGACGGAGGTATGACCGGCGGTTTTTGAGGCGCTATCAGTTACCGAAGAAGTAACTCAGGCTCGCACCAATAACTTGTGGCGGACCATAAAGTTGGTTGGCCAGACCAGACAACCCAACAAAGTTGAAGGCCTGCTCGGTGTATTCCTCATCAGTCAGATTTTTCGCCCACACCGCGGCTTCCCAATTGCCTGCTGCGTCGCTAATCCAGACACGGGCGTCAACCGTCGAATAGGAATCTGACAGGTTATAAGGGTCATTAAATGCATCGCGATACATGTCGTCGGTGTACTTAAAGTTCGCCTGAATACCCATCTGCAAGTTGGATCCGACCGCAAACTCGTAACGGATCAGGCCGTTGGCCTGCACCTCTGCCGCGTTGGGGGATTGGTTACCCGCTGGCACAACACCAATGGCACCCAGCTCGGTATCCAAGAGCCCAAGACCCAAGCCGATCGTCAGCCCTTCAGTTGGTGCCGCCAGCAGATCAATGTCCAGACCATAGATCTCAGCATCATCAGCATTGGTAAAGGCGGTCACCAATACGCCTGGCACCAAGGTCTGCATATCTTTGTAGTCGTAGAAGAATGCCGAGGCATTCAACTGGACCCTGCCCGATGCCAGCGTGGACTTTGAGCCAATCTCATAAGCTGTGATCGTTTCGGAATCGAACGGCACCAGCTCACTGTTATCGAACGTGAAGTCGCCAAAGAAGCCGCCACTCTTGAAGGCGGTCGACACACTGCCGTAGAGCAACCAATCGTCTTTTGGTCGAAACTCGAGTGCCACTCGGCCTGACAAGTTGTCATCAGAGAATGTGCTGTCTGTTCCAGTCAGCTGGAACGCACCCAGCCCCGTAGGCCCGCAGAACGGATCGAGGATACAGCTCGCGTCGTAGGGGTTGAGGTCAGTGGTGCCACCGGCAAAATCGATCTCTTCGTCGGTGTAGCGCAAACCAGCCGTCAGATTCATGCGCTCCGAGAGTGGAATATCGACGCTGCCGAAGAACGCCCAGGTGGTGGTCTCTTGGTCAACATTCCAAAACAGGTTGGTGACGAAAAAGTCTCCTGCCTCAAAAATGTTCTCTGACTCAAACTCATCCTGAGAGTAGAAAGCGCCAACGATCCACTGGGGGCCGGAGTCACTGCCGCCAGACAGTCTCAGCTCCTGAGAGAATTGGCTGATATCTTCGTCGTGAGTAATCGAGGAAAGCTGCAAGGGGTGCGAGTTGATGTTGTCACCAAAGACGCGGTCCTGCGACTCGTACCCGGTAATCGACACTAGGTCCCAATTTCCCAGATCCCACTCGAGGCGCAGCACACCCCCGGTGTAATCGGTGTCGAGAATGTATTTGGCGGCTTCGTCCGGGTTAAAGGTGTGGGTATAGGGGTCGCCGTCGGCGGTCTCCTGAATACCAAACACGTCCGAACACTGCGCATTATCGAACTGATAGTTTGCCGCCGGCGCGCACAACTCCGCAGGATTACTCGGGTCCAAAAGACCATAGATAGTAAACGGCGTGTTGGTGCCCTCAACGTTGCCGAAGTGAATACTCAGATCACCTCTAAAGGAATCGCTCGGGTCAAAACTGAGCGTCGCTCGGCCTGAGAGGGATTCAAGATCACCAAAATCGGTGCCAGTTAGGCGGTTGTCATGGAATGACTCGCCCTGGTTTTTGTAACTGATAGCCAGTCGACCCGCAGTGTTGGCAGAGAGGCCGCCACTCACAGCGCCCTGCACGTCGACCATGTCGTAGTCACCGTAGCTGCCGCTTATGTAGCCCTCAAACTCCTGCGTGGGTCTGCGGTTAATAATGTTGATCGCACCACCCGTCGCGTTGCGCCCATATAACGTACCTTGAGGACCCTTCAGTACTTCGACTCGCTCGACATCAAACATGCGCGCATCGAGCATCGCGGGTGATGCCAAGAATACCTCATCGATATACACACCCACTGACGGGTTGTTGTTGGCATTAAAATCATTCAGGCCCACACCGCGAACGGTGATGGCAGGGTTCACGCCACCCAGCGTGCCTTTGATATCGATATTGGAGAGCAGCTGCGCGATATCGGTCGCGTCTTCTACCCGGAAGCTCCTCATATCCTCAGCGGTAAACGCATTCATTGCGATGCTGACATCGGTAATCGCCTGCTCGCGTTTTTGGGCCGTCACCACGACCTCTTCGAGGGTTTGCGCGCTCACCGTCGTGGCCAGTGTGCTCAGTACAACGCTAAAGCCCAATGAAGTTTTGAATAGCTGTTTCATATGAAAAGCACCCCTTTTGATGTGATTTAGCGGCCTTATGAACACATAAATCCGCAGTTAAGCAGGCCATTTGAGTGAGATATTAAACCCAAGTTAACTCGATTACAACGTGATTACACACCTAAAATCAGCTATAATTAAACAAAATACCGCGCTAACTTGGCATTTCGGCCCGGCGCGCACTGATAAGAGAAATTAAAAATGACGTCTGCGCCTGCGACATGCGATGCCCCGTTCGCCATTGGGGACTACACCTCTGCCCCGCTACGGCTAGACATGCAGGTGCGCTTTACGAACCAGTCACCCGCTACCGTCTTTGACGTGATGGGCGATCCAGCACAGATTCAGAACTGGTACGTCCTGGCCAAAGACACCGTGGTGGACGAGCAGACCGCCGAAGACAAGCTGCAGTTTGAAGTTGATTTCATTTTGTTCGGCAAGGTGAGAGAGGAAGTCATGTTGTGGAACCCGCCGCAGCGTTACGTGTATCGAGCGTTTGGCGAGCACTTTCCGTTCGCAGATTATGTTGCCCTCATCGAAGTCGAAGAAACGGCACCCAATACCGGCGTACTCAGGTGGCAACAGTTCTTTACGGAGATCGAGGGCGAAGACAACCAGCGGTTGCTCTCAGTTATTCTGCCGCATCTCAACGAGGTCAGCCTGCAGCGGCTTGCCACCATGATTAATGGCTCAGATGTCAGTGTGGTCAGCCATCTGTGAGCCGCATGGCGTTAATCAATGCGTACTTGATGTCTTCTTCCGGGGCCATCATCTATCTGATCGCGCCGGTTCTGATTGGCAGCGCGATGGACTCTCTCGCTTTTGACAGTGAGCAGGCAGGGCTGCTGCTGGCAGCTTACTTTCTAGGCTATACCCTGATCACGACCTCGGCCGTCTTCTGGCTCAGTCACGTCAATATGCGCTCGGCTGCCTGGCTTTCGTCGTTCGTCTTCATCGCTGCCTTACTTACAGGCGCCACACAAAGCGCTGCGGCACTTATTTATGTTGGGCTGTTTTTCGCGGGGGTCGGCGCCGGCATGCTGTATGGCATTTCGATCACCATCATTGGGCAGAGTGATGCACCAGACAAACACTTTGGCATTGCGCTGGCTGCACAGCTGGTGTTGGGGAGCGCGCTGTTATTTGCAGGACCGGCCATCATAGGCCCCCAGTTTGGCTTCGCCGGCATATTGATCGCCTGCGCTTTTTTTGTGGCCATACTCTCCGTGACCACTCAGTGGACGCCCACCTCTATCTCTGCTGAAAACCAGCAAGGCGGTGATAAAACATCAACAGGCCACGGCGCGACAGTCTTCGTGAGCTTGATCGCACTTTTGTGTTGGTTCACGGGCTATTCAGGCGTCTACGCCTTTGTTGAACGCATTGGCGTAGCCGGTGGCCTCACGGGGCAGCAGATTGGGCTGATCCTCTCGCTGACCATCATTACGGGTGTTGCCGGCGCCATGGGCGCGGCGTGGCTCGGGGATCGTTGGGGAGCCATGAAACCTCACTGGCTTGGCATGGCTGGCACCTTGGTGACCGTTGGCTTACTGAGCAACGAGCCAGGCCTAATTCAATATTCTTTGGCCATTATTGCGCTCACGCTGACACTCAATTTTTGGCTGGCTTACATGTTGGGTAGCGTGACGCGGGTCGATATTTCCGGGCGCTATGCAGTACTCACGACAGCGGCGCTCGGGGGTGGTGCCATGGTCGGCCCGGCAATGTCCGGCTTCGTTTTACAACAAACCAACATGTTGCAGGTATTACTGGTTTCACTGATTCTGATTTTTGCCGGCTTCTCTGGTATCACGATGGCACTGCGGCGGTTTTCTGCAGTGCCAGCCAACAGTCATTAAGAGGTTAATCACCATGTCATCTCTGCACACATTACCCCGGTCAGGCGCCAGCTATGAGGAAGTCACCCGTCAGGTTGATGAATTGGTAGACGGTATGACCCCCGAGCAGAGCGGCAAGCTCAGTAGCACGGCTTTTTGGGGCATTGGTGACGCGCTACAAATTGCGAAGGAAACCCACGCCAAATTTTTCTCCTGGAACGCGCTGTTCACGTTTCAAGAGGGATCTGCGGCGAAGCTTGAAAATGATGTGCTCGATATTTGCATTGATCTGGTCGGCGGCGATGAGCAGTCACGAGGCAACCTGACTTCGGGTGGTACCGAATCCAATTTTTGTGCGCTCCACGCCATGCGCAACTGGGCGAGAGAACACCGACCTGACATCACAGCGCCAGAGATCGTCGCACCCTACTCGATCCACTCCACCGTGCACAAAATGGCCAAAGTGCTGGATATCAAAGTGGTGACCGTCCCGCAGTTGGCTGACCTGGCCGCAGATGTGGCGGGCATGCAAGCCGTTATTGGTCCCAACACCATCGGTATCGCCACATCGGCACCGAGTTGGCCCTATGGATGTGTTGACCCCATCGAAACGCTGGGCCACATCGCCATCGAGAATGATCTCTGGCTGCATGTGGATGCTTGCGTCGGCGCCTACATCGCACCGTTCTTTCGGGAGCTGGGCGAGGAGATTCCCGCGTTTGATCTGAGCGTGCCTGGCGTACGGTCTATCTCAGGCGATCTCCACAAATACGGTTATGCACCCAAGCCACTCTCCACCATCATCTGGAGGTCACAGGCAGAACAGGCGTATCACTACATTCCCGTGACCGAGTGGCCCTGTGGCCTCTACCTGTCCCAGGGGTTTGTGGGCAGCAGGCCCCTAGCACCCATCGCAGCCGTGTGGGCGCTGATGCACCATCTAGGACATGAGGGCTATGTCGCCAACGCTAAAAAACTGCTCGATATCCGCAACGCCATTATTGATAAGGTCGAGGCGATCGACGGCCTAACCACCTGGCCCACCCACGGACCCCTGCTACAAATCGCCGGTGAGGATCTCGACATTCAACTGGTGGTTGGTGCGATGGAACAACATGGCTGGAAACTGCTGGGGGTGCTTGACCCACCGGCCATCCATCTCACCATCGACGTACTCAGCGAGTCGTCTTTAGAGAAGTTTTTGGCCGACCTCGAGACATCTGTCGCCGACATTCGGGCTGGTAAGATCGATACCGAAGGATTGCTGACATACGGCGGTGTTGCTGCCGAAGAGATAGCACCCAAGTGGCTACTGAGCGCAGTGGAAATCATGGGCGTCGA
>Ga0255776_10000577_pt1 | contig 41780 bp, 45 predicted proteins | sample 071ome_19_FD_179974 | JGI IMG/M metagenome (GOLD analysis project Ga0255776, IMG submission 179974) | Coastal salt marsh microbial communities from the Groves Creek Marsh, Skidaway Island, Georgia - 071413AT metaG (version 2) | ecosystem: Environmental > Aquatic > Marine > Intertidal zone >... | reverse complement strand
CTGTGTTGCGCGCGGTGGCGTGGCGATCGTTTCATGCCGTCAGACTCAGACCGCCGAGTGGCGCCGGCTTACGGAGAACATCGCCGGCGTGGAGGCTGCCACAAGCACCTCTGGTTCTCGAGGAACCTATGTGACAGTCGCAGTAACGGATGAACTCCCTCGGTCATACCCCCGTCGCAGCGCAGTGCGTGTGCGGAAGCCGCTGACCTAAACGACGCCGCACGTTCCACGTGAAACATGGAGGGGGTCCTTGACCTCATCCAGGAAAGCGGCGAACATACACTCCTCTACTGCAAAGGAGACGCCGTGGGCGATGCCACCATGGACGAGCCGCGCATTTTTGCGGTCGCCAACCAGAAGGGAGGTGTCGGAAAGACGACGACAACCGTCAATCTTGGGGCCTGCTTTGCGGAGTTGGGAAATCGAGTTCTGATCGTCGATCTCGATCCACAAGCGAACGCCAGTACCGGACTCGGCTTGAATCCTCGTCAACTCGATCATTCCCTGTATGACGTTCTGCTGCAAGGTGTCCCGATGGAGGATGTGATCGAACCGGTAGCGGTCAAGAATCTCTACGTGGCGCCGGCGAGCCTCGACCTCGCAGGAGCAGAGATCGAACTTGTCCCCGCCTTCTCACGCGAGCAAAAGCTGAAGGAGGCTATCGCCTCGGTAGCTGATGACTACGACATCGTTTTGATTGACTGCCCGCCGTCGCTGGGTCTTCTCACCATCAATGGTTTGACGGCGGCGACTGAAGTGCTCGTACCGATTCAGACGGAGTACTACGCACTCGAGGGCCTCGGTCAGTTGATTCGCAATGTTGATCTCGTGACACGGAACCTGAATCCGGAATTGGTGCTCAGTACGATCGTGCTCGTCATGTTCGATGCGCGCACAAAACTGTCAGGCCAGGTGGCAGACGAGGTGCGCGAGCATTTTGGCGACAAGGTGATGCGTCATGTGATCCCTCGAACTGTTCGGTTGAGCGAGGCCCCAAGTTTCGGACAACCAATTACAGTATTCGACCCGTTGTCCCGAGGCGCCATCGCGTATCGGGACCTGGCAAAGGAGATTCTCGGTGTCAGCGACGAGGCGTAGTGGGCTCGGGAAGGGACTGAGTTCACTCATCCCGGCCGATGTGGAAGGGGAGACCGGAGCGTTTCGCGAAGTTGACATCACTCTGGTTCGACCCAATCGATACCAACCTCGGGATCATTTCGACGAGGAAACACTGACATCACTTGCGGCGTCGATCAGTGAGGTTGGTGTCATTCAGCCAATCATCGTGCGAGAGGCTGATGATGGCTATGAACTGATTGCGGGGGAGCGGCGGTGGCGGGCGGCGAAGCGAGCGGGCTTGCCAGCGATTCCTGCCATTGTCCGCACTGCAGACGACGTGTCAGCGCTCGAATCGGCAGTGGTCGAGAATCTTCATCGACAAGATCTCAATGCCCTCGAGGAGGCTGCGGCTTACCAGCAATTGATGGAAGACTTCGGCATGACGCAGGTGCAGGTTGCCAGCCGGGTGGGGCGGAGCCGATCTGCAGTTGCGAACACGATTCGCCTGCTGCAGTTGCCGGGATCAGTGCAACGACTCGTGATCGAGGGTCAACTCTCTGCAGGCCATGCGAGGGCACTGCTGGCAACGCCTGATCGAAGTGAGCAGGAACGGCTTGCACAGCGAGTTGTTGCTGAGGGACTTACCGTCCGTGAGCTCGAAGCGCTGGTCCGGGATGAAGACGTCGATGAGGCTGTTGAGGAAGGCAGTGCGCAGGCGGACGAGACGTCGCCTGCCCGTTCCAGCTCAGCGGTCCCCGATGCCGGCATTCTCGAATTGGAGGAGCTCCTGGCGGCCCGGCTGGAGACCCGAGTCAAGGTGCAACTCGGCAAGGGTCCAGGGAAGCTCGTGGTGCAGTTCGCCGACCTGGATGATCTCGAACGGATCTATCGGGTGATCACTCCTCCAGGGACCGTAGTGTAGCAAAGTGTGACATATGTCACACTTTGACGGAGGATGGTGGTCAAGAGCACTGGTGGTCAAGAGCGCTAGTGGTCAAGAGCACTGAGTCAGGGTGAGGGAACAGGACTGAGTGTGAGGGCGGGAACCTGGGTCAGTCCGTGAGGTCGAGAGGTTCGCTGCACCAGGTGAGCAGCGCGCGGTGCAACGCCGCCGCAAGTGACGGCCCCTTCTCGACGACGTTGGTGGGATGACCGACTCGACACCAGATGGCGGGCATTCGTGTCTCGCGCAGGATCGGCAATCGCATCCCGACTGGTGGATGGTCGGTCTGCAACACCTCTGCGACCCGTCGACTGGCGTGCCTGGCAAGGCCTTGACCGCCTGCCGAAACGAAGCCCTCGGTCTGAAAGTAGGCGATCGAATACTCGTCGTCGGCCAGCGTGAGCCCCAGGTAGACAGTGCCTGCCCAGTCGTTCGCGGTTCGGGCATGCTTCGACAGATCAGGGTGATGCAAGGTGAGAATCTCGGCCCCGTCGAGACGAAGCCGACGGGCAAGGGCGTCGACGAGGGTAGGGAGTCCACCTGTTTCCCCGAGGACGATTCGACGATCTCCGACGCCAGCCACGTTGTGACGAAGCATCTCTGCTTCCTTGACCTCAGCGATCGTCTTGTCTCCGCTGCGCTTTCCTGCCAGGCGAGCCAGCGCTGCGATGGTGTCCGGTCCAACGACACCGTCCGGCGTCACCCCTTGGTTGGCCTGGAAACTTCGGACCGCATGCTCGGTGTCGGGGCCAAAGATGCCGTCGACATACCCGGCGTCGAAACCCAGGCTGCCCAAACGTTGCTGGAGATCGGTGACATCGTCACCTCTCGTCATCGGTGAGCGGAGGTACAGCATGCGGTCACCAAGGCGGTTGTCGGCCTCGATCAGCGCGTTCCACGTGTGGCGACCGACCGAACCGTCTTCGACGATTCGGCGACTGGCTTGGAAGGCTCGAACAGCGTTCACCGTGTCGAGGTCGAATCGATCGCTGTCAGTGCCAGGAGAAAAGCCCGCAGCGGCGAGTCGGCGATGGAGGTCGCGAATCGCGGGTCCGGTGTCCCCCTCCCGAAGCGGCAATCCGAGGTCGTTCATGGCGATCCGAGGCTATCGGCCCACGCCATGGAGGAATTGTTGCCGAGCCAAGAGTGGCACTGTCGACAGGAGCCGACGGCCGTCGCACGGGGGCCGCTCGCCCCTCTGGAGTCGAGGAGCGCTGCGTCGACGATCGAGGCTGTCAGATGTATTCGGCGATGTCGTCGAGCAAGGCCTGCTTCGGTTTGGCGCCAACGATCCGCTTCACCGGTTCGCCGTTCTGGAACAGAATCAACGTCGGGATCGACATGACCTCGAAGCGTCGTGCGATGTCACCCGCTTCGTCGACATTGAGCTTGGCGATCGTGATCGCGTCTCCCTGCTCTTCGGCAATCTCTTCGAGGATCGGTGCGATCATCTTGCAGGGTCCGCACCATTCGGCCCAGAAGTCGACAAGAACAGGTGCATCCGATGCACCGATCGTTTCGTCGAAGGTGGCGTCGGAGAGGGTGGTGACGGCTCCAGCCATGAGGAAAGTCCTTTCGCAGACGTGCGCCGGACCGTAGCCCGAGAACGATGTACTGAGGGTAACCCGCAACTGGATCAGAAATTCCCGACGGCCTCGTGGCGGTGCTGCACTTGTCGTGCAGTGTTCTTGCTGCACTAGTCGTGCAGGGCCTCCAGAAATCGCTCGGCCTCGAGTGCGCCTTGACAACCGGATCCAGCTGCAGTGATCGCTTGGCGGTAGTAGTCGTCAGTGACATCACCAACGGCAAAGACGCCGTCGACATCGGTTGCCGTGCGACCAGGACGCGTCTCGAGATACCCGTTGTCCTTCATGGCCAACTGTCCTCGGTAGAGATCGGTACCCGGTCGGTGCCCGATCGCGATGAACAGACCGGTCACCGGAAGTTCATGAGCCTCGCCGGTTTCCACGTTCTCGACCATGACGCCGGCGAGCTTGCCGTCGCCGAGATACTCCGTGACCACGGTGTTCCACATGAACTCGATCTTGGGATTGTTGAAGGCCCGGTCCTGCATGATCTTCGATGCACGGAGCTCGTCGCGCCGATGAATGATCGTGACCTTGCTGGCAAATCGGCTCAGAAAGGTTGCTTCCTCGAGCGCCGAGTCGCCACCACCGACCACGGCAATCTCCTGATCACGGAAGAAGAACCCGTCACATGTCGCACAGGTGGACAGGCCATGACCCACCAACTCGGTCTCGTTGGGGAGATCGAGCATGATCGACTGTGCACCGGTCGCAATGATGAGCGCGTTGGCGTGGTAGGTCGGCTCGTCGGCGGTGGGTTCGCCGATCCAGACCCCGAACGGCCTGTTGGAGAGGTCGACCCTCGAGACCTTGACGGTCTGGATCTCAGCCCCGAACCGCTCCGCTTGCATGCGAAAGTTCATCATCAATTCGGGCCCCATGATCCCGTCGGGGAATCCCGGGAAGTTTTCGACGTCGGTGGTGAGCATCAGTTGGCCGCCAGGTTGATCACTCGTGCTGGATGGCTCGCCCTCGAGCACGAGGGGTGAGAGGTTGGCACGGGCTGTGTAGATCGCGGCCGTCAGACCAGCCGGACCGGAACCGATGATGATGATGTCGCGCAGATCGGTCATGGAGATTCCTCGCGTCGGAAGGTGCGGGATGACGCTACCCGGGGCTCGGGTCGCGTCGGGAACAGGTGGTGCACTCGCTCAACCGAACACGCCGTAGCAGATGATGACCACGACGAAGACGAGGTCGATGATCGCAGCGAAGACCAGAGGTCGGGACGTGGCCCGACGAGAGAGCCAAGCCCCGATACCGAGGACACAGAAGATGATGCCGGTGAACCCGTGTGCGGCCCAGGTCGCGTCGCCGACACCGGCCCCGATCGGGAGGTAGGCGTCGAAGATACGCACGAGCACGATGATGGCCATCAGCAGTACAGCGATCGCCAGGGCGGAGATCACCAATCCGAAGACGACGATTCGCAAGGCGAGCACGGCGTTGTCGGTTGTCAGCGCCTTGATGCGATCGACGGTGTCGACGACTCGGTCCGTCAGCGCAGCAGGATCGAGCCATGGCGAATCTGGTGCACCAGTGGCCGCCGCCGCACCGTTGGATGCACCATCGGTGGTGCCATCGTCTGTCGACATGACGCCGAGCCTACCGGTGTCAGGGGCGGTCGATCCCGGGCACGTCGAGCATCTCGACAACATCGCACGCCTCGTCGACGACAAGAACGACAACCAGCGAACCGAAACCGACACCGGTGGCCACCGCAACCTGCCGAGGAACGCCAGCGATCACGACGGGAGCCGTTTCGACTGCGAGCACCCCGTCGGGCAACTGCCGGAGGAGAACGTCGACCGCCGGGCTGCACAGGTCACCGAACGGGTCGGCCGGTGGGGGAGTGAAACGGTCTCCGGCCGCTGCGAGCAGTTCAGCCAACTGGTCGCCGAGCTCTTCGAGATCTGCGACCGCCCCCAGATCGTCGGGAAGGGCGGCGACGTTCTGGAGCGGATCGGCCTCGTCGGCGGCATCATCCGACCCGTCGGCGCTGCCCATTTCGGCAGCCGTTGCCATGTCGTCGCCGGCCTCCTCGTCGTTGCTGTCGGCGAGACTGGCGCCTGCGTCGGCGGAGTCACCGAGCGGGGCCGAGAGGGCTTCAGCGGTTGCGCTGTCGGCTTCAGCGGCCCCGCTGTCGGCATCACCCTGACTCATGGTGTCGAAGCTGGCATTCGCTGTTGTGGCCTCGGTGTCGTTGTCGAGTGTGCCCTGTATCGCAGCGACACCGACGGCGAGAAAGACGAGGGCGGCAGCAACGGCAAGGATGCGATTTCGCCGTTGCAGCCGCTCCACTCGGAGGATGTCGAGATCAGCTACCCGAGGGGTCGTGGTGGACTCGGCAATCGCTGCGGTGCGGACTCGGTCGAGATCGGGAGTGGGGATCGTGATCGGCGACTGGACGAGGTCGATGACAGCGCGGTGTTGCTCCACCCGAGCGATCAGTTCAGCGTCCGATTCGACGCGCGCGACCTCGCTGTCGGTGGCTTCGCCATCGAGATAACGGGTGAGCAACTCGTCGAGGAAATCAGGATCGTCGGTCATTGTCATGGGATCTGACGTTGGTCGAGGTCGGGTTGGTTCCCGGTTTCAGGACTGATTGCCATGATGTCGGCGAGTCGGCCCCGCCCGCGGGCGATCCGGGAGCGCACCGTTCCAGGTGCGAGTTGGAGGACCTCGGCGATCTCGGCGTAGTCGAGTCCGGCGATGTCTCGGAGGACGATTGGCGCCCGGAACTCCTCGGGAAGGCCGGCGAGGGCAAGGTCGACATCGATTCGAGCGCTGACCGTCTCGCCGGGATCGCGGGGGCGACGGCTGCCGATGTAAGTGTCGTCGGCGTGTTCGAACTCGGGTAGGCCAGGTTCGGCTCGTCGTCCGCGTCGACGCAACTCATCCAGACAGGCGTTGGTGGCGACGCGATAGGACCATGTCGTGAACGCCGCACGTCCGTCGAACGAGGCGAGCCCCTTGACGATTGCGATGAGGGCCTCTTGTGTTGCGTCGAGCGCGTCGGCGTCGTTGCCGGCGAGGCGGCGGCATACCCGGTAGATCCGTTCCTGATGCTTGCGGAGGAGCCGATCGAGGGCGCGCTGGTCACCTCGTTGGGCGGCGTTGATCAGGCGGGCATCCTCTGGATCTGGAGCGATGCCGAAACGTTAGTCCGCAGGGGCCGGTGGCCGACCCTAGGCCTTCACCATGAACGAGAAGCCGATGACTCGTGGGCCGCCATGGGTACCGACGACGGGGCCGATCACTTCGACTCGGGCGGTGTCGACGTCGGTGATCTCGCTGAGCATGGCGACGAAGTCTTCGATGTCGGGTGCTTGGCCGTGCATGATCGCAAGCTCTTCGATCTCGCCGAACTCGTGCAACTTGTCCCGGAGCCATGCGAGCGACTTCTTGCGGGTCCGCTGCTTGCCGGCCTCCTCCACTTCACCGGACGAGATGTCGATGATCGGTTTGATCGACAACATGGACCCGAGCAGCGCTTGTGCGTTCCCGATCCGGCCACCCTTTTGCAGGTTCTCGAGCGTGTCCAGCGCGCCGAAGACGTGGGTGCGTTCTGCTGCTGACTCCGCGATCGCAACGACCTCGTCCGCTGAGGCTCCCTGGGCTGCTGCTCGGGCTGCAGCGAGGACGATGCCACCCTGACCGGCCGTGACCGATTTGGAATCGACCACTCGGATGTCACCGTCGACGGTTTCGGCAGCGGTGATGGCGGATTGCATCGTGGCGGAAACAGCTGCACTCAGATTGATGCACACGACGGCGCTGGCGCCGGCGTCGAGATGCCGCTGGAACGCAGCTGCGAAGGCCCCCGGAGAGGGCGCAGCCGTCTCCGGGAGGGTCTCGGAGTCGGCAAGCAAGCTGTAGAACTGCTCGACCGTGAGTTGCTCGCGGTCGACGTATTCGTCATCGCCGAAGCGAATGCTCAACGGCACGATCTCGATCGAGAGTTGCTCGACTTCCTCTCCACGAAGGTCACAGGCTGAATCGGTCACGATACGAACGGTCATGAGGTGCTCTCGGGGTTGTTGTTGGTGGATGGGGCGGCTTCGGGTTCGGGTCGGGGTGAGGTGGTCGGAACCGACACCGAGCCCGCACGGTGGTCGACGCTAGCAGCGCGGCGATTTCGGCGGACGCGGAGGATGGTCCGCGCCCACCAGGTGAGCAGGATGCTGAGGGAGACGATCGACACGATGAGACCGAGACCGGAGATCGCCGTCGACCGAACGTCGACCGACCCGGTGGCAAGGTCGAGCACCCCGTCGGGTGACGTCACCGACACCAGGATCCGAGCGTCACCGGAACTGACCGACTCCACCGGGATGAGGATCTCCGTCTGTCCGGGACGCAGGGTGAGCGTCAGCTCGGCACCGCCGACCAGCCTGAGCTTTTCGCTCGTGAGTCTGACGATCACATTGATCGGGACCGGCTGCTCGTTGCGGATCACGAGCGGTAGGTCGGCTCGTCGGGTCGCAAGCGTGACCCGCTCGGACTCCAACACCGCAAAGTTGGCGGTGCCGTCCACGACGGTCGAGAACACCGCATCGGTGTAGGTGCGCCGCGAGATGTCGTCGAGCTCGGCCGCCATCGACGCCGCAAGCCCGATTTGGAGCGGCACGATCGGGCCGTCTGCAGGGGCGACCATTTCCACATACGAGCCCAGCGTCGATTCGGTGAGTCGGATGTCGCTTGCGCCGGCGCTCACATCGCTCGGCTCTTCGGTGAGCAGGTCGACTCGCAGAAGACCGCCGAATGCGTCACGGGCGGGGGGTCGGTCGAGCAGTTCTTCGACGGTCGCTGTGCCGAGTCGATCGGTGGTGGCCACCAACTGCATCAGTGAGTCGAGGAAGCCAGCTGCGATGGTGTCCAGATCGACGACGATCCCTCGGTCGGTACCGATGCTACGGGCCTCCAGAAGCATCGTCATGAAGTGCTGCATGGCGACAAGTTCCGGGTCGTTGCCGGTGAGCGTCCGTTCCAATTCCCGATCGATCGGTATGACGGTGAAGGCAACGCCGTTGGCATCGCTGGTCTGGACCGGTCGTCGATGAGTTCGCTCGAGGTCGATGCGGCTGAGCTGCTCTGGTTCGACGATGCCGGCCGTGATCCCGGCACTTCTGAGCAGTTCTAGGGTCGCTGGTCCCGCTGTGGGGTCGAGTCGTTGGAGTTCGTCGGCGGTTCGGCCGAGGAACGTGTCGATCGTGGTTCGCCCCTCGGCGTACTGGCTGAAGACACGATCGGTCTCGCCCGCTCGTCGCCACCCTTCCTCGTCGATGTCGACCCACGAACGCGTGTCGAGCGAATGGCCCTCGAGGACCCGACGGATCCGGTCGATTGCGCTGCGACCGCCTGCAACCCTCGGATCGGCGAGAGCGGACAGGGTCTCCGGGTTGAGCTGGACAAGCACCGGGCCAGGCGCCTCGTCGACAGCCGCTTCGACGCGAGCGACGACCATCGCAGGGTCGATGTCGATCGATCCGTCAGCTCGATGGGCAAGTGGTGAGCGCGCATCGGCAACGAACGCGAAGTCGATCGACGCACCACGAGTGTCGTCCTCGACGATGACGCCGGTCACGAGGGTGTCGATCACGCCGTCCCCGTCGACGAGGTCGATGACGATCAGGAGAACGCCGGGGTCTCGACGGATCAAGAGGCCGACTTCCTCATCCGGCACGGTGACGGAGACGATGCCGTCGGATCCACGTGCCAGGTCGTCGAGTTGCTGCACCGTGAACAAACTGAGTGCGTCCTCGACCGGCGGATTCACGAATGCCTCGGTGAGCTCGTCGGGGTCGTTGTACGGACCGTGAATCCGGATTTCGAGCTGTCGATCTTCGGTGATGCTCGGCAACTGGAGGTCGATGGTGACCGGTTTGTCATCGACGTAGATCGTTTGTCCGACAAGGTCGAGTCGGTTGACGAACTGCCCGTCTGCGGCAGGTGCGAGAAGTACGACACTTGCGAGCGCCACCGTGAGGCTCGTCATGATGACGGCGCCCGGTCGTGCTGCGCCGAGAAGGAGGTAGCGACAGTTGGCGATGCGGGGCACGTGCACCATGGTCACAGATCTCGTCGCAAGACGGTCAGCTGGTGGCCTGCCGGAACGAAGCCGACCCGCTCGTAGAGGCCCAGCGCAGCCAGGTTGGCCTCCTGGGTGTTGACCCAGCACAGCGTGGCGTGTCGCCGGCGGAGCCAATGGAGTGCATCGGCCACCAGTGCCACGCCGAAGCCCTCACCTTGGCGGGAGGGGTCGACGGCAAGGCGCTGCAGGTACCCCTGGGTTCCGGAGCGGCCCGTCACCGCATACCCGAACACTGCGGGACCGCGGACCACGCGGACCTGAGCGGTCGAGGTGGCGTGGATCGAGTCGAGCAGGCCGGCGAGGTCGAGTTGCCAGAATGGGTCGAACGTCTTGGCATCGACAGCGAGAATCGCCGGACGGTCACGGCGTCGGGCTCGACGCAGGCGGGTGTCGTTCTGGGGCCGATCCGGGATGGCGCGAAGGTCGTGACGCAGGAGGTGGAGGCGCTCGTGCTCGGTGAACCCGTCCGCTTGCAGGACGTCGCGCTCCGAGGGTCCGACGGCCGACGTCACGACCGAGCGGAAGCCGTTCTCGTGCAGTTGACGACGGATCCCGGCGAGCGCCGATGGGGTGAGCGTGGTGGCACCGCTGAGGGGGATGAGATAGGCGAGATCGGAGCTGCCGCGCCAGCCCCCGACGCGAACGCGGGCGCCATCGACCCTGAGTGCATACATCCCCATTCGGCGTCTCACGATACGCGCTGGAACCTGAGGGGTACGCTCCGGCATGTGCTGCTGTTGCTGAGTGACGAACGATGTCTCGAACATGTGGCGGGCCGGAGCCACCCCGAGCGGCCGGATCGTCTCCGGGCGGCGATGGAGGGTATTGCTCGGTCCGGTGTCGTCGATGCGCTCGAACGGAGCGCACCTCGCACGATCACCGATGCCGAGATCCTACGAGTCCACGATCAGGCATTGCTCGAACACATTGCGTCGGTCGACGCAGCCGGTGGGGGGCGACTCGATCCCGACACAGTCATGAACCAATCGAGTCTGGCTGCCGCTCGACTTGCTGCCGGCGCTGTGGTGACCGCGGTGGAACGGCTGGCCCAACCGGAGACCGAGCTCGACGCCGCCTTCTGCGTGGTCCGACCCCCGGGGCATCACGCAACCGCAACACAGTCGATGGGCTTCTGCTTGTTCAACAGCGTGGCGATTGCCGCCGCCGCGCTGGCCGACGCCGGGGAGAAGGTTGCGATCGTCGACTTCGATGCTCACCACGGCAACGGCACCCAGGACATCTTCTACGACGACCCTCGGGTGCTTTTTGCGTCGATTCATCAGTCGCCGCTGTACCCGGGGACAGGCATGTTGACCGATCGGGGGCGTGGTGCAGCGGTTGGCAAGACGATCAACATTCCGATCCCACCGAACACCACCGGTGATGTGGTTCGTCGGGCCCTCGACGAGATCATCGTGCCGGCCATCGAAGCTCACGGCACGACGTGGTTGTTCCTGTCGGCCGGCTTTGACGGGCACCGTGCCGATCCGATCACCGAACTCGGCTACTCGTCGGCCGACATGGCCGACTTCGTGCGCACGCTGGTTCCGTTGGTGGCCCGCGGTCGCAGCGTGACGGTGCTCGAGGGTGGCTACGACCTTCAAGCGATCACCGACTGTTCGGCTGCAGTCGCAGCCCAGTTGGTAGGCGAACAGTTGCGTCCGGAAGCGGCGACCAGCGGCGGGCCCGGCGGCGAGGTCGTCGATGCGGCGCTGCTGCTGGCCGCTGGATCGTGACCCTTCCGTCGGATTCGCAACTTGCGCTGGCGCTCGAGGCGGCGCGCCCGATCCATGAGGCATTCGCAGCGGCAGGACACCGGCTCTTCCTCGTCGGTGGCATCGTGCGAGACGACTTGGCCGGTCGTGATCGAGCCGACGTCGACTACGACGTGACCACCGACGCCCACCCCGACGTCATCAAGGCGCTCATCGCTCCCTTCGCCGAGGCTGTCTGGGCCCAGGGAGAGACGTACGGAACGATCGGGGCAAAGATCGGCGGCCGCGACTTCGAGATCACCACCCATCGGGCCGATGCGTACGACCCGTCGTCACGGAAACCGGTGGTCGCCTTTGGCGACAACATCGCCGACGATTTGGCGCGCCGCGACTTCACGATGAATGCGATGGCGGTCGATTGTGCCGACGGCGAGCTCATCGATCCATTCGGTGGTGCTGACGACCTTGCGGCAGGGTTGCTTCGGACACCCTTGGCTCCTGCTGTGTCGTTCTCCGACGACCCGCTCCGGATGTTGCGGGCGGCACGGTTCGTGGCGACGTTCGGCGTTCGAGCGGTGCCCGAACTGGTGGATGCCGTCCACGACATGGGTGAGCGGATGGTGATCGTGTCGGTGGAGCGAGTGCGTGACGAGTTGACCAAGTTGCTGTTGCTGCCAGACCCGACGCCGGGTTTCGTCTTTCTTCGTGAAACCGGGCTGCTTCGACACGTCCTTCCCGGCATGGCTGCCGCCGACATCGATGTGGTTGTCGCTGCGGCGCGTGCGGCACGAACCGAACCTCGCGCCAACGCTCGCTGGGCTGCACTCCTGTTGGATCTGTCACCAGACGGTCGTCTCACCGAGTTCGCCCGTCTCAAGCCCAGTGGTGCTCTGCTGTCGGCGGTCACATGGCTTGGATCAGCCGATCAGTGGTTGGACGTCGCCTACCCGTCGGATCGACCGTCGCTTCGCCGCGCAGCAGCGGCCACGCCCACCGATGATCCACTCGAGGAGTTCCTCACCTTTGTCACTGCTGTGCGTTCGGCCGGTCAGACGTCGACCGATATCGACCGTGCCCGCTCGGAACTCGCTGCGCTCCGGGTGCTGGAGCCCGATCTCGATTCGCCAGGACTGCCGATCGACGGCCGGGCGGTCGCAGCGATCTTGGGGGTGGAGCCCGGCCCGTTGGTAGGGCGGGCGATCGCACGGCTGCGCGAGTATCGCTTCGATCACGGACCGTTCGCTGCCGAGGTCGCCGCCGAACTGCTTCGTTCCGACGAGAGGTGAAGGCAACGACGATCTCGACGGAGTCTCGACATGTGCTCAGCTGCCGAGGCGACGTCCTCGGGCCAGAAGTGTCGCCGGGGTCGGACCGCCGGCGTGGCGTTCCAGCAGCACGTCGACGGCGAAGTTGCTGCGACTCATTGCAGTGACGAGTCCTTCGGCAGTGTGGACGTGACGTTCGCCGATTCTTTCGTCGGTTCGCCATGAGCGCACGGTGCGAGTCGGATCGATTGGATCGGCGCACAGCGCGGCCGGGTGGGGGAGTGCGACGATGAGGTGGGCGTTCGGCCGCAGTACCCGGTGGACCTGGCGAAACACTCGATCGAGGTCATCGATCAGGGAGAGGGCCCATACCGACACGGCGATGTCGATCTGATCAGCGCGGATGAACGCGAGTTCGGCGGGGCCAGCTTCGTGGAACTCGACGGCGACCGACGACTGCTGGGCAAGGGCTCGGGCGGCGAAGAGTTGTCCGGGATCGGCGTCGGTCGCAATGACCCGTGCACCGCGTGCGGCAAGACCGACGGCGGTGTGGCCGCCGCCACAACCAAGGTCGAGAATCCGTCTACCGCGAGCATCGCCGATCAACCGTCGGTCGACGTCGTCATCGAGACCGGGACCGAACTCGACATAGTCGAGCGGTCGGTTGCTCGGGGTTCGTGGGTCGTAGCCGGACATGTCCGGTCAGTCTGGCCGCACTGACGGATCAGATGAGGGAGGGGTACTGTCCTTGGGATGGTTGCTCGAACGAAGATCGGCCTGCAGGAAGCTGGTAGCAGCGGTGGTGTCGACTACCGCCTGGCCCGTGAGGCCATCCTGGCGGCCTGGCGCGAGGGTTCGCTGTCGCGCGAGCAGATCTGTGACAGCCAGCGTGAACTGCAACGAAATGCGGAGTTTTGCGGCACACCGGTGGGTCGTTCCTGCCCCGTCTGCGAGGCGCAGACACTCGTCGAGGTCACCTACGTCTTCGGTCCGCGACTGCCCAAGAGTGGCCGCTGTGTCACCTCCGACCGGGAGATGGATCGCCTTGCCGCCCGGAAGTCGGTGAGCCAGGGCTATGTGGTCGAGGTGTGCACCGACTGCCGTTGGAACCATCTCACCGAAAGCCGCGCTATCGGCGGCGCGTGATCGACACCACCGGACGAGTCCTCGCTCACGGAAGCTCGAGGATCGTGACCTCACCGGTGTCGCCGTTGACCTCGATCGTGGCGCCGTCGACGATCTTCTTGGTGGCGTCGGTCGCAGACACGACACAGGGGATACCGAGTTCGCGGCTCACGATGATGGCGTGGCTGAGGGCGGCACCGACATCGACGACGACGCCGCCGGCCGGAACGAAGAGTGGGGTCCATGCCGGGTCCGTGTGCGGGGCCACCAGAATGTCGCCGGGACTCAGCCCACTGGGGTCAGCAGCGTCGAGCACGACCCGAGCGGTTCCCCGGTAGGTGCCGGGGCAGCCGGGAAGACCGTGGATCACGTCGCCAGCTGCAGCAGCTCGGACCGGTGTTGCATCGGCCCGACTGGGCCATTCGGTGTTGGGGACAGGTTCACCGTTGATGATGAACGGTGGCTCGATACTGAGCAGCCAGTCGTAGTGAGCTCGACGCTCGGACACGAGTAGCTTGCTTTCCGCCAGCGCACCCGTGGTGAGCGCTTCCACCTCGTCGCCGAACAAGAAATTGATGTCGGTCACCTGATCGAGATGTCCTCGTTCGACCGCCCGTCGACCCAGTTCACGAACCGCAAGCCGAACTTCACCGATGACACGGATGATGTTGGTCTTCGATCGCTCACGGCCGGGAAGGAAGGTTCCGGCAGACGCCACCGCGGCGATGAACTGCCCATGCGCTTCCGGATCAGCTTCCACCATCGCGGCGATTTCGTCAGCCAGGGCTTGGCGTTCGGCCGCCCGTTTGGCGTTTTCGTGACGCGGGTCCTCGTCGTCTGCCTGCAACCGCATCTTGTCGATGATGGTGAGCACCAGGTCGGGATCGGTCTCCCACACCTCGGATGCGATGTCCCACTCGTTTTGACCTCGCGATCCGAACTCGGCGAGGAACGCATCGAGCGCCTCGGTGAATGCAACCGCGCCGGGATCAGCCGTGAGTCGAGCATGCAATCCGGCGGGACCAGCATCGAAGATCGCGGTGAGGTGGGCGTCTGCGGCGACCGTACGAGAGAGGTCCCACATGGCGTACGACGGTGCGGCCGAGTCGACACCGCCGACACCGGCCATGATCCGCATCGCCGCCTCCGGCCGCCCGACGGCGGCCGTCACCGCCGCAAGGACGCCGGGAGCGATCGACGCTGCCGCGCTCTGATTGATGTGCATGTTGAAAAGCCGACGAATGACCGGGCGCAGCGAGTGGGCGTAGTCGAGCAGTTCGGCGTCGCTCATCGCCGCGTAGTCGGGTCGCTCGGAACGAATCGTGCGAGTCTCGAGTCGCTGTTCCTCGAGTTCACTCTGGTCCATCGTGCCCATCACCCAGCCGAGCCAGGCGCCGGTGACCTCGGTGGTGTGGGGATTGTGGTGCCACTCCTCAGGCTCGTACGGGGGCACGTCGGGGTGGTCGCCGAAGTAGGCCAGATCCATGTCGGCGTAGGTCATTCCCGGTGCCCGCTCGGCCCAGATCCGGTTGAAACTGGCGCACAGATAGGCGTACCCGCCGAAGTTGGCCACCACCTCGGTGAGGTCGGGATCAGGGTCGAATTCGTGCTCTTGGAATCCGAGGCGGTCGATTGCGCAGTCCCGCCAACCAGCGATCACCCCTCGATGCGCCCAAACGAAGTCCCATCCGACCGGTGATGGCGGTAGCGGCAGGACTTCTCCGACGTTGGCTCGGGTCCAGAACGGAACGTGGGGGCGATACGGGGCATCTTCAATCCAACGCATGGTGTACTGGTCTAGCCGGTATTTCGTCGTTGGTCCGCTGGTGACGATACGGTCGGCGACGTGACGTCCTCTGTTGATCCGATCGCGCCGGCGACATCGGCTGGGGGCCGGGCAGAGCCCACCCATGCAATCCAGTTGCCCAATTTTCGGTTGCTGTGGATCAATTCGACGGCGTTCATGGTGCTGATGAACGCGCAACGGTTCGTGATTGCGTGGTTCGTGCTCGATGGTCTCGATGGCAGCGAGGCCGATCAGGGCCTGGTGGTGTTCGCGCTCGGCGTTCCCACCATCTTCCTCACGATGCATGCCGGCGTATGGGCCGACCGCTGGCAGCGCAAGCGGCTGCTGTTCGGTTCGCAGGTCGCGATGCTCGGCTCCATGGCCGGCCTGTTCGTCCTTGCCGCGCTCGACGAGGCGAACTTTGTGTGGGTGCTCGTCATGTCCGTTCTCGCCGGGTCGGCCATGGCAGTCGGGGGGCCGGTGAGGCAGTCCCTCGTGCCCGCGATCATCCCCCGAGAACTGATTTTTTCCGCGGTGGGGCTCACAGCGATCGGCGCAACGGTGTCGATGATGCTCGGACCGGTACTGGCGCGCGGTGCAGGGTCGATCGCCGGCTTCGAGGGAGCGTTCGGCTTTCTGGTGCTGCTCGTCGTCATCGGTCTTACCGTGCTGGTGCCGCTGCAGGTACCCGAACACGAGTCTGTTGGCGAAGCCCGTCCCGTACGAACCGATCTGGCCGAGATCATGCGTTGGGTGAGGGACAATCCACCCTTTCGAACGCTTGTCGGTTTGTTGACCTTCGCCGGGATGACGATCATGCCGTTGAGCATGGTGCTCATGCAGGCGCATGTGAAAGAGGCATTCGGTCGCGACTCCGGTGATGCGGCCTATGCCCTCGCCACGATGGGGTTCGGTGTGGCGGTCATGTCGTTCTACATCATGCGGAAAGGAAGCCTCCCCAACAAGGGTGGCTGGTTCATGTGCGCCATGATGCTGGGCGGCGCTGTCGTTGCCCTGATGGGCCTCACCACGGCGCTCTGGCAGTTGGTGATTCTCGGATTTTTCATGGGTCTGGGTGGTGGCGTCTACATGAACATGAGCCAAGGACTGTTCCAGACCCATACGCCGCAGGAGTTGATGGGGCGGATGATGGCGCTCTTCGCGTTGACGATGGGCGGTGTCATGCCGGTCTGTGCGCTGATCTACGGGTTCGTCGCTGAACGCGTCGGCACCGGTCCGACCACGTTCGTCGGTGGCCTGGCCTGTCTTGTTGTGGCGCTCGCGGCCTTCTTCACCGACCGAAGTGGACTCAAGACGCTGAGCTAGCGACTCCCCCAGTCGGCAGCACCTTTGCCACCACCGAGGCGTCACCGGGTCCGAGTTGGGTGGGACCGTCGCAGATCAGCTAGGCGTGCTCCGATCGGTCCTGTAGCACCGTCTCCGACAACATCGACCGGTAGGGGGGTGTGATGTTGGCGTCGATCCAGTGGTCGGTGTCGCCTCGAGGGAGCGCTGCGCTGATCGGCCCTTTGCAGCTGATTCGATACATGAGTCGAGCATCGGCTGGGTCGTTCACGGGACGTTTGGTCGGCGGCGCAACGTGAAGGGTCGAGAAGTTCGACCAGATCGTGACGTCGCCAGGCTCATGCGGGTGGTCGTACCGGAATTCGGGCGCGAGGCAGTGCTCTTCCAATCGGTCGAAGAATCGGCGTGACTCGTCGGAGGTGAGCCCGTCGATGGATGCCGGCGCGACCCGCTTGCCGCGCGAGGCCCAGATCGGGCTGTGGAGCGAGCGCCGACCGCTGCGCGGATTCACGTGGACAAGGGGCATGAGGAATCCCTCGTCGTCCGTGCGGAGTCGCCGTCGAACCTGCACCTGGTCGAGCTTGGCCTGCTCGCCGGCTGGCAACGCATCGTAGGCGGCGGCGGTGTCGGCGTAGGCGGTTTCGCCGTTGAGGGGAAGGGCTTCGCGACGTTCGGCGAGCAACTGGGGCGAATCAGGATGGTAGAAGCCCGGTGGTCTCGGTGGGTTGTGCACCCAGGTTCCCGCAGTGGTTCGGCGAACGGGTGCGTGATGCACCAGGAACATCGACGTCGAGAGGGGCACGGGTTCGAACTCGATGTCGGTGTGCCAGTGCTGGCCACCGCTGACTGCCGGCTGGGCGGTGGGACCGCTGCCGTGCAGGTTGGTGACGAGGTAGACGGCTGGACTGTCGGCACCCCGAAGGCACGACACGACGTTCGGGAACGCTGCGTCGACGGTGGTGGACGCCCGATCGTGCGGCGCTTTGATCGTGATCGTTCCCGTGCCGACGTAGTCGTCGAGGTTGCTCGGGTGTGGGACTGGCGCACCGAAATGGTTGGCCAGGCGCTCGAGGTGGAGCACTGTCATGCCGTGGTGGTGTTGTCCGGGAAACGAAACGATGTGCCACTCGTCGAGTGCAGCAACGAGTGCGGTGGCCTGCGCCGTGCTCAGCGGCTGTGACAGGTCGAGGCCATGGATGCGTCGGCCCATTCGTGACATGTCGGCGAGTGGTTCGACATCGATTGCGGTTCCGAATGCGTCGCAGAGTGCGGTCGTGGCGTTCATGGTGGTCGTCGATGGCCGATCGTCTGGCGCGACAGGCCGGTCATCCGAGGGCACGGTCGGCGATTTCGCCGAGCAGATGGATGCGGTCGAGTTTGTGGCCGTTGCCGGGCAGGTTGATGGTCAGGCCATCGATTCCGGTGTCGACGAGTGATTGGAGCTTCTCGCCGACGGTGTCGGGATCGCCGTAGATCAGAATCATCTTGGCGAACTCCATCGTCGCCTCGTCCCAGCCCTTCACCTCGGCGATCTCGCGCAGGTCGGCCTCGGCCGCCTCCATGGTCGGGGCGACGAGACACATGGTGAGCTTGGTGACGGTGATCTCGGAGCGATCACGCCCCAATCGCTCGCAGTGCGCGTCGAGCGCATCGAGTTTGCGCGGGATCTCGTCGGCACCGCCACTGGAGAGGTTCGACTCGTCGGCGTACTGCGCCACCATACGAAGGGTCTTCCGCTCACCCGATCCGCCGATCATGATGGGGATCTGCGAGATCGGCGCGGGCGAGTTGACCGCATCACTCACCTGGTAGTGCTTGCCCTCGAGCGTGACCCGTTCACCGCTGAGCATCGGTTTGATGATCTGCAGGGATTCTTCGAGTTTCTCGAACCGGTCGGTGAAGGTGCCGAATGCATAGCCGAGCGATTGATGTTCGAGTTCGAACCAGCCGGCTCCGATGCCGAGTGTTGCGCGACCGCCCGAGACGTGATCGAGGGCGGTGATCGCCTTGGCGAGCAAGGTGGGGTGCCGGTACGTGTTTCCGGTGACGAGTGCGGAAAGGCGGACCTTTTCGGTGTGCTGGGCGATGGCGGAGAGCAGTGTGTAGCACTCGAACATCGGCTCGTCTGGGGCGCCGATCCCGGGAAGCTGGTAGAAGTGATCCATCACGAAGACTCGGTCGAAACCGGCTGCCTCCGCTGTCTTCGCCTGGTCGACAACACTCCCGAAGATGGCGTCGTTGGAGGTGTTCGGGTAGGTGAAGTTCGGTATTTGGTAGCCAAGACGGGTCATGCGGTGCTCCTGGGGTGGTTGATGAGGCTGACCTGACAGATGAGTGCCGAAGTGTCAGCCGATGCGAAGCTGACACATCGACCTGATTGTGTCAAGCTTTCCGGGTGAGCGGTGTCGCCGACCCAACCGACGTACGAGTGAGGCGGGGCGACAGCCGCCGCGCCTCGATCCGTGCAGCTGCGGTCGATCAGTTCCTCACTCGGGGCTATGCGGGAACGTCGATGGCCAACATCGCCGAGGCTGCGGGTATGTCTCGGCCTGCGATCTACCAGTACTTCACCGACAAAGATGACGTCTTCGCGTCGGCGTTCACCCTGGTGTTCGAACAGCACACCAATGCTGCCCTCGGTGCGCTCAGGGCCGGGACCACCGTCGAGGGAGCGCTCGATGGTCTGCTCCAGCGGTTCGAGGGTGACCTGTGGGAGATGACCGCCGAGTCGCCTCATTACGACGAACTCGCTGCAGCGAAGCGTCCTGTCGTGGCAACGGCCATCCACGCGGTACTCGACCGATTCTGGGCCGCAGTTGCCGACTGGTTGGCCGAGGTGTCCCCCGGGATTCACAGTGATTGCCAGGCACAACGAGTGGGCTGGCTCGACCTCCTGCGGTGGTCACCGCAGGGGTTGCGCGTCGATCGCCCGTCGGTCGAACACTTTCGTCGTCGATTGTCGGCCTTGGCCCGCAGTGTGGCCGCCGACGTTGCTGCGGCCGCCTGACCGGCACGCGCCTGTCGCCCGGTCGTTGTTCGGGGCAGATTCCAGGTCGCACCGCAGCATCGCAACCACTCGAGCATCGCGTGTGAATCGTGCGATGACCCGAGGTGGGGCAGACTGAGGCGGTCATGTCTCCTCCTGTCGTCGTCGAAGTGCTCCGGGGCCATGTCGTCGAGAGCCGTCACGAGGTCGATGTGGCTGTCGTTGGTGCCGATGGCCATCGCTCAGGATTCGGCAATCCGGGACGCAAGGTGTTGGCCCGATCGGCGATCAAACCGATCCAAGCGTTCCCGCTCGTGGCAACGGGTGCGGCCGATGCCTTCGACCTGTCTCAGCGTCGGTTGGCACTGTCGTGTGCGAGTCACAACGGTGAAATCGGCCATGTCGACGAAGTCGTCGCGTGGTTGGGCGACATTGGACTCGATCCATCCGCGCTCGAGTGTGGAGCACACCCTCCACTCGACGCATCGGCATCGCAGGCGCTGGTCGCAGCAGGAATGAACCCCGGTGCGCAGCACAACAACTGTTCCGGGAAGCACAGCGGATTTCTCACCACCTGCGTCCATCTGGGGCTCGATCCCGCGGGCTACATCCAGCCCGACCACCTTGTGCAGCGAGACCATGTCACCAAGGCGATCGAGGCAGCATGTGAGGTGTCGCTCGATGACGAGACACCGGTTGTCGACGGTTGCGGAATCCCGGTGTGGGAGTTGACGTTGGATGCGCTGGCAGGTGGATGGGCCCGTATCGCCACCACCGACGAGGGACGGCGGCTCTACGCAGCGATGGCTGCCGAACCGTTCTTCGTGGCCGGCAGTGGCCGTTTGAGCACCCGGGTCATGCAAGCCGAGGGTGCAACCTGTGCGGTGAAGGGTGGGGCGGAAGGCGTGTTCTGTGGTGTGCATGTGGAGTCGGGCCTGGCGTGGGCGGTGAAGGCTCGTGATGGCGCCGGTCGCGCTGCGGAGGCTGCGCTGCTCTGGGTGATGCGCGATCTCGGATTCGACCCCGGTGTCGAACTCGAACCACTCACGAACGCGGCTGGTCGGCCGGTCGGTGCGCTCCGCGTCAGGCTCTGATCGACTGCAGCTGCGCGCTGTGCCCGCTCGGCCAGTTCGAGCCGGGGGCGGGAGTGATCGACGCTCGAGTGGGGGAGCTATTCGACGGTGGGGCGGTTGACGAATCGGCCGGCCCGCTCGCTCCAGTTCCAGCCGCTGCCCGCCAAGGTGCCACCGTCGACGGGAACATTGTGGCCGGTGACGAACGAACTCAGATCCGAGGCCAGGAACAGCACCACTCGCGCTGTCTCCTCGGGCCAGCCGACTCGTCCGAGCGGTGCCCAGTCCCTCCAGGCCGCGGGATCGCGGTCAGCGGGTCGGTGGAGATAGTCGACCTGGGGTGTCTGGGTGAGGTCGGGACCGACGCCGTTGACCCGTAGCCCATGGCGTCCGACTCCCGCTGCGAGCGAGACGGTGAAGTGAGCTGCAGCCGCTTTCATCGCGGCGTAAACCGGTTCGCCGGGGTAGCCCCGCATCGCCTCGACCGAGTGGAGATTGACGATACTCCCCGTGCCGGTGTCGATCATTGCGGGCAGAAACGCACGCGTCACCGCAAAAAGGTGGAGCAGATTGATCTCGTACATCGCCTGCCACGACGCCGCGTCGCTGTCGGGAAAACGCCGTGTCGGCCGGTAGTCGCCAACGTTGTTCACGATCACGGCCGGCGTTGGTGTCGCATCGGCGAACCGATCGACGTGCGCCGGATCGCGCACATCGACTCGGTGAGCCGTCACGTTGTCGAGTGTGTGCAGTTCGGCGACGAGTTGCGGATCGATTTCAGCAACATGGACCCGGGCGCCATGCGCGACGAACAACTCGACGATCGCTCGTCCGATCCCTGCGCCTCCGCCCGTGACGACCGTGTCGCGCCCGTCGAGCAGGCGGTTCCAGTCATCGATTGCAGGGACATCGGTGGGGGAGAGGGTCGCCACAGCCCGACCGTAGGGGATGCGCCGGTCCCGGGCTCGGACGCTGTCACACCCCAACGGCATCATCAGAGCATGTCGTTGTGCAGCAGGACCGGCGGTAGCATCAGGGCGTCCCGCTCGAGGGACCTCTCGTCCGTTCGGGCGAGGGATTGCCAATCCATCCGACCCCTGCCCCGAAGAGGGGCCCCGGCGACCGCCGGGTCCAGAGGAGGTGAGTGCCTGTGATCACACGGGCGTACGAATTGATGATCATCATCGACAGTGACGTCGCCGACACCGACGTCATGAAAGTGATGCAGCGTGTGGAAGGCCTCGTCACCGATGAAGGTGGCCGTCTGGCGTCGACCAACAACTGGGGTCGCCGCAAGTTCGCGTACGAGATCAATCACAAGACCGAAGGCACCTACGTGGTGTGGGAGATCGTCACCGAATCGGCGGGTCTGCCCAACACAGAGCGCCAGCTGCGACTCGCGGACGACATCGTTCGCCACAAGTTGTTCCGTCTTCCCGAGAAGGAAGCCACGAAGCGTGGTCTGTTGGGCGAGGCGACGCCGGCTGACGCCGGCTGACCAGGAGGTAGGTAGAAATGGCATTCGACAACACCATCACGGTGGTGGGCAACGTCACCCGCGATCCGGAACTTCGGTTCACGCAGGGCGGCATGGCGGTCGCCAACTTCGGTGTGGCGTGGAACAAGCGCAAGCAGGACGGTGAGGAAGAGGTCAGCTTCTTCGATGTCAGTTGCTTTCGGCAGCTCGCCGAGAACGTCGCCGAGTCGCTCACCAAGGGCTCCCGGGTCGTCATCTACGGCATGTTGCAGCAGCGCAGCTGGGATACACCCGACGGTGAGCGTCGTTCCAAGGTCGAGATCATCGCTGATGACGTTGCGCCGAGTCTCAAGTGGGCGTCGGCCGACATTCGCAAGAACGAGATGCGCGGTGATGGTGGTTTCAGTGGCGGCGGGGGAGGCCAGCAGCGTCGCCCGGAGCCGAGCCCTGCACCGCCCGCCTACGACATGGACGAAGAGCCCTTCTAAGGGCTGAACCATCTACGAGAACGCCCCGGAGCCGTTCCGATTTGCGTCGGTACTGGCTCGCAACCTGACGAAGAAAGTGTGAAGCAATGGCCAAGGTCAAAAAGCGCGGCAAGATCAACAAGAACGACAGTCGCCGCAACAAGAAGAAGACATCTGTCCTTGCGACGGAGAAGATCGAGTACGTCGACTGGAAGGACGTGAACCTGCTTCGACGGTTCGTTTCCGAGCGGTCCAAGATTCGTGCTCGGCGCGTGTCGGGGAACAACGCCCAGCAGCAAAAGATGGTCGCCGATGCGATCAAGGTTGCGCGAGAGATGGCACTGATTCCCTACGCGAGCCGTGTCACCAGTCAGCGAGGCGGTCGTGGTGATCGTGGTGATCGTGGTGATCGTGGTGATCGTGGTGGACGCGCCGACGGCGCGCCGCCCCGTCCGCAGGGTCCGCCCCCGGGAGCCGATGACGACGCTGGTGAAGAGGTTGTTTCCAATGAGGAAGCCGTCGCCGATATCGAAGGTGTCACCATGAACGCCGCTGACGAGGGGAGTGCGTGATGAAGGTCGTTCTTCGCTCCGATGTCGACGGTCTTGGCCGCAAGGGTGAGATCATGGATGTGGCCGACGGCTACTTCCGGAACTTCCTTGCGCCGAAAGGGCTGGCTCTGAAGGCCACAGCTGGCGTGGAGCACCAGGCCGAGGCGATGCGACGCACAGCTGCCCTGCGTGACGCAGCATCCAAAGCCGATGCCGAAGAGATCGCCACCAAGCTCGTACCTCAGACGATCACGATCGCTGCGAAGGCAGGTGACGGCGGTCGTCTCTTCGGCTCGGTGGGCGCCCAAGAGATCATCGATGCGGTCGATGCGCAAGCCGGTGCGACCATCGACCGTCGATCGCTCGACCTGGAGACTCCGATCAAGGATCTCGGTGAGCATTCAGTCATGTGCAAGCTCCACCCCGAGGTTGCGTTCCCGATCACCGTCTCGGTCGTCGAGGAGTGAGTTCTGTGCGGGGCGCTGTGGACAACCGTGGTCGTTGTCCACAGCGAATCCCGCCGGAATGTCGCAGTATCCACCGGGTTTCAACTGGTGACCCACAGGGAGTCGGGGGCAGGCTCGCACGATGGTCATGAGCGACGTCGAAGCGGCGACCGCAGCCCGGGTTCCCCCGCACAATCTCGAAGCAGAGGAGTCCCTTCTCGGGGCCATGCTGCTCTCGCGTGATGCCATCGCCGATGCTGTCGAGCACACCGAGACCGAGCACTTCTATCGGCCCGCGAACGCGCACGTCTTCGATGCGATCTCCGGCCTGTATGCGTCGGGTGATCCGGCTGATCCCGTGACCGTCGCCGCCGAACTCGAACGCATGGGTGTGCTCGAGATGGTCGGAGGCCTCGATGGCCTGATCAGCCTGCAGGTCAATACGCCGGCGACATCGAACGCATCGAAGTACGCCCAGATCGTCGCCGAGCGGTACTTGTTGCGTCGTTTGATCGAAACGGCCAATCAGATTGCCGACATCGGTTACTCACGACCCGATGACGTTGCTCGGGCGGTCGACGAAGCCGAAAATATGATGTTCCAAGTGGCCCAAGGTCGCGTGGCCGATTCGATGGGCGAGATCCGAGATCTGCTCGACGCCACCCTCGACCGTCTCGAGCATCTCTATGAAATGGGCGACGGGATCACCGGCACCCCCACGGGATTCATCGATCTCGACGAACTGTTGTCGGGGCTGCAGCCGAATGCACTTGTCATCGTCGGAGCTCGCCCCGCCATGGGCAAGACAGCATTCGCCCTGAACATTGCATCACATGCAGCTGTTCGTGAGAACAAGCCGGTCCTCATCTTCAGCATGGAGATGGGACATCTCGAGCTCACCCAGCGCATGTTGTGCAGCGAGGCAAACGTCGATGCGAAGAACATGCGCGATGGCAAGCTCAACGAAGACGACTGGCAGCGAATCTCCAACGGCATCGGCCGGTTGGCCGAGTCCCCGATGTGGATCGACGACAATCCGAATCTGACGATCATGGAGATTCGGGCCAAGGCCCGGCGCTTGAAGAGCCGCGCCGGCGACCTCGGGCTTGTCGTCGTCGACTACCTCCAGTTGATGACCGGTCGGTCGAGTGCGGAGAACCGTCAAGTCGAGGTTGCAGAGATTTCCCGTGGCCTCAAGATCCTCGCCCGCGAACTCGAGTGCCCGGTCCTCGGGTTGTCGCAGCTGTCCCGAAACCTCGAGATGCGGCAAGACAAGCGACCGATGCTCGCTGATCTCCGCGAGTCGGGCTCCATCGAACAAGACGCCGATGTCGTGATGTTCCTGTATCGCGACGAGGTCTACAACCCGGGCGGCGACTCCGAAGGCATGGCTGAGGTCATTGTTGCAAAGCACCGAAATGGTCCGACAGGAACAATTCAGCTCGGATTCGTCCCGCGGTTCACGGCATTTCGCAACCTCACTCGGCGCGACGCAGTCTGACGCCTTGCCGCCGACGGTCGACGTCGAGGCGCAAGGACTGACGCCCATCGGGGGCGCACGGGTTTGACTACCGTCGCGGGCATGGACCGAGCCCTGACGGCGCTGCTTGCATTTGTCGGTGCTGTCGTCGTGGTCCTCGCTGTGGCAGCCGTGGTCTTGACCGTACGGAGCAACGACACCAGTCCAGTTCCTGTGGCCAGTGCCCTCGATCCAAATGTGATCGAAGGAATTTCCTTCCCGGCAATCGATCACGACCCTGCTGCCGCTGCCGAACTTGTCGACGTGTGGGAACGGTGGCGTACCGCCTCGTTTGTGAGCATCGGTACATGGACGCGCACGCTCGACGGGGTCACCGAACCGCTGACCGGCGACGTCTACATGGCACAGGATCCACCCCGGCGCCTCTCCGTTCGTCTTGGAGCCCTCGCCGAGAACATCGACGGGTTGGTCGCTGCGTGTTCTCCGGTCGAGGATGACGCAGTGGTAGCGCCGATCTGTGTTCGCGGGGAGGGCATCAGCTACGACGTGCGGGTCGGGGCCGAACTTGCGCTCGTCGAGCAGTACGTGGGTGGACCGAATCGGCTGTACGACGTGGCGACGGACGGGGTGTGCTTCCAGGTCGAGTTGATCGGACCTGCGCTGGCATCACCGTGGGGCAGCTGGGCTGAGTTCTGCTTCGACGACGAGAGCGGTGCGCTGCGGCTTGCCCGTATCCGACGACCGAGCGCCATCGACATCGAGTCGATACATACGATCCGCACTGAGGTGGTGGCGACCGATTTCGAGATGGCCGACTGAGGATCTGTGGCGGTCGAAGCGGTGGCTCCCGATCAGGCGGCGCCCAGCCCATGTTGTCGGAACTCGGTGTTGGGGCACATCATGACCATGTGTTCCTCGGTGAAGATCTGCTTGCATGGTTGGTGCTTGCGGTAGGCGCAGCAATGGCGGTCGGGAACGCGCTGGCGTTGATTCGACCGCCTGAGCGGCGTCGCCACGACGACGATTTGACCCAGGCGCCGGTTGGGCGGGCGGTTGTCTACATCGTGCTCGGCGTGGTCGCCGCAATCTGGGGTCTGGCAACCCTGATCACCTGACGTCGACGACACCTGGCGCATCGGTTGTCCCCCCTCTGTGTTGCGAGGTGAACCGACAGGCCCGTGGTGGACAAGAGAGGGGGCAGGAGCCGAACGGGTGCGCCAGCACTCGGGCGAGGGCTGGAAGCGATGCGTTGGAGGTGTTCAACCCCCACCCTTCCTCTCGAGCCTGACGGGGGCGAAACCATCAGGCCTCATTGGTAACGACCCAGCCGACGGCTGCCTTGAGAGGAAATCTCAGCTGGGGGAATGCTTGTTCCACACCGGTGCGCGCTTCTCGAGGAATGCGGCGGTCGCCTCGCGATAATCGGGTTCGGTCATCATCTGGTCCAGCCTGCGCTGGGCATCGCGGACCGAGCGACTCGGGTCGTCATGAGTGGCGTCGGTGGTCAGTTGCCGTTTGGTGGCGCGAAGGGCGTGTGGGCTGATCGGGCCGACGAGCGTACGAGCGAGTTCGAGTGCTGCAGCGGCACTGTCGGCATCGGTCAGGCGGTTCACAAGGCCGAGGCCGAACGCCTCGTCGCTGGTGAACCGGCGGCTGGTCAAAAGCAGATCGGCGGCTCGTCCATGCCCAATGATGCGGGGAAGGATCCACGAGAGCCCGTATTCGGCGGGCAGGTTCAGCCTGCCGTGGGCGGTGGTCCAGACAGCACCGCTGACTGCAACTCGAAGATCGCACCAGCAGGCGAGCGCAAGGCCGACGCCGGCGGCAGCACCGTTGACCGCTGCGATCGTGATCGTCTCCATACCCCACAGGTAGGCGAAGTCGGCGTCGAATTCGTCAGCGGTGCCGTATCCAGGCATCGCCAGATCGGGGGGTGTACCGGCGTCGTAGCCACCGCGATCGGCATGGCCCTCGAGCGCCTGTGCGTCGGCTCCCGGGCAGAACGCCCGACCGTCGACATCGGCCGTGATGATGACAACGCGGATCGAGTCATCGTCCTCGGCGTGGGCGAGCAAGTGCCGCAACTCGGTGTGCATCCTCCCCGTCCAGGCGTTGTGGCGGTGAGGTCGGCTCAACGTGATCGTCGCGATCGAGGCATCGTCACCGATGCCAAGGCTCCAGCGCGTGGTCTTCAGTTCCACCGCCTACTCCAGGGTTGCGTACGAGGTCGACCGATCGTCGGCCGTGTGATCGAGCGTTTCGGCCACAGAATCGGCCAGATCGTCGAGGAACTGATCGGCGACAGGGGCGTTGCCGTTGCTGACGGTTGCGTGCAACGAGTCAGGGCGGTGTTGACGATCGAGATACCAGCCTTTCGCTGCAAGTGCGTCGCCCACGGCAAAGATGTCGAGGCGATCGTTCCACCCGTCCTCGATCGTGATCGCCATGAGCTGGGCGATGGGCTCGCCGACGATGGTCAAGCCATCGATGGCGCGAACCCCGGCGCGAATCGTGCGGGCGGCCTCGAGCGTTCTTCGGGTCAGGCGTTCGTAGCCGTCGAGTCCAAGACGCTGCATGACCGCCCAGGCACTTGCCATCGGTTGTCCGGAGCGACTGCCCTGCATGCTCGGAGAGGCATAGAACCCACCGAGCCAGTCGTCGAAGGTGTAGGTCTGGTAGCGGCGAAGCTCCTTGGAGCGGTGGAGGATGATCGACGCCCCCTTCGGTGCGTAGCCGAGCTTGTGCACATCGAGCGAGATCGTGGTGACACCGGAAACCCGGAAGTCCCACGGAGGGATCTCTTCGCCCGCGCGTTCCATGAACGGAAGAACGAAGCCCCCCATGCAGGCGTCGACGTGCATGTTGGCATCGGCTTCCTCGGCGAGTGCAGCGAGGTCGTCGATCGGATCGATCACGCCGTGCGGATACTGCGGAGCAGAGCCGACGACAAGGATGGTGCGATCCGTGATGACGCCGGCCATCGCGTCGACGTCACAGCGGTAATCGGCGCCGACCGGCACGACGATCGTCTCGAGCCCGAAGTAGTGAGCGCCTTTGTGAAACGCAGCGTGGGCGCTGTCGGCAAGAACAATCTGACCATGCTCGATACCGCGTTGCTCACGGGCTCGCTCGCGTGCCGCCTTGACTGCCATCAGGATGGACTCCGTACCGCCCGAGGTCATGAACCCAGCAGCCTGATCACCGTGGAGCAGTTCGGCCATCGAGCCAACGACTTGCCGTTGGATCTCACCGAGTGACGGCATCGCGAGCGTGTTCAGTGCGTTCTCGTGCAGGTACATGGAGGCCGCAGCTTCGGCAATGGCATGCACGTCGGGGCCACCGTCGTACACGAGTCCAAAGGTGCGGCCGTCCCGCCATTTGGCGTCGTCGACTCGCATGGTTTCGAGTTGTCCGATGATGTCGTCGTGCTCGCGACCGCGCTCAGGGAGGCTCATGAGGGCACGGTAGCCTCGGCCCGTGGTCCGCTTCCTCCTGACGAGCATGCTCGTGCTGGCAACCACCCAACCGGCACTGGCCCAACATGCCGACACTGGAACAGGAGAGGACCTTCTCGGTGAGTCGATGACCACGGTTGTCGTGGTGCCCGACGAAGGAGCGATCCTCGTCACGCATGCCTACCGGTTCACCAACAGCACCACAGACGAGACGTTCACCGGCTTCTTCGAAACGCTGCCCTGGGATGCGACCGATGTCGTGGCGACATCGGGTGGCGAAGAACTGCCGCTCGTTGCGACACCGGCACGCAACGGCTTCTCCGAGTGGTTCGTCCGCTTTTCGCAGCCGCTCATGCCAGCCGACGAGCACAATGTGGAGCTCACCTGGCGACAGGACGGGTTGACGTCGGAGCCAAATGACCTGGCCCATGTCAGCCAGCATCTTGTTGCGATCGCACCGTACGCCGTCGAACACCGGGCGGTTTCGCAACTGCGCATCGAGATTCCCGGCCCGTTCGAGGTCGTCGAGGCCGGCGATCTCGTCGTTGCGCAGGAGGCCGATCGTCTCGTGCTCCAAACCCCGGAGACCGGTCGGGCCACGGGCTACGTCGCCGTGCCGGTTGTTCTCGAGGCCCCTGATCGCTTCTCGCGATCACCGGTCCCTGGGTCCTCGGGTGACATCACCATTGCAACGATCGATCCGCTGTCGAGTTGGTTGACGGACGACCTCGTCGTGTTGTTGGACGGCTTGCGTGCGGTTGTTCCCCTCGACGTCCCGGGAGCGATCGAATTCCGGCAGGGCTATACCGGGGGTGCGCTGACCCGCACCGCCGACGATGGTGCGATCGTTCTGCCGTTCGGCACCGAGGGAGTCATTGCAGGCCGGGAGTATGCGGCTGCCTGGTTGGCGTCCATCGATTTCGAGGACGACGCACTCCGGGTTGCGCTGGCGAGCGCCCTTGCTGATGCCGTTGCTTCCCGGGCCAATCTGCCGGTTCCTGGGCGCAGCGGCGCATGGACATCGGCGATGGATGCCTTGGTCTCGTTGAGTGATGATCGCACCATGAGCACGGTGCTCAGTGCGCTCGACGCCGGCGTGCCCGCCTATGCCGGTGTTGGTGACGAGTTCTCCGACGCGCCGGTCGACTGGCGCCGCCTCACCGACGTGTTCCAGCACATCGGTGGAGTGCCGGCGACACCAGCGGCGATACGGCTTTCGGCGACCGTTGATCAGTCCAACGAACTGGCGCAACGAGATGTGGCGTTGGTCGACTATGACGCCCTCGCCGAGCGGGCTGCGCCGTGGTCGATGCCGCCTCTGTTGCGCGATGCGATGACGGCGTGGGACTTCGACGAGATGGCGGTGCGACAGCGGTCGGTGTCCGATGTGGTCGCCGCCCGCGATGAGATGATCGGCGCTGCGGGATCGGTCGGCCTCGAGATCGGTCCCCACGTACAGGACGAATTCGAGCGGGCCCGGCTGGGAACCGACGAGGTGTGGAGTCGTCTCGCCGAGCAGCGCAAGGCCCTGGACATGGTGGCCGAAGCCCTCCGTCTCGATGTCGGCGACCGGGGCCTGCTCTCATCGCTGGGTATGTGGGGACTCGACGCCGATGCGACCCTCGTCGGGATCGTCGATGCGTGGAACAGCGGCGACTTCGATGCTGCCGCCCACGATGCCGAGGAGCTCATCGAGGCCTATGAAGCATCGGTCGGTCGAGGAACGCTCCGTCTGGTGGCTCCGCTGACCCTCTGCCTCTTCGTGGTGACGGGGGTGCAGGCCATCCGACACCGGTGGCGCGTTCGCCACGCCACCACTCAGCTGTAGCGCTGTCGAAGTTCGCTTTTTTGCACCTTCCCCATCGCATTGCGAGGGAGGTCGTCGACGAACTCGTACCGCCTGGGGTGTTTGAACCGGGCGAGCGATGCGTCGAGGGCAGAGCGGATCGTCTCGTCGTCGACGTGGCTGCCCGCACAGACCAGTACGGCCATCACTCGTTCCCCGAAGTCGTCATCGGGCACGCCGATCACCGCCGACTCCACGACCCCGGGAATCTCGTCGAGGACCAGTTCGATCTCTTTCGGGTAGACGTTCTCGCCGCCGCTGATGATCATGTCGCTGGCTCGACCCTGCAGCGTGATGCGACCATCGGCGGCCATCGCGCCCATGTCGCCGGTGATGAACCATCCATCGGCGGTGTACGCCGCTGCCGTCGCATCGGGCCGGCCCCAGTATTCGCGCATCACCTGGCGGCTTCGTATCGCGACAACTCCGACGGTTTCGGACCCGACGTCGTTGCCGTCTGCGTCGACGATGCGGGCCTCGACACCGGGCAGGGCATAGCCGATGCTGCCGGCGATCCGATCGCCGTCGTAGGGGTTCGAGATGGTGATACCGGTTTCGGACATGCCGTAGCGCTCACAGATTCGGTGACCGGTCCTGGTGGCGAACTCGTCGAAGGCGGCCTCGCTGAGAGGCGCTGAACCACAGGTGAACAAGCGCATCGATGCACACACGTGGGGGGTCAGCCGCTCAATGGCGCACAGCCGTCGGTACTGGGTGGGCACACCCATGAACACGGTGGCGTCGGTCAGGTCGTCGATCACCGCATCAGGATCGAAGCGTCGGTGGAATCGGACGGGAATGGCGGAGAGCATTGCGCAATGCAGGGCAACGAACAGCCCATGGACATGGAAGATCGGGAGCCCGTGAACCAACCGATCATCGGCGGAGAATTGCCACGCACCGTGCAGCGACCGGGCATTGGCGCGTAACCCGTCGTGCGTGAGGGCCGCACCCTTCGGCCGACCCGTGGTGCCCGACGTATAGAGAATCGCAGCAAGGTCGTCGTCGGCGCGGGTGACGGGAGCGCGCAGGGGCTCGATCTCGGCAGATCGATCGGGGAGAGAACCGTTGCCGTCGGAAGCGAGCGTCAGCCATGTCGGATCGGTTGCGTGGTGCGGGTCGACAACGACCACCGATGGTGTGGCATCGGCGATGAAGTAGGCGCGTTCGTCGGCTGTGAATGCGGGGTTGAGTGGAACGTGAACGGCTCCGGCCCAAAGGCAGGCAACATAAAGCGCAACGGCGTCAGGTGACTTTTCGACCTGAACGACGATCCGGTCACCCGGTTCGGCACCAGCTCCGATCAGTGCGCCTGCGAAGCGTTGGACCTGATCGAAGAACGCTCCGTACGTGAGTTCGGTGCCGTCGTCGTCGGTCAGGAAGACGCGTGCCATTCGCCCGACTGCGGCTTCGAGCAGGTCGGTTGCGAAGTTGCCGCCGCCCGCAGTGTTCATGTCAGCCTTGGAAAAGAATCATCGACGTGTACGTCAATGACGGCTTGGCGCTCCCCTTCACGTGGACGGCCGACTCGAAGGTCAGCAGGGTGCCGATCTTGTGCTTCTCGGCCCCGATCACTCGGGAGCGAGCGTGGATCGAGGCACCTGCGGGAACCGGTCGGCGGAATTGCAGGCCGCCGGAGCCGAAGTTGACGACGTTCCTCATGCCGGTCAGCTGGACGGGCATCGAGATGAGGCTCGGCATCAGACTCAGGGTGAGGAAGCCGTGGGCGATCGGACCGCCGAACGGGCTCTCGTTCTCACATCGCTCGACGTCGACATGGATCCATTGGTGATCGCCGGTCAGGTCCGCGAACTGATTGATCATTTCCTGGGTGACGACGACTTCGTCACCCCACTCGCCGAACTCCTCGGAGGCCTGGGCATTGATGGCGTCGATGTCGTCGAAGGCGATGGCAGTCATGGCTGGCATGGTAGGCGGCGATCAGCGTTCGACCTCAGTTGGTGTCCTTGCCGTAGTCGGCGGTGTACCAGTGTTCGGGGTGCAGCCGATACAGCGCACTGTTTCCCTCCGTTCCGGCGTTCGCCTTGGCGTAGCGAGCGCCGGCATCTGGGCCGAGATACCGGATCGCCATGTGAAGGAGGGCATCGTGGTTCGACGCCTCCACGGCGCGCACCGAGCCCTCCACCGTGACGTACCGATAGGGCGGTTCCTCGGTCTGCGCACACAGCGAGAACCGGCCGGAGGTGTCGAGCGCCCTGCCCTTGATGGATGCTCGGTTCGTGATGATCCAGACGTCACCACCCGGTTCGTAGTCGTACCAAATGGGCACCGTCAGCGGGACGTCACCGTGGTTGACACCAAGCACACCAACGTGGAGATCGGCCAGGAACGCCTCGCGCTCCTGCGTCGTCATTGTGAGAGACATGAGCAAAGTCTTGCGCAGAACACGCCGAGCAGCGATGCGCGCAGCGCCTGCGTGGCGGAGGGAGGGGGATTCGAACCCCCGGGACCCGTGAAGGCCCGCTGGTTTTCAAGACCAGTGCAATCGTCCGCTCTGCCATCCCTCCACCTACGAGGCTACGGGGCGCGTTCTTGCTTCGCAGTGCGAAACGACGCATGGGCGCGGATTACTCCGGTGTGGCCACCTCGATACGGTCCTGGTGCCATTCCTGGGCTGCAGTCAACGCAAGGTTGGCTCGATCCACGACGTCCCCGGCGTCGAAGCCGTGTGCTGGATAGCAGGCGACCCCCGCCCAGAGGGTGAGTGATGGGTGGTCTTGGCTGAGACAACGCCGCAGGCGCTCCATCGCCCAGATTGCGCCGCTTTCGGGCGTGTCGTCGAGCACGACACCGAAGCTTCCGTCGCCGAGTCGGGTCGCGGAGTCTGATTCCCGCAATGTTTTTCGCAACGCCTCGGCAACGATGGTGGGGTCGGCAAGCGGACGGTTCTCACCCGCGCGACCCTCGACGACCTGGATCATCGCGACGGCGACCGGTCGGAGATGGCGGCGGGCCGCAGCGATGCGCAGGTCGAGCGTGACGAGGAAATACTCGTGGTTGAACAGGCCAGTGAGCGGATCGGTCAGGCCAGCTTCGCCGGCATCGGCCAACGACATGACGACCGGTTCGTCGAGAGGCCCGGCGCGATGCTCGGCTTCACTCAGCCTGTCGGAAAGACTCGAGACCGCTGATTCGGCTGTCATACGGCTTTGCACCTGGGCGGCAAGGGCATGTTCGAGTTGACGGATCTGTTCGTTCATGGCGGCCACCCGGTCTTCGAGCTTGCGCCGGACGCGACTGTCTCGGGTCTTCACTGCGGCAAGCACTCCGACGCCGACCGCCATGAGCGTGCAGAGCGTGCGTCGATCGGTCATGGAGGCGAGACGGCTGGTCGCTGTCATGGCGACTCCTGTGGCCGCATCGGGTTCGAAGCGCGACTTCTCCATCGGGTGACCATCGGCGCCTGCTGGTCGAATTCAAGCCCCTGCGCTTCATTCAGGCGCGTGGTTCGAGTGCCAGAACGTGCTGTCGGGGGATTGGACGACCTCGCGCAGCCGCCGCAGGTAGGTTCGCCGCGTTATCTCGACGACACCGAGGCTTGCCAGATGGTCGGTCCGCCACTGGACGTCGATGAGCCGCAGGTGTCCGTCGATGATGCCGCTGGCCAGCGCGGCCAGTGCGGCCTTGGAGGCATCAGTCATCGTGTGAAACTTCGACTCGGCTGCGAACAGGCCGCCGATGCCGAGTCCGTACAGGCCCCCGACGAGTTGATCTTCACACCAGGTCTCCACGCTGTGAGCCCAGCCGAGCTCGTGGAGGCGGCGATAGGCCGCACGGATGCGATCGTCGATCCAACCGTGCGGTCGGGCCGGGTCGGCGCATCCATCGACGACGTCGTCGAATGCCGTGTCGACCCGGAACTCGAACCGGCGCATCGACCGCCGCAACGATCGACTCACGTGCATTGCGTCGGGTTCGAGAATGCCCCGGGGATCGGGCGACCACCAACCGATCGGGCCGCCGCTCTCGACCGCCATCGGGAAGAAGCCGCGCCGATACGCGGCGAGGATCGTTCCCGGCTCGAGGTCTGCGCCAACTGCGACCAGCCCCGACTCGTCCACCTCGGTGGGAGACGGAAAGATCCACGGCGTCGGCGGTGGCTCGGTTGGCATGGGCAGAGCGTAGGTTGCAGGTATGGCGATGGAGATTCCGACCGAGGTTTCTGCAGCACTGGCGTTGCGGCGCACTGCGTTGCTCGAGCGAGCCCGAGGCCGGGTCCTCGAGGTGGGCCAGATCGATCTTGGCGACGCCGACGGTCGCTACGACACCATCTACTCGTTCGTTCGTTCGCCGGGTGAGGCCGATCTCGACGGCTACATGGCAAGGATACGAGCACTCCTCGCCCCCGAAGGGATGGCGTTTTTCCTCGAACCCACGATTCGCACCGGTCCGCTGGGCCGTGCACTCGGGGTCGGTGGTCAGGTCGTGCGTCCGATTACCGGTCTCCACCTCGATCGCGACGTGCCACAGGCGATCCGGCGTGCTGGCCTGTTCATCACCGACCTGCACCGCTTCGAGATCGCCTCGGTTGCTGCGCCACTTCGACCATTCGTCGAAGCATGGGCGCGGTTGCCTACCGGTTCTCGATCCGAACCGAACGGATCGTGACCGTTCGCGACGGTGCACCACCGAATTGACCGCCCGGTTCGTGCAGTTCCATCACTGCCTGCAGCACCGCAAGTCCGGCCGCATCGGTCTGACCGAAGACCACGTAGGTGCCCTGTGCATCGAGCAACGCCGTCTTGGGACCGGTGCTGAAGAAGTACTGCGCACTCGAAGAGTCGCGGCCCCTGGCGCGAGCCATCACCAACTGGCCGGGCTCGTAGCGGTAGGGACCGATCAACTGTCCGTCGATGTCGTCGAAGGCCGGTTCGTCAGGGATGGTGTAGCCCGGCCCAGGGTCGGTCGGCGATTCGGTGTTCGGTGCGCCACCCTGGATGATGTCGATGCTCGGATCGGTGCGGAACCAGGTGGTGTCGTCGTAGTACCCGAAGCGGGCCAGGGTGACGAAGTTGTTCGCAGTGATCGGCGTGTTCGTGGTGTCGAGTGTGACTCGGACCTCACCCTCACTGGTGTCGAACACGGCCACGAAGGTCTCGGCCGGATCGATGCACATCGGGGGTGCCGCATCGAAGATCAGGCGGCGTGGCGAGGTGTGGTCCGGTGCCGGACAACCACTCTCGACAGTCGGGTCGGTCTCGACCTCGTCAGCAGTCTCGTCAGCGGCCTCGTCATCGGTGCCGGTGTCGGACCCGACGTCGGTGTTGGGAGCCTCATCGCCGCACGCAGCGAACATCACGACGGCGACGAGGACAGCGAACTGGCGCAGGAACGTGGAACGGATCACGGGTGGAACGGTAGCGAGGATCAGCCGGTCGGGGAGACCATGGCTGATTGCACCCGGTAGGTGACCTGTTCGTTGTCGGCCTGCAAACCTCGCAGGGTCTGGAGCGCATCGAGTCCGCCGGTGATCGATCCGATGACCGGGTCTTGGCCTGCGGCTTCGAGCGCGGCTGCGCCGGTCTCGTCGGTGACGATCATCACCTGGCCCTCCATCGCACCATCGGTGTCGGTGAGCATCACGACCGACCCGACCGGGTACCGACCGTCGGCCGGTGGCTCGGCACCGGAAACGCGAAAACCGGCGTCACCCAAGCCTCCCATGGCGACGACGCCGGGGAACGGGTAGATCGGTGCGCCTTCGTACACGCCGAAGCGGGCCAGGGTGACGAAAAGATTGGCCGCCTCGAGCGACAGGGTTGCGTCGACGCTGAATCGAATCGGTCCACCGAGGGTGACGAATTCGACGTCGAATGTCTCCGACGCATCGATACAGATCGGCGGTGGCTCGGAGAACTCGGTGGCCCGTGGCTCGGTCCCGTCCGTGGCCGGGCAGGGTGTGGGACCGATGACGATCGCGCCCTCGAAACCGGGATCGACGAGTTTGGCGGGTGTCGTGGTGGTGGTGTCGTCGACGACGATCGCTTCCCCCCGCTGGTCGTCACCGGTGAACGCAGCGATGAGGCCGACTGCCATCGGCAGGATGAGCATGAGGGCCAGGAACACCACGCCGGATGTGATCATGCGATTTCGGCGACGAGCACGGGGGTCGGAGACCTCGCGCTGATGGATGTGTGCTCGTTCGGCCTGAACACGTCGCTTGTTCAGTTCGGCCTTTGACACCACACTTTGACGATATCGGTAGCGACTCCTCAACCCGGTGGGGCCGGAGCCGACTGACGAAGGGAACATGTCTGTCCGCGACCCTGGCGTCGAGCCACCGCAGCCATCTGAAGCACAGCTCCATGCAGTTGTCGATCAACACGCCCCCGCTGTCTATCGCGTCGCCCTGTCGATCGTCGGTGACCCGGCGCTCGCTGACGACGTCGTACAGGAGACATTGTTCAAGGCATGGCGCAAGGCACCGATCGACGATGACGGTCACATCCCCAAAGCATGGCTGCTCAGGGTTGCCCGGAACACTGCGATCTCGCTTCTCCGCACACGACGCGAGGATCTCTACAGTCCCGAGGCGATGCCCGACAGCGGTGATGGTGTCGAGATCCCCCGAACGGTCGAGGGTCGTGCCCAGGTCGAAGATCTCTGGTTGGCGTTTCGCCATCTCGATGCAGACGCCCGTGCCCTGCTGGTGCTCAAAGAGGTCAATGGCCTCTCGTACGACGAGATCGCGATGACGCTCGAGCTTCCGCTGCCGACGGTCAAGACTCGATTGTTTCGTGCCCGCAACCAACTCAAAGATGCTCTGAGGGAGTGGCGATGAGAGTTCGACATCCATCTCGACGGCGACTGCAGCGGTGGCTCCAAACAGGCGACTTGCGTCGAGTCGAAGCCCACATCGACTCGTGTGAGCGGTGTCAAACGGTGCTCGATTCGCTGTCCAAACTCGACGAGCGGGTGGTGGCCAGCTTGGAATCGGCAACCTCCCCGCCTCCCGACTTTCTCGAACGGACGACCGGAGGGGTCGAAGAACGTCTCCGAAACGAGGCCAGCGCCGGGGCGTTCCTCGACCTGTTCACCATCGGCTGGACAACGGTGCACGCCGTGCTCGACCCGACACCCGATCGAGGGAGCCCTCACGATGGTGCCGCAAACGCCGATGAAACAATGGGAGGAAGTTGATGATCGATCCTTGGATTTACGCTGCAGGCGCCGTGGTGGTCGGCCTGCTCTCCGGTGTCGTCGGCGCCGCGCTGGTGCGGCGCATCATCTTGAACGACCGTCGTGATCGCCCCGAGGCCCATGATGCGGCCCGAGCGGCGAGCACGTTTCTCTTCCTGTTCTTCACCGTGGTCGGTGTTGTCGTCGCCATCGGCGTCACCAACGCTGACGAACTCGAAACGCTTCCTGCGGAGCTGCTTCGAAGCAGTCCGCGCGTCCTGGCTGCTGGTCTGATCCTCATCGCAGGCCGAGCGGTCGGGTTTGCGATCGGCGGGGCGATCCATGCGGCGTTCGAGGGATCGGGGGCGCGCATCCGAGGCCAGATGTCAGCGATTGCACGAGGGCTCACGTTTGTGATCGCGCTGGTGCTGGCATTGACGCAGCTCGGTGTGGAAACCACGATCCTCTCGGTTCTCGTCGGCGCAGCAACGTTCGGTCTCGCTGCCGCATTTGCCCTGCTCGTCGGACTGGGTGGACGGGAGATGGGTGCCGAGATCGCTGCTGGCCGAAGTGTGCAGCGCTTGATCTCGGTCGGTGACCAGGTCGTCGTGGACGGGTTGTCCGGGACCGTGGCCGCCTTGCATCCCACCTCGGTCGAGTTGCGTGCCGGCGATGGTTCATCGGTGCATCTTGCGAACACCCGTCTGACGCGAGGTGAGTTGAGGGTCAGTCACTCCGATCCGAACCCGGACGGGAGTCCATCGACGTAGCCCGTGCATTCGACGACGATCGTGCCGCGGCGTGCGTCGGCTGCCTCACCGGTGCGGAGATCGAGATCGGTCACCAGCGCAACATCGTCGATTCGGAAGACATCGTCTTGGCGGAGTATCTCGAAGGGGATCGTGAGATCGGGTTCATGGAGAACGGTGCGGTCATTTGTGGTGACGGAGACGCCGAGGTAGGGCTCAGCGAGAAAGGCCTGCACGTAGAGTTCGACGCGCGGCTCGATGAGGCCCGGAGTGAGTCCGGTGAGCACGATCTCACCGACGCCAGCCGCGTAGCATTCGGCATCGAGGTTGTACGCAGTGTCGCCGATCTGCACGAATGCGCTCGACGGACGGCTCAGAGCCTCCTCGACTCCCTCGTCGGCGTTGTCGACGGCCGGTTCGGGCGAGGCGGGAACGTTCGTGTCGCGTGGTGACGTTTCGATGGAACAGGCCCATGCGAACGAAACCAGCCACAACACGGTGAGGAGGTGGCGGCGCATCCTGCCAGCGTGCCAGATCCGAAAACGCAGTGTGGGCCGCTCGTGGTGAGCGACCCACACTCCAGTCTGTCGTGCGATCGGGAGTCCAATCCGATGCAGGAGCTGTCCCTTGACGGGATCGACCACCGGCGGATGTGCTGGTGGCGTTGCACTTGTTCAACGCACGAAACGGCGAGAAGTCGCGTGATTTCTTCGGTGTTTCAACAATTGAGCCGTTTGGCCCATGTTTTGAAAACGTGGGCCGTTCGACCTAACGGAATCGGTGATCAGCTGGTACAGGGGTCGGGGTCGAGCACTATTGGAATCCGGCCGGACCGGTAGGTGTCGACGCTGCCGTCTCGAATGGTGAAGATCACCCGGAACTGATCGTCGCCTTCGTCTCGCGGCACGAAGATGAGATCAACACTGCTGTCGTCATTGACGAGTGTTTCGATGCGGTCACCGAACAGTTCCATGATCCGTTCTTGGGGTGTGCCGATGCCGACTCCGGACCGGGTGGTGATCGGACCACTCACGATGTCGACCCGTTCGATCGTCCCATCGTCGACGACAAAGCTGATGCCTTCTGGCGCCTCGAGCGGCGTGACGCGATAACAGTCGCTCACTGGCTCGCACGCAATCATCCTTGTGTTTGCAGCTGTCTCGGCTTGGACCACGGTCATCCCGAACGTCACCTCGTCGAGTCCCACTGTGCTGATCGACGAGGATTCGTCGAGCGTGGATCCCGTGAGAACAGGAGGAGAGGGCGACGCTTCCTCGGTGTCCGAAGTGGTCGTGGTGGTCGTCCCTGCCGAGTCGACGGTGCACTCGGTCGGGATCGTGGTTGTCGTGGTCGTCGTGGTCGTCGTGATTGTCGTGGTGGACGATGTCGAACTCGGCGAGCTCGTGGTCGTCGTGGTCACGTCAGCTGCCGTGTCGCCGTCATCATCGTTGCGCGTCAAGACGAACAGGGCCACCGCCACCAACGCGATGAAGGTCAGGAGTGCTGCGAAGATCGGTCGTAGGTTTGCGCCACGAATGCCGCGACGGGGCTCTCCCCAGATCTGTTCGGCCATACCCCAAATCTAGGCCAGGGGCGGAACCATGTCGGCGTCACGCCAGCGTTCGGCGATCAGGTCGTAGTCGGCCCGGTCGAGTGCGATGAAGGCGTGGATGCCCAGCGCGTGGCGCTCCGCCGCAGGCATCGACTCGACTGCCGCGTGGAGCGCGCCGCGCAACCGCGGTACGCAATCGGCGTTTACCCCGGCGGTGATGAGCGGCAGGCCAGGGGTGGGCTCACTTCTGGTGAGGATCCGCACCCCGGAAGCTGCTGGTTCGAAGCGCTCAGCGAGCTGCATGGAGACGGCATCGATCGCCGCAACATCGACACGCCCACTGGCAACTGCCTCGACGGAGTTCCGGTGGCTTCCGCTGACGACAACCTCCCTGAAGAAGGAGCCAGTCAGATTGCGTCGACTGAGTTCATGACGCCAGATTGCGTGACCCGATTGCGAGTCGGCGCTGTTCACCGCAACCCTCGCATTGCGGAGGTCACCGATCGCAGTGACGTCGTTGTCGATCGCAACGATGATCGTCGAGTGATACCAGCCCGGTGGGGAGCCGGGAAGCCGGTGGTCGAATGCCCCGACCACCTCGACGCCGGTGAGCGTCCGCACCAGGGGCAGTCCGCATGTCTGCCCGAGAAGCAGGCCGTCGTCGGCCCACGCTGCGTACAGGTCGTCAGGCCGGCGCAGCTCGCTGGGCGCCTCGATGCCGTGGCCACGCAGCGCGTCGCCGATGGCTTCCCAGAGGCGATCGACGGCGGTGCGAGTCTCGGGCCAGTCGTACATCGGAAGCATCGAGAAGGCTGTGGTCATCGTGGGACCCAGGTTGCGTCGAGCGAAGCCGGCTTGCGAAACACGAGCCCGAGTGGCCCGTCGGCGTCGTCACCGAGTCTGATGCTGTCGAGTCCGTCGAGGAGGGCTCCGATTCCCGCAATCGCCTGCGATCGCGCAAGGTGGATGCCGAGGCAGGCGTGCGGTCCGAGCGCGAATGTCGTGTGTGCCCGGAGGTTCGAACGGCCGAGATCGAACTGGTCCGGGTTCGCAAAGACAGCAGGGTCTCGGTTGGCGCCAGCCAGTGAGACGACCACATAGTCACCGGCTCGGATCGATGCGCCGAACAGCTCGGTGTCGGTCGTGGCGTAGCGGTCGATGCTCGCAGCCGCAGGTTCGAGCCGAAGACTCTCCTCGACCGCAGTGCCCACGAGTGACCGATCGGCCTGCACGGCGTCGAGTGCAGCGGGGTTGGTGAGCAGATGCCAGATCGCATTGGCCGTGGCACCTTCGGCCGTCTCGATGCCGCCGAACAAGATGACTGCTGCGTTGGCCACGATTTCGTCGGCAGACAGCACCCCCAACGCATCGATGAGGAGCGCTGGTGGCTCGGTCCTGCTCACTGCTGCGATTGCTGCGCTGAGATCTCGATGTGCCTGCGTGGCGGACTCCCCGGCTGCGTCGCCGACAGCCAGGTTGTGAACACCGGCGACGATCTCTGCGTACCACCGCAGCAGCGCAGCGGCACCGGCGGTCTCGAGCCGAAGCATGTGGGTGACGGTGCCAGCTGCGAGCGGTGCTGCCAACGATGAACGGAGCTCGGCTCGACCGTCGGGTTGGAGTCCGGCAACGAGACGTCGGGCGTACTCGGTCATCCAGTGGCCGAGCCGAAGGAGTTCG
>Ga0255776_10000573_pt1 | contig 41863 bp, 45 predicted proteins | sample 071ome_19_FD_179974 | JGI IMG/M metagenome (GOLD analysis project Ga0255776, IMG submission 179974) | Coastal salt marsh microbial communities from the Groves Creek Marsh, Skidaway Island, Georgia - 071413AT metaG (version 2) | ecosystem: Environmental > Aquatic > Marine > Intertidal zone >... | reverse complement strand
AGCTGCTGCCGGGTGATGAGGTGGAGCCCGGCGACCTGGCCCACCTGGAGCGCGTACTGGCGCCCGAGGATTGCGCTGCGGTCATCGTGGAGTGCGTGCCCGGGCACAGCGTGCGCCTGCCTCCCGGGGGGTTCCTCAATGAGGTGCAGGCGCTGTGCCGCCGATACGGCACGCTCCTCATCTGCGATGAGGTGGCCACGGGCTACGGGCGCACGGGCACCATGTTCGCCTTCGAGCAGTTCGGCCTGGAGCCCGACATCATCGCCACCAGCAAGGCACTGTCCGGGGGGTACGTGCCCGTGGCCGCGACGATCTGCCGTCGTGAGATCTACTCCGCGGTGTTCAGCCGCATGGACCGCTGCTGGGTGCACTCATCCAGCTTCGGCCGCAACAACCTGGCCATGGCCGCGGGCCTCGCCACCCTCAGCGTGCTGGACGACGATGACATGCTCGCCCGCAGCGCCCGGCAGGGCCGCATGCTGGTGGATGGCATCAACGCACTGCGGGATCGCCACGAGGTGCTGCGCGAGGCCCGCGGCCTCGGGTGCCTCGTGGCCATCGAACTGCAGCAGCCCTCCGGGGGGCGTCGCAAGATGGCCTGGGACGCCGTGCACGCCATGCACGGCAGCCTGTTCCCGCAACTGGTGGTGATGCCGCTGCTCTCGCGCCACCGGGTGCTCACGCAGGTGACCGGAACGCACGACCCCATCATCCGCCTGATGCCGCCCTACGTCATCTCCGACGACGACGTCGCGTGGTTCGTGGATGCCCTCGACCAGGTGCTCACGCGCATCCACCGCCTTCCGGGTCCGATGATCGAGATGGGCCGCAACGCGATGCGCGCGAAGATGCGCGGCCGCCGCGGCCGTCCCGAGCCCACGCCCGCCTGAGCGCCGCGCCATGGCCGATGTCCTGCTCGTCCACGGCGCAATGCACGGCGGGTGGTGCTGGAGGCCCGTGGAGGAACTCCTGCGCGCCGGTGGGCACCGCTGTCATGCCCCCACGCTCACCGGCTGCGGCGACCGGGCCCATCTGCTCACGCCCGACGTCGACGTGGACACGCACGTACAGGACATCCTCGCGTCACTGGAGATGGAGGACATGCACCGCGCCACGCTGGTGCTGCACTCCTACGCGGGGGTCCTCGCCGGGCCGGTGGCCGACCGCGCCGGGTCGCGGGTGCGCCGGGTGGTGGCCATCGGGGCCTTCCTCGCCGACCCCGGTGAGTCGTTGCTGGACGTCGAGCCGCCCGAGGTGGCGGACCGGTACCGCGCGTTGATCGCGAATGACGGCGACGGCCTCCGCGTGCCCGCGACGGACGCCTTTCTCGACCAGTGGGCCGTGCCCCCCGCCCTGCGCGCCTCCGTGGGTGCGCGCCTCACGGACTTCCCGGCCCGGTGCGTGGACCGGGCCGTGCGGTATGACCCGGCGGCGCTCGCGGCGCGGGAGCGCCACTACATCGAGCACACCGCCCCGCCGCTCGCCAGCCTGACCGCGTCGGCTGCGCGTGCTCGTGCAGAGGGCTGGCGCATGCATTCCATCGCTGCGGGCCACGACGCCATGCTCGCCGACCCGCGCGCCACCGCAGACCTCATCCACCGAATCGCGTGCTGATCAGGGGCGCGCCGCGGTCGGGTGGCCCACCGGGCCCCCGGGGAACGATCCCACCTGCCGCAGGCACTGCGCGGCCACCGCAGCACCATGGGCGCAGGCATCCATGATGTCCGCGCCCCCGTCCAGTGCCTGCAGCACGCCCGCGGCGAAGGCATCACCCGCACCGCAGGTGTCCGCGAGCTCATCCGCGGGAAGCGGCGCCACCGCGAATGCGCGCCACCCCCGGCCGCGCTCCCACACCCGGCCTCCGCGCGCGCCGTCGGTGAGTACGCACCACCGGGCGCCGGTGGCCGCCAGATCGGCGTCGGCCACGCCGCCCGGGTTCTCGCTGGCCGATCCGATGTAGAGGTCCCACTGGTGCCCCGCCGCCGCGTCCTCCTCGATGGCGCGCGCATCGGTGGCCCTGATGCTGCCGTGTGCCGCCGCGGCCACGCGCAACTCCGTGTGCCGCCAGGCCGACCACGTGACGCCCGTGTCGCCGTCGCCGATCACCCCGAGGATCTCCTCATCGCGTGGCGGGTGCAGGTGCCCGGTGTAGATCGTGCGCTCACCGCCCCGCGGCACCAGAACCAGGGCCCGCGCGGTGCGCTCACACGGCACCCAGTCCACGGCCAGCCCCACGCCCTCGCAGGCGTCGGTGAGCATGCGCCCCTCGCTGTCCGCGCCCCGCGTGGTCACCAGGCGCACGTCGGCGTCCCGGGTGGCCAGCCATGCCGCGGTATTCATGGCACCGCCGCCCGGGCTCTCGCGCACCACCTGGCCTCGCACCTTCTCGCCCTCCTGCGCCAGGTGCGGGATGCGCATCAGCACATCCAAGTACGAGGGTCCGGTGATGGTGATCACGCTCCCATCGTAGGACGCCCCGCGCGGGGGCGGCGTGCCCCCGCGGGGTGTAGGAACGCATGCATGGGCACCGCAAACGATCCCGCGGCTTCGTTCGACCGCAGCGCCATCGCCTACGAGCAACTGGTGGCGCTGAACCGTGCCGGGTCGCGCAGACTTGTGGCAGCGCTTGATGATGAGCCATTCGCGCGCGTGGTGGACATCGGCTGCGGCACGGGGTTCGCCACTATGGAGGTGATCGCCCGTGGCGGCGTGCGCGAGGTGATCGGCGTGGATCCGTCGCGTCCCATGCTGGATGTGTTCGCCGGCCACCTGGCGGCGCACCCGGGCGTGCATGCCGACCTGCGCGCGGTGGATGCGGTGTCCACCGGCGTGCCGGCGGGCTGGGCTGATCTCGTGATCTGCACCATGGCGCTGCACTGGATGCCGGATCGGGGTGCGGCAATCCGAGCGATGGCCCGCGTGGTGCGCCCCGGCGGTGTCGTGGCCATCCTCGCGCCGGGGGAGGGGCACGACCGGCCCACCGTGGACCTCATGCACGCTGCCGGCCCGCCGTTGTCACGGCTGGGCGACTCCATCGTGTCAAACGAGATCACCCTGGGGTGGCTTTCGGGGTCTCTGGCATCTGCGGGCCTTGCGGCGGTGGACATCTGGGCCGAGGTGCGCGAGCGCGCCGTGCCGCCCGACTCCATCGCTGACCGCATGGATGCCGTGGCCACCCATCTATGGGACGACCTGCCCGCGCCTCAGCAGGCCGATGCGCCTGCGCGCATGCGGGCGGCCTTCCGCGCGGCGGCCGACCCTGACGGCCTGTACCGCTACCGTTTCGCCAAGACCTTCGCCGTCGCACGCCGGCCGGCGTAGACGGCGTCAGCGCGCCGCGTCGCCCAGCAGGTCGCGGGCGATCACCAGGCGCTGGATCTGGCTGGTGCCCTCGTAGATCTCGGTGATCTTGGCGTCGCGGTAGAGCCGCTCGGCGTCGTACTCCGCCGAGTAGCCGTAGCCCCCCAGCGTCTGCACCGCGACGTCGGCGGCGCGCACGGCCACCGATGACGCAAACAGCTTGGCCTTCGCCCCGGCTGCCCCGTGAGGCTGGCCGGCATCGCGAAGTCCGGCCGCGTGCAGGGTGAGCAGGCGCGCGGCATCGAGTTGTGCGGCCACATCGGCGATGGGGAACTGCACTCCCTGGAACCGGGCGATGGGGCCACCGAAGGCATCCCGGTCGCTCGCATAGCGCACCGCCAGGTCGAGGGATGCCTGTGCGATTCCGCACGCCTGGGCGGCAATGGTGATGCGCCCTCCGTCCAGCGTCGCCAGGGCCAACTTGAGTCCCTCTCCCTCCGCGCCCAGCATGGCGTCGCCCGCCACCGGCACCTCGTCGAAGGACAGACCCACGGTGGATGACGTGTGCAGCCCCATTTTCGGGATCTCCGCCCCCGCCTCCAGCCCCTCGGCGTGAGGGGTGATGAAGGCGCTTACTCCACGGGCGCCCTCCTCCCCGGTCCGCGCGAACACCACGAACAGGTCGGCGAACCCGCCGTTGCTGATCCACTGCTTGGCGCCGGTGATGCGCCAGCCGTCGCCGTCCGGCCGCGCGCGCGTGGAGAGCGCGGCGGTGTCGGATCCCGCGTCCGGCTCGGTCAGCGCGTAGCAGCCCATCATCCGGCCGCTCGCCAGCCCGGGCAGCCACCGGCGCTTCTGCTCCTCCGTGCCGGCCCGCAGCAGCGGAGCCCCCACCAGGCCGTTCTGCACGGCCACGGCCACCGCCACGCCGGCATCGGCCCGGGCGATCTCCTCCACGATCAGGCACAGGGAGGTGGCGTCCAGGCCCGGCCCGCCGTACTCCTCGGGGATCGTCGGGGTCAGCAGGCCAAGGTCACCCATGCGGCGCAGCAGATCGAGGGGCACATGTACGCGCGCGTTCCAGTCGGCGGCATGCGGGGCGATCTCCCCGCCGGCGAACTCGCGGGCGAGGTCCCGGGCGTCGCGCTGCGCGTCGGTGAGGTGGCCGGTCACGCGAGAAGTATCGCCCGGAGATATTCGGATGTCAAACAATCGCACATCCGACTACCATCACGCCATGGCCGATGACCCGGTGGACAAGGCACGCCAGCAGTGGGACGCCCGGTACCCGGGGGCCGACCGCTTCACGGTGGTGGTGTCGATGCTGCGCACCTATGCGCTGATGATCCGCGAACTGGAGGCCGCCCTCCGGCCGCTGGGGCTGAACCTCTCGCGGTTCGAGGTGCTGCTTCTGCTCTCGTTCACCCGGGACGGGCAGCTGCCCATCATGCGGCTGCGGGATCTGCTGCTCATTCATGGCTCCAGCGCCACGTACCTGGTCGACCGCCTGGGTGAGGCCGGGCTGGTGGAGCGCCGCGGTGACCCCGCTGATCGGCGCGTCAGCGTGGTGTGCCTGACCGACTCCGGTCGCGAGGCGATGGAGGCCGGGGTACAGGCGCTGCTCGGCATCGGCTTCGGCTCTGTCAGCGCGCTCGGCCCTGCCGATCGCCGCGACCTCGCGCGCCTGCTGGCCGCCATGCGCACCGCCGTTCCGGATGGTGCATAGAACCCGGATCACGGGCAGGCATCCACCGCGCATGGCAGATTTCCCCGCATGGGAAAATTCAAGGAATTCGTACCGGTTGTCGGAGCCCTCGTGGTCGTCGCGCTCTGCGCCCTCATCCCGCTGGGCGTCGGGCTCGGCGATGACGGGCTCGCGGACGTGAGGTCCAGCACCGCGGCGCTTGCCACCACCAACCTGGAGGGGCAGGGCCTGCAGGCGGCCGCACAGCAGGAGCAGGAGCAGCTCACCCAGGCCATCGTCGCGGCGGCGGACGCGGGCAAGACGCCCAAGGAGATCGCCAAGGCGGTCTTCGCCACCGGGGCCGGCACCCTGGTGCAGGCCGAGGTGCAGGCGCTGCAGGGCGTGCAGAGCATCATCGCCCAGGCCAAGTCGGCCGCGGGCAACGCTACGCCCTAGCGGGCGGACATCCCACCGGGATGTGCGACGGGGGCCCAGCGGGCCCCCGTCGCGTGCATCCCCCGATGTGCCCCGCTGCTACTGCCGCCGCGGCGGCTTGCCGTCGTGGTCGCACAGGTCGGAGTGCCAGCGCTCGAAGTGGTTGGCGTGCTGGCCGCTGTACGAGCCCTCGGGGTAGTACTTGTCGTAGAAGTCGGTGTCGATGTGCTGCACCTGCGTGGTGAGGCGCTGGAACATCGGGTCCATCGCCACGGGGAACCTGCCGTAGGTGTCGTAGGCGTACTGGCAGTACGCCTTCACCATCTCCACGGTCTCATCGTGCGGACGCGGAATCGCGCCCGTGAACGCCTCGTTCATCGACTCGGTCTTGTACGGCTTGCTTACGTCGACGTCCATGGCCCCCCACTTCAGCGCCATGAAGGCATCCACCGCCTCGTGCATGTCCTTGTAGTACGGCGGCACGAATGCCTCGTAATAGCCGTCACGGCCCACCGCGTAGGTGTTGCCGTCGTTGTCCTCGTTGAACCGGAAGCCCAGGCCCAGCACGTCGCCGCCGCCCATCACGAACTTGGGCAGGTACCCCGTGAAGGTCCAGCCACCCAGGCCCAGGGCCTGCATGGCCACGTTCAGGTTCTGGCAGATGAACGCCTGCTCCACGACCATCATCGAGAGCACGCGGTTCTCGAGCTCGATCATGCCCATCTTCACGTTCTCGTTGACGCGACCCTCGTCCACCCACTTCTGCAGGCCGGCGGAGCGGCCGCCATTGCGCTCGTCCACGATGTTGAACGCGTAGGAGCGGGCCAGGTAGATGAAGAGCACGTTGATGTACTCCATCGTCATGTTCGTGATGGGCACGAACAGCGTGGTACCGGGCTTGTTGGCGTTCCACTGGTTGAAGTCGAAGAGCCCCGGCAGGGTGGTCGGCAGCTGCGCCCGGCCCTCATGCAGGCGTACCTTCGCGCGACGGTAGAGGTCCACGACGAAGTCGGCCTGCTCCTCAATGGGGCGGCCTGAGAGGGTGGACACCTCACCGGGTTCGGGGACCATCTTGAAGATGTCGAGCCACCACAGGCCGTCGTCGTTGCTCCAGAACAGCTCCGTGCCGTGGTTCGAGCAGGCGCTCGGCCATGTGCGGTTGGTCCACTGCACGAGGGTGCTCATGCCGCGGGCCGGGTCGAGGTCGGCGAGGGCCAGGCCGTTCAGGCCGGTCGCCGCCATCACCAGCAGCGCTTCCTCCAGTTCGGAGAGGGGCACCGGCTCGTAGGGGGACGAGTACTCGATGATGTCGCTCTCGACGGTCATGCCCAAGGCCACCCGGCGTGACTTGCGGTCGAAGACCGACTGGAAGTGCGGGTACGTCAGGGCGTCGGTGAAGCCGAGCGGCGCGCCGGAAACGATTCCGAGTGGGTCGGCTTCGGTAGTCATCGTCCTCGCTCCTTCGGTTGTGGGGCAGTGAGTTCGTGCCAGATGTGGCGAAGGATAGGGCCGATGTTGCGGAGATGCCACATATCCGCGCCGGTGGGCGAGGAGCATGCGCCGGGAATTGGCCGCGTGGAGCGGCCAATTCTTATGCCGTAAGGAATCTGCTGTCAGCCTCGCCGCCCGAAGCACACCCGCGGGTCACGCGATGCGCCACACGTTGGCGATGACCGATGGTGCGGCGGGCCGGTATCCCGATGCAGCCTCGAACGGGAAGACGATCTCCTCCGGTTCAGAGCCGGAACCCTCGGCCTGGGCGACCACCCGCGCACACATCCCACCCTCCGGCACGGCGAGCACGTACTGCACTGCGAGCACTGCCTGCTCACCGGCTGATGACAGCGTATGCGCCGTCGCCGAGTTCGGCATCGGCTGGAAATCCGAGTCCTCATCGCAGCCGGTCTTGGGAAGCGCGTACTGCCACCACACATGCAGCACCGCGCTGCCGGCGCCAGTCTTCTTGACCTGCGCGGAGTAGGCGCCGGCCCACGTCATGGGTCCCTCCAGGCGCCAGTTCCAGAGGTTCGCGTCCATCGACACTCCCGCAGTGGGGGTGATATCCGCGTGGTCGAAGAGGATTGGGATCGTCGCACCGCCGGCGAAACTGGATCCGCCTTGATCCTGCAGGCTGCTCCACTGACCGTACTGCCCCGTGAAGCCGGGGCCCTGGGGTCCCGTGGCCCCCTGGGGTCCTTGGGGCCCCTGCGGTCCACGTGCGCCCGTCGCGCCCTTAGGCCCCGGGGCGCCCGTGGCCCCTGCGGCACCACGGATCTCCTCCCAGAGAGCCCAACTGAGGTCGGCCTCCTGGATCGTCCGATTCTTGATCTTCAGCGACGTGACCGCGTTGTTCTTGATGCGCTTGGTGCCAACGGAGTTGTTCCCGAGGCGCGTATTGGTGACGGCGCCCTTCTTGATCTGCGCGGTTCCGACGCTATTCCGGGGAAGGGTGTAGACCGCGACACCCGTGCCGGTCAGCCCGATGATCAGTGCCACGATTGCGATGGCCATGCTTGGAAGGTTTTGGCGATTCATGCCTGCACGGTAAGCCTGCGGTCAGGCACCTCCTATCCCCAAGTAGCCAGTCGTGGCTCCCCATTCGGCTAGCGGCGCACCTCCACCCCCGCGGCGACCCGGTCCCAGGTGTCGGGCGTGACGCCCGCCTCGCGCAATTCGGTCTTCCGGACTCGTGCGGTGGGCGTCTTGGGCAGCGCGTTGACGACGCGGATGTAGCGCGGCACCATGAAGTACGGCATGCGCTCCGCCATCCAGTGGCTGAGGTCCACGGGATCGGGTGCGTCGCCCTCGGGCACGACCACCACCATGATCTCGTCCTCGCTCGATGCGCCCTCGTCGGCCTTCACGCCGATAACCGAGCACTCGACGATTTCATCGTGCGCGGTGATCTGCCGCTCCACCTCCATGGACGACACGTTCTCACCGCGCCGGCGGATGTAGTCCTTCACGCGGTCCATGAAGTACACGTAGCCGTCGGCGTCCATGCGGCCCAGGTCGCCGGTGTGCAGTTTGAGGTTGCGGAAGTCCTCGGCGGTCTTCTCCGGCATGCCGTAATAAGCGCGCATCACGATGTTGGGCACCTTCATGTCCACGACGATCTCGCCCGGGGTATCCGGCGGCAGCGGCCGGTCCGTGCCGGGCTCCACGATGGTCACCTCGTATCCCGGATTGGCGCGGCCGCAGGACCCGAGTCGCACCGGTTGGGTGGGGTCCATCACGGTGCACACCCCGGTCTCGGTGAGGCCGTAGCCCTCGGTCAGCTGCACGCCGAAGCGCTCCTCGAACTCGTGGTAGATGTCGCGCGGGGCGGGGGCGGCCAGCACCGAGTGCACCGAGTGGGCGCGGTCCAGGTCGGACGGGGGCTGGTTCCACAGGAAGTAGAGCATCGCCCCGATCCCGTTGAACATCGTGGCGCCCATGTCGACGGCCTGCTGCCAGAAGCGCGTGCCCGAGAACCGCTCCACGAACGTCACGCGGCCACCGGCGATGAGGGCCGGGTACGCGGTGAGCACCTGCGCGTTGCTGTGGAACAGCGGCAGGCATGAGAACCAGGTCTCAGTGGCCATATCCTCGAGCCCCACTCCGCGCCGCGTGCGCATGTACTCCAGGGATCCGCGGGCGGAGAAGTAGTCGGCGGCGTTCTGCTTGATCACGCCCTTGCTGCGTCCGGTGGTTCCCGAGGTGAACATGATGCGCGCGTCGTCGGTCCATGCGTGCGCCACGTCGGGCTCACCCGCCGGCGCGTCCATGAGCGCATCCAGGGTCTCCCACGCAACCGACGGCTCGGGCCCGGTGGGCGCGCCGGAGGGGACCACGATGACCCTCTCGAGCAGGGGCACCTCATCGCGGATGAAGTCGAGCCGGTCCAGGAAGGCGTCGCTGATCACCAGCGTGCGCGCCTCCACGAGCGTGATGGTCCACGAGAGGAAGTCGCCCTTGTACGCGGTGTTGATGCTGCTCATTACCGCGCCGGCCTTGAGGATGCCGTACCAGCACTGCAGGAACTCCTCGCAGTTCGGCAGCATCACGCTCACCGATTCGCCCGGCTGCACGCCGCGGGCGATCAGCCCGCCCGCGATGCGGTTGGCGCGGTCGTTCATGTCGCCGTAGGTCACCCATCCGCCATCGCCGTACCGCAGGTACGGGCGGTCGGGGTGGGCCTCGGCCCGATCGCGCAGGATCCGCGCGAGCACCCACGTCGTGGGGTCCTCCTCGGCGTACCAGGTGCTCCATTCGGTGCTGCTCATCTGGGCTCGGGCCCCTCTCCCTCGCGGAACCGCCGCCAGTCGGCGGGCCGCTTCTCCTGGAATGATCGGATGCCCTCCCGGGGCTCCGGCCCGTACACGTGGTTGATGGCCATCAACTCCATGCCGGCGTTCACCGATCCGTACAGCGCGTCGGTGCGGGTGTTCATCGAGATCTTGGCCATTCGCAGGCCCTGCGGCGACCGGCGCAGGATCTGGTCGCACCACCGGTCCACGGTGGCATCCAGGGCATCCGGGGCCACGACCTCGTTCACGAGGCCCATGGCGCGGGCCTCGTGGGCGTCGTAGTGGCGGGTGAGGAAGAGGATCTCGCGCGCCCTCTTCTCGCCGACCACCGCGGGCATCAGCTGGCAGCCCCACCACAGCGGGGCCGAGCCGATCTTCGGGCCCGCCTGCCCGAAGCGACCCGTGTCGTCGGTGATGGTGAGGTCGCTCATGATGTTGAGCTCGTTGCCCCCGCCGATGCACCACCCGCGCACGCGGCAGATGATGGGCGTGCCGTTGTTCCGCATGGCGCTGGCCAGGCGCGGGCCGAGGATGTGGCCCTCGCGCTTCTCGCGCATGGTGCGCGTGGGCTCCATCACGTCGCCGCCCACGCAGAAGGCGCGCTCGCCCGCGCCGGTGAACACGATGACCCCGACGGCCTCGTCATCACCGGCGCGTTCGAACGCGCCGCACAACTCGAGGATGGTCCTGCCGCGGAAGGCGTTGAGCTTCTCCGGGCGGTTGATGGTGATCGTCGCCCGCCCGCCGCCGACCTCATACAGGATGTCCTCGTACTCCACGTCAGTCCTTCGGCAGGAACTTCGTGGCGTCGATGCCGTGCTCGGCGGCGAGGCGCATGAAGGTGTCGCGCATCTCCTGCGGGTAGTCCGGCAGGTCCTCATCGGCCAGCACCTGCTCGGCCTTCGCGCGGATGTTGGGGCCGAAGTCCCAGTCCTCGTCCGCCATGAGGCGCCGGATCTCGGCGGCGGGGAAGTAGAGCATCCCCGGGTCGCGCCCGTGGCTCTCGGCGATCTGCACGATCTCCTCGAACCGGCCCGGAAGCGGTGCCTGCTCCTGGATGAGCCCCTTCTCGCGCAGCATCTCGACCGTGGAGGGCTGGCACTCATACGGGGTGCCCAGCGCGTTGTCGTGGAAGAGCCGCTCGAACTTGAGCCGGGGCCGCTGGCCGCCGCCCTTGGGGTCCTCCAGCGGATAGCCCACCGCGTGGCCCCATGTGAACTTGTAGTTCGGGGGCAGGCCGAAGGCCTTCTCGATCCCGCCGGGCTTGCGGCCGAACGCGATGAGGATGTTGCCCACGCCGAGACCCGCGCCCGCCGCCATGGCGTTGGCCACCGCCTGGCCGGTCTCGAACCGCAGCAGGATCTCGGTGCGCTCGGGCGGGAAGCTCATAAGGCGCGGGATCGTCTGGGTCATCGAGAACTCGTAGTTCCATCCGTGGTACTTCGTCGCCGCGCCCGAGAGGCTGAGCGACGAGATGCCGTCGACGGCGCGTCCGTACCAGGCGTTGATGTTGGTGAGCCACAGGATGAGGTGCGACGCCTGGTTGATGATCTGCACGTTGAAGCCAGAGACGCACTCCTCGAGTTCGTCCCAGTGCTCACACTCGTCGCGGCGCACGATGATCGCCTCGGTGGCGTTGATGTTCCCCTGGCAGCTCGCGAAGCGCGCGGCCTGCAGCATGGCCTCGATCTTCCAGCGCTCCACCTCGCGCGATTCATCGAAGTAGCGGATGCTGCGCCGGTTGCCGAGCGCCTCGAGGATCGGCACGTCGGGAACCTGGCTCGCAGGGGGTGCGGCGTCGTCGGCCATGGGGTCCTCCCGGGTCGGGGCGTGCGATGCACGCACGTCGTTCCCCGACTGTACGCGCGGCCGGGGCTACCCCTCGAGGTAGGCGGCCAGGCGGCGGAAGCTGCTCTGGAACCCCAATTCGGCGTTCTCGCCGCGGAACTCCTCGGGCACGTTGGTCTGCAGCACCGTCACCCGCGTGCGGCCGTCGCCGGTTCCCTCGAAGGAGATGGTGCAGCGGATGTCCGATCCGCCGTCGTAGAACGCCACGTACTCGGGCTCCACCACCTCGGCGAACGTGCCGGTCATGGGAACCTCGTGCTCGCCCACGCGCATCACCATGTTGAAGGCCCCCCCGGCCACCGGCTCGAGCTCCACGCTGTCGGGCGGGATCTCCACGCCCTCGGGCGCCCAGAAGTGGGGAATGGCCTCGGGGTCGGTGTACGCGGCGAAGACCCGCTCCGGCGGTGCGTCCACCTCGCACGAGATGGAGAAGTCCCCTCGGGGACCGAACTGGGCGTCGGGATCACTCATGGGCGGGCACGCTAGCGCGTCCGCTCAGGCGATCTCGTGGCCGATGCGCAGTTCCGCCACGTGTCCGCCCGGCCCGAAGGCGAGCGCCGTGACCGCCCCTCCCGCCTCATCGCCCGGGACGGTCAGTGCGTCGCGCGACGGCCCGGCGATCGCCTGCGGGAAGCGGCGCTGCACCATCGTCCGCGGCGTCCCCACCCCGGTGCCGTCCTTCAGGCGGATGCCGCGATCGGTGATGGCAATGCCCACGACGCGCCCCCCGGGTTCTGCCCAGCGCGTCACCGCGATGCCGGTCCACCGCAGGCGCACCAGCCGTCCGGTGGCGCCCTGCACCACGCGGCGATCGTCGGGGCGCCCCAGCACGCGCAGCACCTGGCCCTCGCTCATCCCCAATCGCACCCCGCCGGCGCCCACGCCCGGGTGAACCCGGTGGTCCGGCATGGCCGGTCCGAATGCCGTCTCGCCGGGTGCGAGTGAAGCGGCAGCGATGGGGGCGAGCCCGCGTGGCGTCATGCGGCGATCATCACCGACCGGTCCTGCGGGCCGGGCCCCACGGGTTCCGCCGGGACGGTCGGCCGGAACCGGCGGCTCAGTCGACGATCTCGAGCGGGTGCTGCACGCGGACGTCCGCCCCGAGGGCCGCGAGGTGGTTGCGTATCTGGATCGCGCAGCCGGGGTTTGCCACGGCCACCACGGGCGCGCCCGTGGCGATGATCGCCCGCGCCTTCTGCTCGCCCAGCGTGGCTGCCATGTCGGGCTCCAGCACGTTGTAGATGCCCCCGGCGCCGCAGCACCGCCCGCCGTCGCCCAGGTCCACCGGGGTGGCCCCCGCGGCCCGCAGCGTGCGGCGCACCTCCGGCCCGATGCCCTGGGCGTGCAGGTGGTGGCAGGCGTCGTGCACGGCGACCCGGCCCTCCACCGGCCGGCCCGGCGGGGCGTCGATCTCCACGGCGTCCCGCACCTTCGCCGCCACCGCGGCGGCGCGCGCAGCCCACTGCGCGTCGTCGGCCAGCAGGTGGCCGTACGTGCGCATGTGGGCGCTGCACCCGGCGCTGTCGGCCACGATCAGATCTGCCTGCTCCATCTCGGCGATCCGCGCCCGCGCCAGGGCACGGGCGGATTCCCGCTCACCGGCGTGGGCTGCCAGTGCACCGCAGCACCCTCCGCCCTGCGGCAGCACGGCGCGGTACCCGGCGCGCACCAGGGCGTCGAGCGTCGCCTGGTGCACGGGGCGGAATGCGATGTCCATGACGCACCCGGTGAGCAGCATGGCCACCGGGCCGTCGCCGGACGATTCCGGCAGCGGCTGGCGCATGCCCCGGATGGTCACGCGCGGGGCCGCGAACCTGATCCGGCGCGGCAGCAGGCGGTCCAGTCGGAGGGCCTGCGTGATGGCCAGGCCCCAGCCCATCAGGCGCGTGAGCCGCCGATGCCCGATAACCCCGCCGATCGCCAGCCGCCGCCCGGTGCGCTCGGCGGCGGGCCGGTTGGCCTCCACCTGCACGCGGGCGGCCTCGATCAGGCGGCCGTACGGCACCGACGACGGGCAGGCGGCCTCGCAGGCGCGGCATGCCAGGCACTCATCGGTGAACCGGGTGAAGTCGCCCTGCACCGGGGCGTCGCCCGCCTGCACCGCGCGCATCGCCGCGATGCGCCCGCGCGGGGACGATGTCTCCAGGCCGGTCACGCGGAAGGTGGGGCAGTGGGGAAGGCACAGGCCGCACTGCACGCAGGTGTTCAGGTCGTCGCGCTCCGGCGCCGGCACCCCGGGCGTCCACCCCGTGCTCATGCGGGCACCGCCTCGGCACCGGCGAAGCGGCCAGGGCACAGGATTCCCGCGGGGTCGAAGGCACCCTTGATGCGCCGCATGATGTCGGCACCCGGCGGCGGGGGCCCGAAGGGGTCGGCTCGAAGCGCATCGTCGCCGTCGATCACCTGGGCGTGGCCGCCGTGCAGCGCGGCCAGGTCGCGTACCGCCGCCACCTCCCCGGCGCTCGCGACCGCCACATGGCAGATACCCGTTCCGAGCCAGGCGTCGTAGTCCCGGCCATCCGCGGCAAGGCGCCGCGCCAGCGCGGGCAGCGCAACCGGCGGCACGCCCACTTGCACCAGCCCGGCGCCCACCGGGCCATGCGGCTCGCCGCCCGGCTGCATGCCCGGGGGTGCCACGACATCGTCCGGCACGCCGGTGAGGCACACGTGCAGCGCACCGGGCAAGGCCACGATGGCCGTGGGGCGGTGCAGGTCGGCGATCACCTGCTGTCCCAGCGCCAGCATGGCGGCGTCGTCGCCCGTCGCGTGGAACCACGTCTCGGCCATCGGCAGCGGCCACAGCCGCAACGTGGCCTGCACGATCACCCCGAGCGTGCCGAGCGACCCGGTGAGGAGCCGCGGCAGGTCGTACCCGGTCACGGTCTTCACCGTACGCCCGCCGCCCTTCACGATGCGGCCGTCACCGGTGGCCACCACCACCTCCAGAAGCGAGTCACGAATGGGGCCGTACCGCAGTCGGCGCCTGCCGCTGACCGCCGCGGCGAGCACCCCGCCCACCGTCGCGCCGGGCTCGGTCGGGGCCTGCGGCCACCCCTGGCGATGTTCGGCGGCGGCGCCCTGCACGTCCTGCACGGTCATGCCGCCCTCCACGGTGATGGTCATGTCGTCGGGCACGTGATCCACCAGCCGCGTGAGCCCGCGGGTGCTGATGACCTCGTCCGCTGTGAACGGGCGGCCGCGCCGCGCATGCAGACCGGCGCCGCGGATGTCCACCACACGGCCCGCCGTCGAGGCCTCGCGCAGGGTGGCGGCCATCTCCTCGCGCGTGGAGGGCGTCAGATCCACGTGCCCTCGGGTACCTGTGCGTCGGCCAGTCCCACCTCGCCGCAGCGCGTGCCGGTGGGAAGGACCTTGTCGGGGTTCATGCGCCCGGAGGGGTCGAAGGCCCGGCGCACGCAGGCCTGTGCCTCCAGGTCGTCGTGGTCGAACACCAGCGGCATGTACTCGCGCTTCTCCACGCCGATGCCGTGCTCGCCCGAGAGGGTTCCGCCCATGGCCACGCACGCGCGCACGATCTGGTCGCCCGCGCGCATGGCCCGCGCGGTCTCATCCGGATCGCTGCGGTCCAGCGCGATGATGGGGTGCAGGTTGCCGTCGCCGGCATGGAACACGTTGAGGCACATCACGCCCTCGCGCTCGGTGATCTCGCCGATGGCCTCCATGATCTCGACCAGCTTGGTGCGCGGCACCACGCAGTCGTGCAGGTAGTACGAGGGCTTCACCCGCGCGACGGCCCCGAAGGCCGTCTTGCGCGCCTTCCACAGCAGCGCGCGCTCGTCCTCGTCGCCGGCCACCCGCACCGTGCGCACCCCGTGTTCGCGCGCCACGCGCTCCACCACCGCGGTGGCCGTGGTCACCTCGGCCGCCGTGCCGTCCACCTCCACCAGCAGCAGTGCGGCGGCGTCGGTGGGCAGGCCGGCATGCACGAATTCCTCGACGGCCAGGGTCATGTTGCGGTCCATCATCTCCAGCGCCGCGGGGATGACCCCCTCGGCGATGACGCCCTGCACCACTGCGGAGGCATCGGCCACCGTGGTGAAGTCCAGCAGCATCGTGCGCACGTCGGGCGGCAGCGGGGTGAGCCGCAGCAGCACGCGCGTCACCACCCCAACGGTGCCCTCGGCACCCACCACCACGCCGCGCAGGTCATACCCCGGTGGGTCGGGGGCCACGCCCCCCAGCACCACCACCTCGCCGTCGGGGCGCACCATCTCCACGCCCATCACGTGCTGCACGGTGACCCCGTACGCCAGGCAGTGGGGGCCACCGGCGTTGGTGCCCACGTTGCCGCCGATCGAGCAGGCCTGCTGGCTCGACGGATCGGGGGCGTAGTGCAGGCCCAGGTGCGCCACGGCCGTGCTGACGTCGAGGTTCAGCACCCCAGGCTGCACCCACACGCAGGCATTCGCGATGTCCACCTCGTCCATCGCGCGCATGCGCGCAAGCGACACCACCAGCCCGCCGTCCAGCGGAACGGCGCCACCCGTGAGCCCGGTGCCCGACCCGCGGGGGGTCACCTCCACCCCGGCGGCATGTGCCAGTCGCATGCACGCGGAAACCTCGTCGGTGGTCTCGGGCAGCGCCACCAGCCCGCACGCGCCGTCCACGATGGATCCATCGTGCGAGTACACACTGCGCGCGAGGTCGCCCTCCAGCACTCGGTCCGGGCCCAGCAGATCGCGGAGGCGGTCCGCCAGGCCCGTGGCCGCCGTGGTCACGCGGCGCCCGCCATCACCGTGCCGCCCGCGCGGTCCGCCGCCGCCTCGCCGGCCTCGATGGCCGTGACCACCGTGCCCCCCCGTGCCAGTTCCAGTCCCTCGATCCCGGCCAACCACATCGGCGCCCGCGTGGCGTCGTCAACCCGCCAGGCCTCGATGAGGGGGTACGCCCGCGGCAGGCGTACCACGTCGAGCATGCGGAAGGCCGCCTGGTCGTCCACCCATCCGAGCGGGTCTGCCATGGCCCCCGCGCAGGCGCGTGCGAGCGCGGAGTCGTCCAGCGACCACCAGGGGTCGCCGGACCCACCCGTGCCGTAGACCTCGGCGCACAGCACCGTGCGCCCCGGTGGCACCATTGCCGGGTCCCAGTTGACGAACTCTGCGATGCGCGAGAACGGCACCCGCGGATCGGACACCTGGATCCACGCCTCGTCGGTGACGGGCGCCCGGTCGGCGATCAGGTACACCAGCGCAACGGCGCGCATGGTCACCGGGGGCAGCAGGCCCTCAGGCGCCGCCGGGGCGGCCGCGCGCACCACGAGTCCGGGAGTGATGGCCGACACCACGGCGCCGGCGTGGATCACGCCGGGCTCCGGGCCCGCCACCTCGATGCCGGTGACGCGGCCGCCCTCGTGGTGCAGGGCCGTCATCGGCGTACCCAGCCGGATGGTGCCCCCGGCGTCGGTGACGGCGGCGGCCATCGCTTCCATCAGCGCGCCGATGCCTCCGGGGGGGAACCAGAAGCCGTCCGGCGCCCGCTGCTCATCGCGCAGCTTCACGGCGCGGTCGGCGGCGATCACCTCGAGCGGCCACCCGTCCACCTTCTGCATGTATGGCCGGATGACCCGATCGCGGAACGACGCGCCCACGGTGGAGCCCAGCTCGCCCGCGGCGGAGCCGTCGGGCGGCACGGGGTCGTCCACCCGGTGCGGGTGCTGGTCGATGTACCGCCCGGCGCGAATGCGGCCATCCTCGACCCGCGCCACGGGGCGTTCCACCCGGACGAGCGCGGCTCCCATGATGTCCTCGGCCCACCCGACGCGCTCCGGCGAGCGCAGGAACGGGATGTGCCCGCCCAGGTCGTAGCGGCATCCATCCGACTGCAGCGTGCGGCACAGGCCGCCGACCCGGTCGCCCGCCTCCACCAGCGTCACCGACGCCCCGGAGCGGGCGGCGCGGAGCGCCGCGGCGAGGCCCGCAGGGCCCGCGCCGAGCACGACGACGTCGCAATGGGAGTCCATGACCCGGCACGGTGCCGCCTTCGGGGCCGAACGTCAACCCGAATGGCCCCCTGACGGCCCGCGCGCCTGCACTATCCTCGGCCGTCGTGCGCGTCGCCGTCCTCATCATCGCCGCGGTCCTCGTCGTGGGCGCCGGACTGGCAATCGTCCGCAGCATGTGGGGCATGCGTGCCCCGCTGTCGCGTGGTGCCAGCAGTTCCACCGAGACCCTGTGGCTCATCCTGCCCCTCGCGATGTCCATCGCGCTGGTGGCATGGACGGCGACGGTGATGCCATGAGCACCGCCACGGCCGGGGCGGTCGCGCAGCCACCGGGAATCGTGCGCGATCTCGTGACGCTGACGAAGCCGCGCATCATCTCCCTGCTGCTGATCACCACCGCGTGCGCCATGTTCGCGGCCGAGCAGGGCCTGCCGAACGGCTGGCTCATCCTGTGGACGATGGTGGGCGGGTACCTGTCTGCCGGTGGCTCCAACACGATCAACCAGGTGGTGGACCGCGATATCGATGCGGTGATGGACCGCACCGATCGCCGTCCCATCGTGGCCGGGCGCATCAGCCCGGTCGCGGCGCTTGCCTACGGACTGGCGCTGGTGGTGGCCAGCGTACTGGTGCTGGGCTTCCTGGCCACCTGGCTCGCAGCCGCGCTGTCGCTGGTGGGCGTGGCGCTGTACGTGGGGCTCTACACGCTGTGGCTCAAGCGGACGACGATCCACAACATCGTCATCGGCGGGGCCGCGGGGGCGATCCCCCCGCTCGTGGGGTGGGCGGCCGTGACCGGCGACATCACGTTCGGCGCGGTGCTGCTGTTCGCGATCGTGTTCGTGTGGACGCCGCCGCACTTCTGGGCGCTGGCGCTGATGCTGCGCAAGGACTACTCGCAGGCGGGCGTTCCGATGCTGCCGGTGGTCTACGGCGAGCACGCAACGCGCGTGCAGGTGCTGCTCTGGACCATCGTGATGCTGGGCACCACACTGCTGCCGTACGCCGCGGGAGCCGGCGTCATGTACCTGGCGGGCGCGCTGTTGCTGGGCCTGCCGTTCCTGGGCATGGCCGTGATGCTGTGGCGCGATGACCGCTCGCGGCCCTGGGCGGCGATCACCTTCCACTACTCGCTGCTCTACCTGGCGCTGCTGTTCGTGGTGATCGCCGTGGACGCCGCGCTGTGAGCGGGGGCGGCCGGCGGCACGGGTTCGGCGGGCTGGCGTTCTTCACGACGCCCCTCGGCATCATCTTCTCGACGGTGCTGATCGACCTGATCGGCTTCGGCATCGTCATCCCCCTCGTGCCCCTCTACGCCGAGGAGTTCGGGGCGTCGGTGGTGGAGATCGGCCTTCTCACCGGCGTGTACGCGTTGATGCAGCTGATCTTCGCGCCCATCTGGGGCCGGGTGTCGGACCGCTTCGGCCGCAGGCCGGTGATCCTGGGCTCGCTGCTGGGCTCCTCGGTGGCGTGGCTGATGTTCGGGTTCGCCCCGGCGCTCTGGGTGCTGTTCCTCGCACGCATCCTCGACGGCATCTCGGGCGCGTCGTATGCGGCGGCCCAGGCCTACGTGGCCGACATCACCACGGACGAGGACCGGGTGCGCGGCATGGGCCTGATCGGCGCCGCGTTCGGGCTGGGCTTCATCATCGGGCCGGGCATCGGCGGGCTGTTCGCGGCCATCGACCCTCGTGCGCCCTTCATCCTGGCCGCGACGGCGGCCCTCGCGAACTTCGCGATCGCGTGGAAGCGGCTGCCCGAGACCCGGCCGCGCGGCAGCCACGAGGGCGCGCGGCAGTCGCGCTGGACGGCCCTCGTGCGCGCGGTGGGGTCGCGTGAGTACGGACCGCTCATCTGGATCGCCTTCCTCGGCGGGCTGGGGTTCGTGGGGATGGAGTCGGTGTTTTCGCTGTTCGGCAACCGCCGGTTCGACTTCGGGCTGACCGAGACGGGGCTGGTGTTCGTCTTCATCGGGGTCTTTGCCGCGATCGTGCAGGGCGGGGTGGTGCACCGCCTCACGTCGAGGGTGGGGGAGTGGCCCGTGCTCCGGGCGGGCCTCTGGATGACCGCCGCGGCGCTGGTGATGCTGGGCTTCACCACGCAGGTGTGGGCCCTGTTCCCCGTGCTGGTGCTGCTCGCCCTCGGGTCGGGCCTCACCTTCCCCACGGTCAATGCGATCGTCTCGCAGAGGGCCCCCGCGGGTGACCAGGGGGGCATTCTCGGGGTGATGGCATCCGCCGGCGGGCTGGCCCGCCTCATCGCCCCCATTGCAGCAACCGCCCTCTTCCAGGAGGTGGGGGTGGGCTCGCCGCTGTTCACGGGCGGCATGCTCTTCGTCGCGTGCGGATTGATCGCCGCGATGCCCATGGCCCGGCGGCCCTCCGTGGCGGCGTGAGCGCCGCCGCGGGTTTCCCCGGATGCCGCATCAGGGACATCAGGACCCCTGAACCCGGGTCGTGTCGCGCTTATTTGGGGGGCGACGCGGACCGGTCACCCGACTAGGCTTTCGTGCCGTGTACAAAAAGATTCCGATCATCCCGCTCGCCGTCATCGCCGTCGTGGTCGCGGCGATCACCGCGGCCCAGGCACTGATCATCGACTGGCTCCCGCCCGCAAGCACCGAGCAGGCGGAGCGCACATTCGGCCTCCTGTGGTTCCTCTTCTGGATGAGCGCCGTGTTCTTCGTGATCGTCACCAGCATCCTGATCTACGCGATCTGGAAGTGGCGGGCGACTGACGATGATCTGGAGGACGGACCGCCGACACACGGCAACACGAAGCTCGAGATCGTGTGGACCGTCGTCCCGTCGATCGCCCTGGTGATCGTCGCCGTGTACGGGTACGTCGTCCTCGAGCGCAACGAGGCCGTCGCCGCGGATCGCCTGACCGTGGACGTCTACGCCCAGCAGTTCAATTGGACATACGGGTACCCCGAGGCCGGTATCGAGACCGGGACGCTGGTGGTCCCTGAGGGGCGACAGGTTCAGCTCAATGTCCGCGCCCGAGATGTGATTCACGATTTCTGGGTGCCCGAATTCGGCATCAAGGGTGACGCCGTTCCCGGCATCACCCATACCCTCTGGATCAATCCCACGAAGACGGGGACCTACCCGGTGGTGTGTGCCGAGCTCTGCGGAGTCGGCCATAGCGTCATGCGATCCGAGGTCAAGGTCGTGACCGCGAAGGAGTACACGGCCTGGCTTGCCAAGGCCACGGCCCGGGTGAAGGCCAGCACCGCCGCCACGGCGGCCGCCGCCAAGTTGGAGAGCGCCCCGGGTGACGTGGCGGCCGGCAAGGCCGTGTTCGAGGCCAAGTGCTCGGGCTGCCACGCGGACCTGGGCAAGACCGCGGGCGTTGGCCCGGCCATCGTGGGCACCGCGCTCACCACGGACCAGATCCGCGCCCAGATCAAGAACGGCAAGGGCGCGATGCCCGGTGGGCTTGCCACCGGCACCGACCTGGCGGATGTCGTCGCCTTCGTCGAGTCCATCAAGTAACCGCAACCGAGACCGAGCGAACAGCACATGGCAACTCACGCACCCGCTCCCGCACACGCTCCCGGTGGTGGCCACGCCCACCACGAGGACCCGCGTCCGGTGTCGTACTGGTGGATCCGCGCCTTCTACGGCACGGTCGGCGCGGTGCTGTTCTCGTTCCTGCTGGTGTTCCTGCTGCGAGCGGCCTTTGGGTTCGAGCCCCTATGGGACGGCGCGGTGTACGGCGGCGTGGCCGGGCTGCTGGGTGGAATCGGTTTCCTCTGGGGCATCGGCTGCTTCGACTTCTGGCTGGGCTGGGCCAAGGGCGCGGACATCTCGCATGAGGACCATTCGTTCCATGGCGTCAGCAACTGGAAGCAGTACTTCCGGCTGAACACCGACCACAAGGTCATCGGCATCCAGTACCTGGCGATGACCTTCTTCTTCATGCTGTGGGGCGGGCTGATGGCCCTGCTCATCCGCACGGAGCTCGCCGCTCCGGGCCAGCAGTTCGCCGACGGGGAGACCTACAACGGGTTCCTGTCGATGCACGCGACGCTGATGATCTTCGTGTTCGCCGTGCCCGTGTTCGGTGGCATCGCCAACTACGTGCTGCCCATCATGCTGGGCGCCAAGGACATGGCCTTCCCGCGCCTGAACGCGCTGTCGTTCTGGTTCCTGCCGGTCGCCGGGTTCATGTTCCTGGCCAGCATGTTCACCGGCATGTTCGCGTCGGCGTGGACGGCCTACCCGCCGCTGGCCAGCCAGGGGACGATGGGCCAGACGCTCTTCGAGTTGGGCGTGCAGTTCGCGGGGGCATCGTCCATCGCGACGGCCATCAACTTCCTGGCAACCATCATCACGATGCGCGCTCCGGGGATGACCATCTGGCGCATGCCGATCCTCGCGTGGGCCACCGGCGTGACGTCGGTTCTCGTGGTGTTCGCCACGCCCTTCGTGGCCGGCTCGCAGTTCCTCACGATGTTCGACCGCATCATGGGCACGAACTTCTTCGTGCCCGACCAGGGCGGCGACATCATCATGTACCAGCACATCTTCTGGTTCTACTCGCACCCGGCCGTCTACATCATGCTGCTGCCGGGCTTCGGCATCATCAGCGAGGTCATCGCCACGTTTGCGCGAAAGCCGCTGTTCGGCTACCGCGCCATGGCGTTCTCCATGGTGGCCATCGCGGTGCTGGGCTTCGGCGTCTGGGCGCACCACATGTTCGTGTCGGGCATGGCGTCCTGGCTGCGCGTACCCATGATGATCACGACCATCATCATCGCGGTGCCAACCGGCGTGAAGATGTGGTCGTGGCTCGCCACACTCTGGCAGGGGAAGATCCACATAAAGACGCCCATGCTGTGGGCATTGGGCTTCCTGTTCACGTTCCTGATGGGCGGCCTGTCCGGCGTGTTCCTTGGCGTCGTGCCGGTCGACATCCAGGTGTCGGACACCTACTTCGTCACCGCCCATCTGCACTACGTGCTGTACGGCGGCAGCGTGTACACGGTGTTCGCCGGCATCTATTACTGGTTCCCGAAGATGACAGGGAAGATGCTGTCCGAGCGCCTCGGGCACTGGCACTTCTGGCTCACCTTCGTCGGCACCCAGCTGACATTCCTGCCCATGCACTGGCAGGGCCTGCAGGGCATGCCGCGCCGCGTGTCGGACTACGACCCCCGCTTCGAGACCGTGAACTCGATCGAGACCGTCGGGTCGTACATGCTCGGCGTCGCGACGATCATCTTCTTCTACAACATCGTCGTGTCGTGGAAGTCGGGCGCCAAGGCGCCGTGGAACCCGTGGCGCGGCAAGACCCTCGAGTGGATGGTGTCCTCGCCGCCGCCGCTGTTCAACTTCGACGCCGTGCCCCAGGTGGTCGGTGGTCCGTACCAGTACGGAATTCCGGACGCGCGCCACGCCGTGGTGTTCGCCCCGGAGGAGTTCGGCGGCGAGTTGAAGGAGGACACCCGGTACCCGGTGCTGGTGGTGGCCAACGAGACGCTCACCTCCCAGTCACTGATCGACGAGGTGCGCTCGCGCAACGCCGACGGCCTGTGGTCGTTCGAGCTGGTCGCACCGGTCGGCGACGACGACCGCGAGGTCGTGCAGCGCCGCCTGGCGACCACCCTGGCCATCCTGGCCGAGTACGGCGTGGCTGCGACCGGTCGCGTGGCCGAGGGCGACGTGGTGGACGTGGCGACGGAGGCCGCACGGGAGACCGATCCCAACGAGATCGTGGTCGCCACCCTGCCCCTGTCGCAGAGCCGCTGGATGCAGCGCGACGTGGTCGACCGCATCCGCAAGGCGGCGGCGGCGCCCATCGCGCACGTGGTGGTCCCGTCGGATGACGCCCGCGCGATCGGGGGTGCCTCGGCGCTGCCGATGGTGATGGTGGTGGCCACCGAGGCCGTCGGGGCCGAGGGCCTCGCCACCGTGGTGCGCACCCGCGCTGACGCCCAGCCCGCGAGGTTCACCGTGGTCGCGCCGCTCGACCTGCCCGAGCCCCGCTGGGGCGCCGACGCGAACGAGCGCCGCCGCGTGGCCGGCGAGGCGATGACGGCCACCGTGAACGCGCTGGTGTCCACCGGCGTGGCGGTGGAGGGCCAGGTGATGGACGATGCCCCGTCCGTCGCCCTGCCGCTCGCCATCGGCGCCTACGCGCCCAGCCGCATCATCATCGCGGGGATCAACGGCGAGGCCCGCGCGCTGGCCGAAGCGGCCGAGGCCGCCGCGGGCGACACGCCCGTGGAGACGGTCAACCTCGGACAGATCGCGGGGGCCTAGGCGATGGCAACCACCGCACCGCACGTGGGCGGGGCCACCGGCCAGCCCGAGCAGAAGCACCACATGAATCCGGCCCTGATCAGCATGCTGCTGTTCATCGGGTCGGAGCTCATGCTGTTCGCCTCGCTCTTCACCGCATACTTCTTCATCCGGTACGGGGTGGCCAACGAGACCTGGCCCCCGCTGAAGGCCGACGGCGAGCCGTTCGAGCTGCCGGTCCTCATGACCCTGGTGAACACGATCTTCCTCGTGACGTCGTCGTTCACCCTGTGGTGGGGCGAGAAGCGCCTGGCGGCCGGCGACAACAAGGGGCTCATCCGCGGTCTGTGGGTGACGATCCTGCTCGGCGGCACGTTCCTGCTGATCCAGCTGAACGAGTACGCCCACCTGGGCTTCACGCCCCAGGACCGCGCATTCAGCGGCGCCTTCTACACGCTCACGGGTTTCCACGGCGCGCACGTGCTGGTGGGCCTGATCGTGCTGACGCTGTGCCTCCGCCGCGCGTACATGCGGGACTTCTCGCCCTCGTATCACACGCCGTTGACCGCCGGTTCCTACTACTGGCACTTCGTCGACATCGTGTGGGTGCTGCTGTTCATCCTCGTCTACCTCGTCTAGGGATCCCGTTGCGCTCACGACTCCTGGCCTCGTCCGTCGCGATCGCCCTTGCCGGCGGCGCCCTGGTGTTCTCCGGTTGCGGTGACGCCGAGAACTCCCTGGCGTCGGCCAACACCGATGCGGGTCGCACGCTGTTCGTGCAGAGCTGCGGCGGCTGCCATACCATGGTGGAGGCGGGCACCAAGGGCATCAGCGGCCCCAACCTCGATGATGCGTTCCGCTCTGCGCGCAACCAGGGATTCGAGGAGACCCAGTTCTTCGGCGTCGTGCAGCGGTGGATCAAGATTGCGCCCCAGCCCAACAAGCCGGGCTCGTACCCGGTGGCCATGCCGCAGAACCTGGTGACCGGCCAGGACGCGATTGACGTCTCGGCCTACGTCGCCAAGTTCGCCGGCACGAAGCCCGACAGCGATGTGCGCGAGATCAGCCCCGCGGTGAAGGGCACCCCGCCGGCGCCCGGTGATGGCCCCGCGACGCCCGCCGACGGAGGCGCCGAGGTCCCCTGATGACCCCGGCGGCCGCGGCCCTGTCCGGGTCGCGCGTGCTGGTGACAGGCGCATCGCGTGGGTACGGGGCGGCAATTGCGCGGGAACTCGCGCGGCATGGCGCCCACGTTCTGCTGACCGCCACGCGTGGCGCCCGGCTCGCGTCGGTGGCCTCGGCGTGTCGTGACGCCGGCGCCGTGTGCGATGAGGTGGAGATGGATCTCGGCTCACCGGAATCGGTGGATGCCGCCGCGGCGCAGGTCATGGCTGTCGCGCCGCGCCTGGAGGGCGTGGTGATGAATGCCGGGGTGCTCGGGCCGCTCGGCCCACTGGCCGATGCTGATGCCGACGCCACGTGGGATGCCATCACCGTGGACCTGACCGGCCAGGTGCGGCTGCTGCAGCGCCTTGCGCCGTCCATCGCGGACCACGCGGGAGTTGTGCTGGTGACCTCGGGCGCCGCGGGGCGCCCCGGCTACGGCGCGTACGCGATCGCCAAGGCCGGCCTGGAGTCGGTCGGACTGATGCTGCGCGAGGAATGGGCACGTCGGGGGATCCGCGTGGTGGCGGTGAACCCCGGGCCCGTGCGCACGCAGATGCGCGCGGAGGCCCACCCTGCGGAGGACCCCGCGACGGTGCCCCCACCCGCGGACCGCGTGGCCCCGGTGCTGGCGGTGCTGGCGGGAGACGATCCGGGGCCCCGCGTGCAGGCCTCCGAATGGGGACTGACGTGACGTACGCGGATCCGCGCATGGACACCCCGATGCCGCGCCTGGCCCAGCCGGCCGGCTGGCGCGACATCCCCATCGCACCCGTGGACGAGCCCTTGGTGCCGGTGGCCGACCTGGGCCCCCGGGTCTTGGAGGACCCGCGATACTTCGCGATGGGCCTGCCCGGCGCGCTGCCCGGCTGCTGGCTGCGGGAGGGCCTGGCAGAGCGGGTCATGCGCGCCGCGGAATCCCTGCCGGGTGACCTCGTGCTGCGTGTGTGGGACGGCTGGCGCTCCATCGAAACGCAGTCCGCGTTGTTCGAGGCCTACGTGGAGGACCTGGCCGCCCAGTACCCGCACTTGGGCCGTCCCGAACTGGAGCAGGTGGCACGGCCGTACGTGACCCCGCCCGATCCCGGACACCACGCCCCGCCGCCGCACCTGACCGGCGGCGCCGTGGACCTCACCATTGCGCGGGCCGACGGGACGGAGCTCGACCTCGGGACCGGGTTCGATGCCTTCGTGCCCGAGGCCGGCGCCGCGGCGCTCGAGGACATCGACGTGCCCGCGCGTTCCCACCGCCGGCTGCTGTTCCATGCGCTCACGGCCCAGGGCCTCACGGCCTACGTGGAGGAGTGGTGGCACTTCGACTTCGGCGACCAGTTCTGGGCCGCGGTCACCGGCGGCGTGCCGCGCTACGGGCCCGCCGGGGTACCCACCGGCGCCTAAGATCGGCTCCGTGAGCAGCCATTCGCCTGCAGCCCGCCCCGCATCGGGGCTGGCGGTCGTCCCGGCGATGCTCGGGATGGTGCGCTTTTCGCACACCATCTTCGCCCTGCCCTTCGCCATCGCGGGTGCGCTGATGGCGCGCAACGCCCTGCCGCCCTGGTCGGTGCTGGGCTGGATCCTGCTGGCCATGGTGGGCGCCCGCTCGCTGGCGATGGCGCTGAACCGGCTCATCGACCGCCGGCTCGACGCCGCGAACCCCCGAACGGCCGCCCGCCACCTTCCCAGCGGGCGCCTGTCGGTCACCCAGGTGCGCGTGTTCGCCCTGCTCAGCCTGGCGGTGCTCCTGGGCGCCGTGAGCCAGTTGCCCGAGATCACCTGGTGGCTGTGGCCCGTGCCCGTCGCCCTGTTCGTGCTGTACCCGTACATGAAGCGCTTCACCTGGGCGTGCCACCTGGTGCTGGGCCTCGCCATCGGCATCGCGCCGATCGGCGGCTGGATCGCGGTGACCGGTGAGTTCGCCGTGGCGCCCGTCCTGCTGTGGGCAGGGGTGGCCTGCTGGATCGCGGGCTTCGACATCATCTACGCCCTGCTGGACGTGCGGCACGACCGCGACGCGGGCATCCACTCGGTTCCCGCCCGGTTCGGCGAGCAGCGCGCCCTGCGGATCGCCGCCGGATTGCATGGGGTGACCATTGTGCTGTTGGTCCTCGCGGGCATGGCCGCGTCGGTCACGTGGCCCTACTACGTGGGCGTGGCCGCATGCGGGGTGGTGCTGGCATGGGAGCACCTGACGGTGCGGCCGGGCGATGACGCCCGGATCCAGGCGGCCTTCGGCACGGCCAACGGCGTGATGTCGTTGGTGTTCCTGGCGGGCGTGATCGCCGAGGTGGGCCTCGCCTGACGCCGTCATCAGTGCGCGCGGGCTGGTGCACGCCTACGGGGAGCGGCGTGCCGTGGACGGCGTGGACCTGCAGGTGGACGCCGGCGAGCGCGTTGCCGTGGCCGGCCCGAACGGCGCGGGCAAGAGCACGCTTTTGCGGATGCTGGCCACGCTTCTGCGTCCGCGTGCAGGCCGCCTGACGGTGCTGGGCGCAGACGTGGCCGACGATGCACGAAGTGCACGGGCAGGGCTGGGCTACCTGGCGCACGACCCGCTGGTGTACCTCGACCTCACCGCGCGGCAGAACCTCGAGCTCTACGGCGACCTCTACGGCATCCCCGACCGCGATCAGCGCATTGATGACCTCCTCGAGCACGTGGACCTGCTCGCGCGCGCCGAGGACCCGGTGCGGGCCTTCAGCCGCGGCATGGCGCAGCGCCTGGCCCTGGCCCGCATGCTGCTGCACCGGCCGCGCCTGCTGTTGCTGGACGAACCGCACGCCAGCCTGGACGCACGCGCCACGGCGTTGCTGGACCGCGAACTCGGGGCGGCCCGGGACGACGGGCGCGCGGCGGTGATCGTGACCCACGAGGTGGAGCGGGTGGCGGATGTGGCCGACCGCCTCGTCGTCCTGCGGGCCGGACGCGTGGTGCTGGACGAGTCGACCGACGGGATGGACGCCCGCGCCGTGCGCCGTCGCTACGAGGAGGCGGCCACGTGAGCCGCCGCCGCCAGCTGGCCGCGCTCGTGCGGAAGGACCTGCGCCTGGAGTTGCGCACGCGCGAGACCATCGTTGCCATGGTCCTGTTCGCCATCGTGATGATGGCCATCCTGCAGTTCGGGTTCGGCACCCGCGACGACGACCTCACGCGGTTCGTCGGCGGGCTCATGTGGGTGACGCTCGCCTTCACTGCCGTCCTGGGCGTGGGGCGCTCATACGTGGCCGAGCGCGAGCAGCGGGTGCTCGACGGCCTGCTCGTGTCGCCGGTGCCCCGCGTGGTGATGCTGGGGGCGAAGGCCATCGCCATCTTCCTCTACATGACGGCGGTCGAGGTGATCGTCATCCCGCTCGTGGGGGTCTTCTTCGTGCAGGGGCCCTACTGGGATGCCATCGGCTGGATCGCGATCGCGGCCCTGCTCGCCAACGCCTGCATCGCGCTGTCGGGCACCCTGTTCTCGGGCCTGGCCCTGTTCACCCGCGCGCGCGACCTGATCCTCCCGGTGCTGTTCCTCCCCGCCCTCGTGCCGGTGGTCATCGCCGCCGCCGGGGCCACGCATGCCGTGGCGGGAGGGCCACATGACATGAGCGAGTGGCGGGGGTACTGCCTGTTCCTGCTCGCGTACGCAATACTTTTCTCCCTTGTCTCCGTCGCGACCTATGACGCCGTCTTCGACGACTGACAGCCCCGCGCGCATGCCCGGTGAGCGCGCCGCCCTGATCTGGGGGGTCGTCGCCACGATCCTGGTGGTCATCTCGACCATCGGGGTGTTCCTGGTCGCGCCCGAGGACGCCGACCAGGGCGTCATCCAGCGGATCTTCTACTTCCACGTGGCCATCGCGATCGCGTCGCTGGTGGCCTTCGCCGTGGCCTGCGTGGCCGGCATCCTCTACCTGCGCACCCGCAACGCCCGGTGGGACGACGTGGGCGAGGCCAGCATCCGGATCGGCCTGCTGTTCTCGGTGCTCGTGGTGATCACCGGATCCATCTGGGCGAAGGCGTCGTGGGGCACCTGGTGGGTGTGGACCGACCCGCGCCTTGTCACGTACCTGATCGTCGTGCTCATCTATGCGGCGTACTTCGTGCTGCGCTCATCGGCCGAGGACGACCGCCGCATGCGGTACTCGGCCATCTACGCCATCGCGGGGTTCGCCTCGGTGCCCCTGTCGTTCTACTCGGTGCGCGTGGCGGAATCGTTCGTGCACCCGGTCGTGTTCACGGGAAGTGGTGCAAACATGCCCGGGTCGATGCTCATCTGGTTCGTGGTCTCACAGGCCGCGATGATCGCCCTGTTCATCGCGTTGCTCGAGGTCGACCTGGTGGGACGGCGGTCCGAGCGCGCCCTGCGGCGCCTGGCACTCCGACTGGAGAACGCATGAGCGGTGGAGCCCAGTACGTGGTCGCGGCATACGCCGTCATCTGGTTCCTGGTGCTGGCCTACGTGGTGGTGCTGGGTGCGCGCACGGCGCGGGTGGGCCGACAGGTGGAGGCCATCACCCGCATGCTGGACCGCCGCGAGGGACGCGAGGGCGATGACGCGGCCGGGGGCGCCGACTGATGGGCCGCGACCTGTACCCGGTGTTCCTCGATCTCTCGGGGCGCATGGTGGTGGTGGTCGGCGGTGGTGCCGTTGCCACAGATCGCACGGCCCGCCTGGCCGCATGCGGCGCACGGGTGCGGCTGGTCAGCCCGGAGGTCCTGCCCGCGCTCGGCGAGATGGTGTCCGATGGCAGGATCGCCGAGCACCATGCCCGCGGGTACGAGGACGGCGACCTGGACGGCGCGGTGCTGGTGATCGCGGCCACTGACGATGCGGACGTGAACCGCCGCGTGCGCGACGACGCGCGCGCGATGGGCGCCGAGGTCAACGTGGCCGACGACCCGGCGGGCTCCACGGCGGTCATCCCCGCCGTGGTGCGCCAGGGCGATCTGGCCCTGGCCATCACCACGGGGGGCGCCAGCCCGGTGCTGGCCCGTCGCATCCGCGAGGACCTGCAGCAGCACTTCGGCCCCGGCTGGGCCGGGTTGATCGACCTGCTGGCCGAGACCCGCGATGAGTTGATCGCCACGTACCCCGACATCGCCGGCCGCCGCGCCGCGGTCGAGGCACTTCTGGACGCGGGCATCATCGAGCAGGTGGCCGCAGACGGACCCGATGCATGCCGCGCCCGGGTGCGCGGCGCGCTGGGCCTTGCCGCCCCGGCATCGGAGGCGGCCTGATGCCCCACCTGGTCACCGTCGGCATCTCGCACAAGACCGCGCCCGTGGAGCAGCGCGAGAAACTGGCGCTCACCGATGCCAATGCACGGACGCTCGCACGCTCCCTCGTGCGTCACCCCGACATCGCCGAGGCCGTGGTGCTGTCCACGTGCAATCGCACCGAGGTCTACGCGCATGCCCTCGATGCCGGTGGCGCGGAGGAGGCCATCTGCGACGCCCTGGTGGAGGTCGGCACGGGGATGACCCGCAGCGAGTTCGACTGCGTCCGCTACGCGCACCTGGACGACCGCGCCGTGGCCCACCTGTTCCGCGTGGCCTCCAGCCTGGATTCGATGGTCGTGGGAGAGAGCGAGATCCAGGGCCAGGTGCGCCAGGCGTGGGAGCGCTGCGCCGAGGAGCAGTCCACGGGCGTGCTGAGCGACCGCCTGTTCCGCCAGGCGCTTGAGGCCGGAAAGCGCATACGCACCGAGACGCAGGTGGCCGTGCGCCCGGTGTCGGTTTCCACCGTTGCCGCCGACCTGGCGCGCGAGGCCATCCCCGACCTGGGCGGCCGACGCGGCCTGGTGCTGGGGGGCGGGCGCATGGCCGAGGCCACCGCGCGGGCCCTGATGGAGCGCGGCCTGGGCGAACTCGTGGTGATCAACCGCACGGTGGGGACCGCGCGCGAGATCGCCGAGCGGCTGGGCGGCATGGGCCTGGGCTACGACTGCCTGGCCGATGAGCTCGCCAAGGCCGATGTGGTGGTGTGCTCCACCGATGCGCCCCACGCGCTCATCTCCGCGGCGCAGGTGGAGGTGGCCCTGGAGGACCGCCCCGCCCGCCCGATGGTGCTGATCGACATCGCGGTGCCCCGCGACGTGGAGCCCGCGGCCTCGGGCGTGCATGGCGCGGTGCTGTTCGACATCGACGACCTGGAGCGCGTGGTGGCCCAGCACCGGGATGCGCGCGAGGAGCATGCGCGCCGTGCCGAGGTGATCGTGGGCGAGGAGGTCGAGCGCTATGCCGCGTGGCGATCGGGGCTCGCCGTGACGCCGGTCATCACCTCGCTGCGCGAGATGGCCGAGGCCATCCGGCAGGGCGAGATCGCCCGGGCATCCGACGCGGAGATCGGCGCGGAGGAGGCCGAGCGCATCGATCGGGTGACCCGCGCCATCCTGAACAAGTTGCTGCACGAGCCCACGGTGCGCGCGCGCGAGGCTGCTGCAAGCATCGATGGCATGCGGCACGTGGAGTCGCTCCGTCATCTGTTCGGCCTGGGCGTGCCCGACCGCATCCCGGATGCCTCATCCGGCACCGTGCCCGCCGAGCCCGCGGGCCGGCGCGGCCCGGCCGACTGACCGGGTGCGCGTGACGGTCGCCACGCGCAGGTCGCCCCTCGCGCTCGCGCAGTCGCGCGCGGTGGCCGACGCCCTCGCATCGCACGGGCACGAGGCGCCGCTACTGGAGGTGACCACCTCCGGTGACCGCTGGAGCCTTTCGGGCGCCGCGGCACGACCGGGTATGGACGTGAAGGGCATGTTCGTGAAGGAATTGGAGGAGGCCCTGCTCGCGGGCCGCGCGGACATCGCGGTGCATTCGGCGAAGGACCTGCCCGGCGACCTGCCGGCGGGGCTCGCGGTGATCGCCACGCCCCGCCGCGAGGACCCGGGCGACGTGCTGGTGGGCGCCGCGGGCGGCCTGGGCGCGCTGCCCGCGGGCGCGCGCGTGGGGACCACCAGCCCGCGCCGCCGGGCACAGGTGCGGGCGGCCCGACCCGACCTGAAGGTGGTGGAGGTGCGCGGCAACGTGGATACCCGCCTCGCGAAGCTCGATGCCGGTGAGGTGGACGCACTGGTGCTTGCCGCTGCGGGCCTCCGTCGCCTGGGAATCGTGCGCGATGACACCTGCCCCCTGCCGCTGGACGTGTGCCTGCCGGCCGCGGGCCAGGGCATCGTGGCCATCGAGGGCCGCGCAGACGACGCGGCCATCCGCGACGCCTGCGCGGTGCTGGACGATCCGCATGCACGCGTCTGCCTGGAGGCCGAGCGCGCATTCCTCGGGCGCCTGGGCGGCGGCTGCGCGGTGCCCGCGGGCGCCCTGTGCGAGGCCGATGGCGCTCTGCTGCGCATGCGTGCCTGGTGGGATGGCAGCGGTCGCTCTGCCGACCTGGAGGGCACGGCCGACGACCCGGCGGCGCTCGGCGCGCGCGCAGCCGAGGCCGTGGGGGCGCCGTGAGCGAGGGCATCGTGTACCTGATCGGCGCCGGGCCGGGTGATCCCGGCCTCATCACCGTGCGCGGCCGCGAGGCGTTGATGCGCGCCGAGGTGGTGCTGTACGACCGCCTCGGCACCGAGGCCCTGATGGACCTGGTGCGGCCCGATGCCGAGCTGATCGACGTGGGCAAGGCCCCCGGGCGTGCGGCCATGAGCCAGGACGACACCACGGCCCTGCTGGTACGCCTGGGGCGCGAGGGCCGTGTGGTGGCCCGCCTGAAGGGCGGTGATCCGTTCGTGTTCGGGCGCGGAGCCGAGGAGGCCGAGGCCCTCGTGGCCGCGGGCGTGCGCGTGCTGGTGGTGCCGGGCATCACCTCGGCCATCGGCGCGCCCAGCGCCGCGGGCGTCCCGGTGACCTACCGCGGCATGGCGACCGCCTTCACCGTGGTCACCGGCCACGAGGATCCGGCCAAGGACACCGAGCAGAACGACTGGGGCCTGCTGGCGCGCCTGCCGCACACGCTCATCGTGCTGATGGGCATGGGGCGCCTGCGCGGCATCGCGGAGCGCCTGATGGCGGCGGGGCGCCCCGCCGACCAGCCCGCCGCCGCGATCCAGTGGGGCACGACGGATCGCCAACGCGAGGTGGTGGCGACGCTCGCGACCCTCGCCGACCGGGTGGAGGACGAGGGCCTGGGCAACCCGGCGATCCTGGTGTTCGGCGACGTGGTGTCGCGCGCCCCCGGCCTGGCACCGGCCGGTCGTGGACCGCTGGCCGGGCGCACCGTGGTGGTGACGCGCGCCCGTGCACAGGCCAGCGACCTGCGCGGTGCCCTCGAGGCGCTCGGCGCACGGGTGATCGAGATGCCCGTCATCCGGATCCAGCCGACGACGGCCAGCCCGCAGGTGAGCGCGGCCATGGCGGCCATGGGCCAGCACGACATCGTCGTCCTCACCAGCCCGAACGGCGTGGATGCGCTGGGCGCGGCGATGGCCGCGCACGGCGTGGACGCCCGGCACCTGCGCCCGGACCAGACCTTCGTTGCCATCGGACCCGCCACGGCCGATGCGCTGCTCGGCATCGGCATCCGGGCGGATGTGGTGCCCGAGCGGTTCGTGGGCGAGGCGGTGCTGGAGGCCCTGGCCGGGACCCCGGTGGAAGGCCGGAGGGTGCTCATCGCCCGCGCCCGCCATGCCCGCCCGGTGATCGCCGACGGCCTCCGTGCACGCGGCGCGATCGTGGATGACGTTCCCCTGTACGAGACGGTGGCCGTGCGCCCGCCCGACGGCGTCGTGCAGGCCGCACTGGATGCGGACATCATCACGTTCACCTCGTCGTCCACCGTCACCAACACCCTCGACGTGCTGGATCCGGGTCAGCGCGCGCGCCTGGCCGCCGGGCCGGTGGTGGCGTCGATCGGTCCCATCACCTCCCAGACGGCGCGCGATGCGGGACTGGAGGTGGCCGTGGAGGCCGGCACCAGCGACATCCCGGGCCTGATCGAGGCCGTCATCCGGGCGGCCGCCCTGCCCGCATGACCCGCCCGCTCGGGTTCCTGACCGACTACGGCCCGGGCACGGAGCACGTGGGTGCCCTGCACGCGGTGGCGGCGGCGATCGCGCCGGCGTCGGCGCGCATCGACCTGGCGCATGATGTGCCCCCGGGGGACATCCGCTGGGGCGCGATACTCGTGGACCGGCTGGTGCAGGTGATGCCGCAGGACTCGGTGACAGTGGCCGTGGTGGATCCCGGGGTGGGGACCGACCGGCGCGCCGTGGCGGTGGAGATGGCCTGGGGGCGCGTGGTGATCGGTCCGGACAATGGCCTGCTGGGCCTTGCCGCGGAGCACCAGGGTGCGGTGCGTGCGGTCGAGGTGACGGCACGCGATCGGATGCGCGAGCCGGTGTCGCAGACATTCCACGGCCGTGATGTATTCGCGCCCTGCGCGGCCCACCTGGCGGCCGGGGGATCGCTGGACGATCTGGGCCCCGCCGTGGAGGTGGGGTCGATCGTGCAACCGGGCCTGCCACCGGCCGAGGTGATGCCCGGGGTGATGGAGGCGCTGGTGGCCGGCGTCGATCGATTCGGCAACCTGGCCCTGTGGGCGACCGCGCGCCATCTGATGGATGCGGGCCTCGTGCCCGGGCACCGCGTGTGGGTGGCCACGGCGGAGGGCGGCCGCTCGCAGGCCACGGTGGGCCGCACGTTCGCCGACGTGCCACGCGGCGCCCTGCTCGCGTACACCGATTCCCACGGGCTGGTGTCGGTGGCGCGCAACGGCGGCAGCGCCATGGAGCGTGTGCGGGCGACGGCCGGCGAGGTCGTCGCGATCATGCGTCAGGAGTAGCGGCCCCGCCAGGCGTTCATGCGGATGCGCCAGATGTCCTCGATGAAGGGCGGCAGGTGCTTCCCGACGTCGAACGTGGAGTCGTCGCGGAACTCCACCTCCACCGGCATCTCCGCGATCCGTGCGCCCATGCGCCGCGCGAGGTAGAGGACCTCGATGTCGAAGGCGAACGAGTCGATGGTGGCGGCGCGGAAGACCTTCTCCGCCCACTCCGCGGTGAACCCCTTGAACCCGGCCTGCGTGTCGGTGATGACGGGCAGCACGAGGATGCGCCGGGTCACCTGCACGGCGGCCCCGGCCGCCAGGCGGGCGGGGCTGCGCTCGGTCTCGGCGTAGCGCGCCAGGCTGCGCTTGCCGGTGACCACGTCGGCTACGCCGCTCCGCAGCAGCGCGAGGGCGGGCTCCACGTGGAACGGCGCGATGTTCATGTCGGCATCCACGTAGAACCGGTGCGCGCCCCGGGCGGCGAGCATTCCGGAGCGCACGGCCCCGCCCTTGCCGGCGTTCTGCTCCAGCCGGTTCAGCCGGATGCGCGGGTCGGATTCCGCCGCACCCTCCACGAGCGCGGCCGTGCCGTCGGTGCTGCCATCGTCGCTCACGACGATCTCCGCGGTGCCGTCGAACCCGTCCAGCCAGGCGGTCCAGCCGTCGAGGGTCGGCTGCAGCCGACCCTCCTCGTTGTAGGCGGGCACGACGATCGAGAGGTCCATGGCCTCAGGATAAAGGGCCCCGCACGCGCGAACGCCGCGGACCCCCGTGGGGGAACGCGGCGTTCGGCGATGGCGAGACCCGGACTCGAACCGGGGACACCACGATTTTCAGTCGTGTGCTCTACCAGCTGAGCTATCTCGCCCGGCCGGGGAACGATAGGGGGCCACTCCGCGGTGATGCAACCCGCATCCGGCGGTACCATCGCACCGTGGCCACCGGCGGGCACATCCTGGTCGTGGACGACGAGCGCTCGATCCGGCGCCTGTTGCGCATGTACCTCGACGAGGCCGGGTACACCGTGACCGAGGCCGCGGACGGTGCCGAGGCGCTCGCGAAGATGCGCTCCGGCGGCATCGACCTGGTGCTGCTGGACCTGATGATCCCCGAGGTGGACGGCCTGGAGGTCGCCCGCCGCATCCGCGCCGACCAGCCGGCGGTCCCGATCATCATGCTCACCGCCCGTGAGGACGAGGCCAGCCGCGTCACCGGCCTGGAGATGGGCGCCGACGACTACGTGACCAAGCCGTTCTCCGCCCGCGAGCTGGTGGCGCGCGTGCGCGCGGTGCTGCGCCGCGTGCAGGGCGCCGAGGGGCCGTCCGGCCCGCTGCGCGCCGGGCCCGTGGAGCTGGATCCGATCAGCCGGACGTGCCGACGCGATGGGAAGGAGATCGAGCTGACCCGGCTGGAGTTCGACCTGCTGGCCGAGCTGGCGGCCCACCCCAACGTGGTGTTCACGCGCGAGCGCCTGCTGGAGCGCGTGTGGGGGTACCAGTCGGGCGTGGGGGGCAAGACGGTGGACGTGCACGTGGCCAACCTCCGCCGCAAGCTCGGCAAGGACCTCCCCATCGTCGCGGTGCGCGGCGTGGGGTACCGGCTCGATCCCGCGGGGCCGTGAGCGGCGACGCACCCGGGGGCGGGTGGTCGCGGCTGCTGCCGCAGTCATTCCGCGGCCGGATCGCCTTGGCCATCGTGGCCGCACTGATGGTGGCGGTGGTGGGCACCCAGTTGCTGCTCGCCCTGTTCGTGGGCACGCGGGTGCAGCGCGAGGTGGAGGCCCAGTTGCTGCAGCAGGGCGCGCAGATCGCGCAGGTGGCGAGGTCGGACGGCTACGCGGGGATCGCCGAGGCCCGGCGGTACCTGCCCGGCACCCGGGTGGTGGTGCGCCAGGGCGGGCAGGTGGTCTACTGGAGTGATCCGGTGCAGGTGCTCGAGGCCCGTGCGGTGGTGACCGATGGCGACATCGAGGTGACCATGGAGCGCCAGGCGGATGCCGGGGTGTGGGGCGAGTGGGCCGTGCCGGTGGTGACGGGTGGCGCCGTCCTCGTGATCGGCGCCGTGGCATGGTGGCTGGCGGGCCTGGCCAGCCGCCGCCTGCGACGTGACGCGCAGGCGCTTGCGGGGCAGGCCGAGCGCGTGGCCTCCGGCGACCTCGATGCCCGCGTGGACCTGGACGACGGGGAACTGGCGCGCGTCGCGACGGCGCTGAACGGCATGACCGAGCAGCTGGCGGCAACCGATCGCCGGCAGCGGGAGTTCCTCGCGGATGTCGCGCACGAGCTCCGCACGCCCATCACGGCCATCGACGGGTTCGCCTCCGCGCTGGTGGACGGGGCGGCGCGCACCGACGACGACCGTCGCGAGGCCGCCGAGATCATCAAGGGCGAGTCCGGGCGATTGTGCGACCTGGTGGCCGACCTCCAGGCGCTGACCCTTACCGACCTCGACCAGGAGGTCGCGCGGGAGTCCACGGACCTCGTGGAGTGCTGTCGCGAGGTGGTCGAGCGACTCGAGCGCGCTGCGGGCGAGCGCGGGGTGCTGCTGCGTGGCCCCCGCGCCGGGCAGGACCCGGTCATCGCCACCACGAATGCCGCACACGTGCAGACCATCGTCTCCAACCTGGTCACCAATGCGATCCGGGCGACCCCGCCGGGGGGCAGTGTGCGGGTGAGCGCCATGCATGAGGGCGACAGCGCCGTCGTGGAGGTTGCCGATACCGGCGTGGGCATCGCCCCCGAGCACCTGCCCCGCATCTTCGATCGCCTGTACCGGGCCGACAGCGCACGCGACCGGGCATCCGGCGGAACCGGGCTGGGGCTCGCGATCGTGAAGGGCCTCGCCGATGCCCTGGGCGCGGAGGTGCAGGTGCAGAGCACCCCCGGCGCGGGCAGCACCTTCCGCGTGGTGGTCCCGATGGCGGAGGCCGCTGCGTGATGCGCGCCGCCGCGGCGGGGGCCGTGGCGATGGCGATGCTGCTGGCGCCGGGTGGCGTGGCCACCGCGCTGGCCGGCCCGACGCTGCGCATCACCTCGTTCCGCGTGCTGAAGGCCGACGGCCGCACCCCTGCGAAGCAGCCCCTGTCACGCGGCGTGAAGTACGTGTACCGGCTGGACTACCGCATCGGCGGCCGGCGCGTGGTGCGCCTGCGCCGGGCGGGCACGGTGTGGTCACCGTACCGCGACAAGCTGGTGCTCATCCGCCCCCGTGCCCAGACCGCGGACCCGGGCCGGTACTACGCATCCGATCCTGTCCGCGTGCCGCGTGGTGACAGCCCCGGCGAGTACCGCATCACCTATGCGATCACCGCGCGCGATCGCACCGGGTCCACCACCCGGCGCTCGACGCTGCGCATGCGCTTCAGGTAGCCCGTAGCATTCCGGGGGACGCCGACCATAAGGAGTCTCCCGTGCCCCAGCACCGCTACATGCTCCCCGAGGACCGGATCCCGGACCGCTGGTACAACATCGCGGCCGATCTGCCCACGATGCCCCCGCCGCCGCTCAACCCCGGCACGGGCGAGCCCATCGGCCCCGAGGCGCTCGCCGCCATCTTCCCCATGGCGCTCATCGAGCAGGAAGTCTCGACCGAGCGGTACATCCCCATCCCTGATCCCGTGCGCGAGATCTATGCCATGTGGCGCCCCACGCCGCTGTACCGCGCCGTGGGGCTGGAGCAGGCCCTCGGCACGAACTGCAAGATCTTCTACAAGTACGAGGGCGTCTCGCCCGCGGGCAGCCACAAGCCGAATACCTCGGTGCCGCAGGCCTTCTACAACAAGGAAGCCGGCGTCGCGCGGCTCAGCACCGAGACCGGCGCGGGCCAGTGGGGGTCGTCGCTCTCATTCGCCTGCCAGCGGTTTGGGATCGAGTGCGATGTCTTCATGGTGCGGGTGTCGTACGACTCCAAGCCGTACCGGCGCCTGATGATGGAGACCTGGGGTGGCACGTGCATCGCCAGTCCGTCCGACCAGACCAATGCGGGGCGCGCGATCCTGGCGGACAACCCGGACTCCTCGGGCAGTCTCGGCATCGCGATCAGCGAGGCCGTGGAGGTGGCCGCCACCCACGACGACACCAACTACGCGCTGGGCTCGGTGCTGAACCACGTCCTGCTGCACCAGACGGTGGTCGGCCAGGAGGCCAAGGAGCAGCTCGAGATGGCGGGCGCCTACCCCGACGTGGTCATCGGCTGCGTCGGTGGCGGCTCGAACTTCGCCGGCATCTCGTTCCCCTTCCTCCAGGACAAGATCGAGGGGCGCGATATCCGCATCGTTGCCGTCGAGCCGTCCTCGTGCCCCACGCTCACGCGCGGCACGTACGGATACGACTTCGGCGACACCGCCCAGATGACCCCGCTGCTGCCCATGCACTCCCTGGGCCATGGCTTCATCCCACCGTCGATCCACTCCGGAGGGCTGCGCTACCACGGCATGGCGCCGCTGGTCAGCCACGTGGTGCACGAGGGCCTCGTCGAGGCCACGGCATACAGCCAGATCGAGTGCTTCACCGAGGCGGTGCGGTTCGCCCGTGCCGAGGGCATCATCCCGGCGCCCGAGCCGTCGCACGCCATCCGGCAGGTGGTCGCCGAGGTCGAGCGGGCGAAGGAGGAGGGCGTGGAGAAGACGATCCTCTTCAACCTGTGCGGCCATGGCCATTTCGACATGGCCGCCTACGCGGACTTCCTGCACGGCGACATGCAGGACCTGGACGTGGACGAGACCGAGCTCGCCCGCGCCACAGAAGCACTCGCCGCACTCCCCGGAATCGTCTGATCCACACCCCGGTGCCAGGCACGTAACCGTTCATCGAAACGGTGACGTGCCTGGCACCCGGGTGTGGTTACGCCGCTGACATCGGGGCAACCCCGGGTGCGGGAACGGTTACGTGCCTGGCACCGGGGGCGGCGGGCTAGTCGGCCGGGGGCGGTGGGACGGCCTCGTTGTCCAGGGCCTCCGCGTCTTCGCGCGCCTTCTTCGCCGCCGACTTCTGCAGGCGCCAGGCGCCGTAACACAGCAGCAGTCCGATGACGAGGTACGGCAGCCCGAACAGCAGGTTGTTGTCCCCCAGGAACAGCAGGAAGACGACTCCCCCGACCACGAAGATCAGGCCCAGCAGCCACGTGAAGAAGACACCGCTGGCGGTGTTCACGCGGCGCCATCCCCGAAGTGCGCCTCGATGGCCTCCACGACCTTGGGGCCGAGGTCGGACCAGTCGGCGCCATCGGTCTTCGTGACGCTGACGAAGTCCGCCGTGGCGAACACGTTGGTCACGTCCCCGAGGGCGAAGATGCGTGCGCCCAGCGGCGAGTGGGCGGGGTCGGACCCCTCCCGGAACGTCTGCGCACCCCCATCGGTCGAGGGGCGATCCAGCGTGAACTTGATCGCGTTCGGGTTGGGAGTGGGCTCTGGTGAGACCTGCACCGCATGCACCTTCCGGGGTCGCCTACCCGCGGAAGACTAGGCGGGTGGACGCCCATGGTGATTGGTACGGTGCCCGCCGATGAGCAACGACACCGAACGCCACCGCCTGGGCGCCCTGCTGGCCGAGCGCGCCCTGTTCCGCGAGTCGGTCGTGCTGGCCTCCGGCCGCCGGTCCGATTACTACCTCGACGTGCGGCAGGTGCTGCTCGACCCCGAGGGCGCGCACCTCGCGGGGCGCCTCGCATATCCGATGCTCGCCCCGGCGAGCCCCCGCGCGGTGGGCGGGCTCACGCTGGGCGCCGACCCGCTTGTCTGCGCCGTGAGCGCCGCCGCCTATGCCGACGGCACGCACTGGACCGGGTTCTTCGTGCGCAAGGAGGCCAAGAAGCACGGCCTGCAGCACTGGATCGAGGGCCCGTTCGTCGAGGAGGGCACCCCCGTCGCCATCGTGGACGACGTCCTGACCAGCGGTGGCTCCATGCTGACGGCCCTCGAGCGCGCCCGCGCGGCGGGCGCGGAGGTGGTCGCGGCGCTGGTGGTGGTGGATCGCGAGGAGGACGGCGGCCGCGCGGCCGTGGAGGCCGAGCTCGGTGGGGCTCCGCTCCACGCCCTGTTCACCGCGCAGGAGCTGCTCGCCCTCTGACGCCGGATGCGCCCCTCGTGCTGCGCGTGGCCGGTCCGCTTGCCGAGGTGGACGACGGCGGCGTGACGCGCGAGGTGCGGGTGGCGCCGCGCCTCCCCGGTGGGCCGCTGGTGGCGGGCGACCGCGTGACGCTGGACGATTCGGGCACGCAGGGAATCATCCGCGGCATCAGCCCGCGCCGCACCGTGCTGGAGCGGGTGGGCAGCGGTGGCCGCGTGCGCGCGGTGGTGGCCAATGCCGACCTCCTGATGGTGGTCGCCGCCGTGGCGGAGCCCCCCCTCGTGCCGCGCCTGATCGACCGCTACGCGGTGGCGGCGGTGGCAGGGGGGCTGGACTTCGCGGTCGTGCTGACCAAGGCCGATCGTCCGCACGATGCGCAGGCCGTGGCCGAGGTCACGGTCCGCCAGCGCGCTGCGGGCCATCGCGTCGTCGTCGGATCGGCCCTCGACCCCGGGCTGGTCGGCGAGGTCCGCGGCCTGATCGGTCATCGCGTGGCGGTGCTGGCCGGGCACTCGGGCGTGGGCAAGTCCACCCTCACGACGGCGCTCACCGGGGTCCCGCGCGCGACGGGCGCGGTGTCGGAACGACTCCGCAGCGGCCGGCATACCACGACCGACCCACGACTGATCCCCATGCCGGGCGGAGGAGCAGTCATCGACACCGCGGGCGTCCGGTCGTTCTGGCTGCCCCCCATGACGCCCCACGACATCGCGGCGGGGTTCCCCGACATCGCCTCTGCCGCCGCAGGGTGCCGGTTTCCCGACTGCCGGCACATGGGTGATGCCGGGTGCGCGGTGGAGGGTTCCGTGGACGCCGAGCGCCTGGCCTCATACCGCGCCCTGGTGGAGGCAGCGGACTCAGCTGCGCGATTTGCGCGCGGCCGCGATTAGTTACGTATGATGCAAAGCGTCGCCCGCCCGGGCACGCACTGTCCCCGATCACGACGCCGCGCAGAGGTACGAGATGAGCACCAAGAAGACCGGCTGGGAAGCCCTCGAGAACTGGGTCGGCGACTCCGCCGGCGCGGCGAAGGACGTCGGCTCGGCCACCGTCACGGCCGGCAAGACCGGCTGGGAGGCCCTCGACAAGTGGGTGGGCGACGGCGCCAGCGCCACGAAGACCGCCGG
>Ga0255776_10000571_pt1 | contig 41940 bp, 19 predicted proteins | sample 071ome_19_FD_179974 | JGI IMG/M metagenome (GOLD analysis project Ga0255776, IMG submission 179974) | Coastal salt marsh microbial communities from the Groves Creek Marsh, Skidaway Island, Georgia - 071413AT metaG (version 2) | ecosystem: Environmental > Aquatic > Marine > Intertidal zone >... | reverse complement strand
GTTTTTGCGCGTCGTCGTCGGCGTCGTCGTCGTCGTTTTGAAAAGAGAGAAAACACAGACAGAGAGAGAGTAGTGCGAGAAGAATTCCCGACGTGATCACATTTAAAAACGTGAACACAAAATTGTTTGCACTCGTACCTTCTCTGATCGGCCAACCGCCACTTCTTCGGCTGTTGCCCGTCCTGCGGTATCAAAATCTTGCTCGGTTGCACCAACCTCGTCGTCGTCGCCGCCGGCTCTTCTTCTTCTTCTTCTTCATCGTCGTCGTTGTTGTTCACCAAGTTCTCGAAAGACTTCTTCGCGCGGAGTTGCGAGCTTTTGATTTTCGCCCGTTTCCCAACCTTCGTTCGCGGTTTGCGCTCGATTTTCACCACCTCTTCTTCGTCGTCTCTGTCTTCGACGAACTTGGAGTTCGGGACGGGCACGCGAGCGCTTCGCTGCTGCGTCGGAGGAGGAGGAGGCTCTCGTAATTCTTCTTCTTCGCGTTCTTCGCTCATCTGTATCTGTAAATCTGAGAGAGAAAGCGCGCGCCGTTTTTGAATGAAGACCCTCGCTCGTAGTGCTCAATTGTGTGCGTGTTGCGATCGAAACCCTAAACAGAAGAAAAATTGGAAGTGCCCAAATGTCTTTTATTACTACACAGTATAGAGGGAATGTATACTTTTATTATTCGAAAGGAAACGCGCGCGAGCGAGCGCACTTTTTCTCAAAACTTCTTCTTCTTCTTCTTCTGCTACTATTACTATATTACTTCTTCCAAGGGTTAAGGATGGCACCGTCGACGGCGTCGAAATCGGCGAAGAGGGTATCGTTATCGTCGTCGTCGTCGCGGAACGACGGTTCGTCTTCGCCGAAGAGAAGGCGCAGAAGAGGTTGACCGAGTAAAGCGAAGTGTTCCTCGTTTTTCTGCGTGAAATGAACCTTGTAAACGTTCGGTGGGGTGATGATTTCATCGTTGTTTGAGATGGCTTTGTTTTTTTTGTGACGGTAGAACGTGTCGTCGTTTTTGGAGACGAGAGAGGCGATGAGAGACGGTTCGGTTTCGGCTCTCTTTTTCAACGAGGCGGCGGCGGCGAGGAAAACGCGCTCTAGAGTAGCGTCGCCTCGAAGAAACTCGGAAAGTTTGCGGAATCCGGTCGCATTTGCAGAAAAAAAATCGGCGTATTTGACGAAAATTGTCGTGTTTTGTATCGTTTCATCTCCCGAGTCGACGAGCATAGCTTCGGCGAAAGAGAGTATCGCGTTCGCGTAGTTGCCGTTTGATTTTTCAATCTCAGCAGTCATGGCGTTCTCGAGTTCTGAAAAGAATGGCACGTCTGCGCTCGCGCTCATAAAACGCGCTATTTCCAAATCTAACGCAGTCTCTGCGTTTAATTTGTTTCGCATGACAGATTGGAAGCTGGAACCGTCCAAATCGTCTCTCTTTGCTCGCGCCCATTCCTCTAGCGTTGATATTATCGAAAGGTACGAGGCGGTGATGACGTCTCTGGGATCGCGCACAACGAACACGGTTCGGATGGATAACGGGTCGGGAAAGATTGATTTCAGAGTTTGAGGAGTCACGACAGCACTACCATCGCTAGCGAAAGACACGGTTCCTACGTCGTCATCGACTGCGTTCTTTTCATCGCTCGAAACTCTCGCCGTTTTCACGTTGTCCTCTCTCTCGTATTGAGAAAACGCCTCTCGAAAAAACGCGTCACCACCGGAGAATTTTTGCTCCACGTGCACGATAATTGGCTTAGCGCTCATCGTTTCTCTCGAGGCGCGAATGCGCTCGTTTCGAAACGTTTCTTCGCGCTCGCTCGGCGCGTCGAGCAGCGAAAAATAGCGCAACGTCGTCCGGTCCTTTTTTTTCTCGGATGTGAACACGTCGGTCTTCTCCGAGAAAGAAGAGGACCTCTTCATCACGACCGGACCTTTTCGCTTCCTCCTCGATCGCGATCGCGAAGCAACGGCAGCGCCACCACCCATCAATCTCTCCGGAACGAGTAATCCTTTCAAACCAACCTCGCTCGCCCGCTCCGTCTCTCTCAAACGCACGATCCCTTCCACAAAAATCAACCACAGAAAACTCGCGCCGAGCAAAAAAAACGAGAGATACCGTTTCCCTTTGCTCCGTTTCGATTGCATCAAAAATATGGACGTTGGTATCACCACGAGAATTATGAACACGACGACGACGTCAAACTCGTACGTGTCTTTGTATCCTCTTCTCGTTGTTCGATCCATTTTTTGTGACAAAGCAGACGCGATACGCGGCGCGATTGAAAAAATGTAGTAACACGTGTAGATGTGAGATGTGTGTCCACTTCTTACGCACTCTCGTGTATTTTTGTGTCAAATCTGCGCACCCTCGTTTTTTTTTGTTTTTATGAGAAACCCTAAACCGTAAACCCGATTCCTATTTTGAAAGAAAAACGCATTGCAACAAAGCACACGCACAGAGATAGAGAGAGAGAGGAGCGGAACGTCCTCGGTGTCGTCGTCGTCGTTTTTCTCGTCGTTTCGTTCGATGGAAAAGCAGCGAAGAGCAGCGTGAAAAGAAGCGTGTCGCGGCGAGATTCCTTCTTTTTTTTTCAAAAATATATAAAAAGTTTCTCGATGACGATGAGCGAAAAGGAGAGATTGTTCGCGGTGACGCACACGAACGAGACGCGCAAGAAGCGACCGAAATGGAGAGACGGGTACGTGAGAGTGAGGTTTTCTTCGAGCGGAGCCGTTTGCGCGGCTGTTTTGTGCGGAGGCGAAAGCGTGAGTCGGGAGGAAGTGACGAGAGAAGAATTCGCGACGAGAGGGAAGAAAGCAGTCGTTCTCGCGAAAGTTTCGAAAGAGGCAACCGCGAGATTGGTTTTAGAAAAGTTGACGACGGACGAGGACACGATCGAGGAATTCGAAGGGTTTAAAGTTCAAGTGGACGAGGAGTTTGGTGCGGACGGGAAAGCGGTTAGACCGCCGCCGAAGCAAGTGATGTCGCTGTTTCAGGCGACGAGGAGCGCGGCGGCGCAGCAGCCGCGGGCGACGAGTACGCGCCAGAATCCGCCGACGTCGTTTCGGAATCCAATGTTTACCAGAACGACGACGGCGACGATGAATACTTTCACGCCGATGCAATCACTCGTTGCGAGTGCGAAAGAGTGCGTTGGCAAGCGAGCACGTTCAGATGACGAGGAGGAAATGAACGACATCGGGGTTGGTTGCGATGTTGGCACGGCTTCGAAAGAAAACGAACAGCCTTGCACCTCTTCTGCAAAACAACAGAAAAGGGTGGACATCGCTGCAACTTTGAAGGAAAAGCTCGCGAAGCTGACAAAGCAGAAGGAACAAAAAAAGAAAGCGATGGAAATGCAGATAGCTGCCGACTCGGTGGAGGATGAAGTAATAGTAGCAGCAGGAGAAGAAGGAGACAAAGAACATGCAAAGGAGGAACCAGCGATGGTTCCGCAGCGCGTGGTGAACTACGGGAATACCAATATTTCATACACACATCTGCAACAGCAACATCGGAATCAACAGAACATCAATAACAATCAATATCGGTACGCCGAACCGTCGATTACTATTCAATTTCCGTTCGAGAAGGTTTCTTCATGCGTCACTTTGCGGTTCGAAGGCGGCGTTCGAGAGTACCAAAACTATCTTCTCTCGACTTCTTGCGAACAACTCTCGCTCAAGCTCAGGAGCGTTTCGGACGCGATTCGAACAGTTGTGCAAACACTTCCGCAGAAGAAAAGCGCTCCATTCGAAGCAACTTCAGCGCACGTGAGCACGGCTGTCGATCCAAAAAATTTAGGCATCAGACTTGGACGACAGTATCGTATTCACTACTGGAGCGCGTGTAAAATCACGGCTTACAAGACGCAAACGAAAAAAGACGAAGAGACGGGCACCTTAAAGCCATCGAAAACTATCGTTGAGCTCACGCTGGGTAAATGCGAACACCATAAACCGAAAGATTTTGCGAAAGGTGACGTCTACGTGATCTCCACGGATCCAGGTTTTTTTCTCTCTTCGTCGGTGGCGAAAAATACGCGACAAGGTATGGATGCATACCAAAACTGGACAGGTGTTGTCGCGTCCACGTGGCATGCGCCAGATAAGGACGGGAAAATGCATGTAGAAATGCTCGGCGAGTTACCGAGAACGCTGAGAGAGTCTCTCAAGAATAGCTCGAACGGTGGATGGGTGAAGAGAAAGTCCATCACGGTATACGCCGCTCGAGCGCTGAGCGCTTTCGGCGAGTTGGAGGAAATGAAAAATGCACTCGAAATGGTTAAAGAAGATACGATGCCACTCATGCGAATGATAATGAATCCGCCAATCTCAGAAACAAACAGCAGAGACGCAGAAAATGATGTGCATGATGAGGAGGAAGATTTCCAGGACGTGGCATTTACGTTCCAGCATCAATATGGTTTGAACCATGATCAAGCGATTGCGATGAAGGACATGGTAAACAAAGAACGCGGTGTGAGCTTAGTGCACGGTCCGTTCGGAAGTGGTAAAACGAAATTAGTCGCGAGCTTTATTCGCGAGCACGTCGCGCGCGAGAAAGATATGCAGCACAAGCAGATCGATGCCCTCCGCTTGGATACGAGACAACGAAATGGAAGAATTCTGGTTTGCGCGAATACCAACGTCGCCGTGGATCGCGTGTTAAAAACTCTTCTCGAGAATGGCTTTGCCGATTTTTGTCGAGTTGGTTCGTTGACTAAGATTGATGCCGATATTCTTCCGTTTTCTATACACGCAAAACGAGATTCGAAGAAAGGAAACACGCACATAGAGGAACTTGAGAAAGCTCTGAAAGAAAACGAAAAGATTGCATCGAGAAAGAAACGCATCGAAGAAGAAATCAAGAGTTTGAAGATAAAAGGCGCGTTACAAAAGCGCGCGAAGTTGGTGAAATCTGCGCCAGTGGTTGCCGTCACGTGCAGTTCTTGCGTCAATAAGCACTTGGAAGATCAAAAGTTTGATATTTTAATCTTGGACGAGTGCTCGCAGATGACTGAGATTTGCAGTCTCTTGCCATTAGCTCGGTTCGGCGTGAAACATTTGATTGCAGTTGGAGATCCGAATCAGTTACCGCCGGTTTTAGAGAGCAACTTGGAATCTCCCACGATTTCCGAGAAACAACCGACTCTGTTCGTGCGACTCGCGGAACTTGGACTACCCGTGACGCTGCTGCGAACCCAATATCGAATGCATCCTCTTTTGAGCGAAGTGCCGAACGCACATTTCTACGAGAGCAAGTTGTTAGACGGTGTTTCCGCGAACGACCGAGGAGCGTTACTTGAGGGAGTACCTCCGCTGGTTTTTTTCGACACGCAAGGTGAGAATGCGCGAGAAGAACGCGGAGGACAATCGAAGTTTAACGCGTCCGAGGCGCATGGATGTGCTGTTATCGCGCGCGAGCTTTTAAATCGGGGTTTGAAACCGAAAGACATTGGTATTATTGCTTTCTATCGCGCACAGGTGGATTGCGTGAACTCGTATTTAGAAAGAATGCGCGTCGGTGCAACTGGCACTGCTGATATCCTCGCAACATCAGATCTCGACGATGAAGAGAGTGGCGAAATTCAAGTTTCTACCGTGGACGCGTTTCAAGGCCAAGAGAAGAAAGTTATTATATTAACGCTTTGTGGGGCATTTAAAGGCTCGAACTCGTTCACGACGAGGGAGCGTTTGAATGTTGCTCTGACGCGTTCACAGAGACACGAGTTTATCGTCGCGGATTCAAACGAGATTGGCAGGGATTGTCACGCGTTGCGTGATATTTTGACAAAGGCAAGGAAAACGCCGAGTGGCTACCATCCAGCTTCGCGATGTATCGATGACGTCGTGAGTAAATGGCCTCCGTCGGTTACTGCTACGTTGAGTGATTTCGGTGTCGAAGCGGATATCAAACGGAATTCCGAATTGAATAAAGATGATGAAAATGGAGACAGTGAGGATGTCGTGTGTGCTCATGAGGACGTCAATATTATTGATAATGATATATCCTCGCCCTCGCGATACAATGATGATAGTGAAGAAGAAGAAGAAGAAGAAGAGAAAAGCGAGCCTTCGCCGCCATATTCTCCGGAAGTCGAAGAGAAAGTTCAGTTTGACATGAACGAGGCGGAAAGAACAAACGAGTACGATCCTTCCACGTGCCCGCAGGAGTATATTCCAATCATTTCGAAACTCGAAGAGCTTCAGATACAACCAGACGGGTACTACTCGTGGTACAAAAAGCTCTCGAGAGCTTTGTTATTTCGCGTGCAAGCGGATCGCCAGTGGTGCGAAGCGGACGATAGATTGCGCACGATGCTCCGAGAACTTTGCTTCCCTGGCGTTGACAACGCTTCGTGGAATTGGACGTCGAAACCATTTCGACGCGCGATTGTTGAAAGGTTTTTCCCGGCGTTCGCCTGTTACGTCCACAAACACTTCGGCTTCGAGTGTACTCGCATTCGCAAACTCATCGAAAAATACGACGACGTCGATGCGTTGCAGAGAGATGAAACCGGCTACGGTCAGTGGTCCATACGAGAAGCAGAAACGCAAGAAGCGAGCGAACGCGGCGCGAGATGGTTAACGAGAAAGCTCAGCTTGTCTGAATGAAACAACAGCGATAGTAGTTACGGGGGGAGTCATAGGAGCGGTAGCGGCGCATATTTGTAAAAAATCGAACACACGACTTGAAAAAGTCACACATGTCACTTCATTGGAGAACAGCTCCCTCAAAAGACAAGACGCTTCTTCCTCAGAGCGTGCGCTTAAAAAAACGAACACATGGCCGCCACGCTACGTTTGCAAAAAGAGCTCAAGCTTCTCTTGAAATCTCCGGAGCAAGGAATACTCGCCAAACCGTCCTCGTCCACGAACATTCTCGATTGGTATTTCCTCATCGACGGGCCCAAGGAGACGCCGTACGCGGACGGGAAGTACCTCGGGAAAATTCTCTTTCCGAAAGAATACCCATTCAAACCACCCGGGATTATCATGTCGACGCCGTCGGGAAGATTCGAGCCGGGTAAGAAGATATGCATGTCGATGTCGGATTATCACCCGGAGACGTGGAACCCGATGTGGTCGGTCTCGAGCATATTGAAAGGGATCCAGAGCTTCATGGCGGACAACGAGATAACCGCTGGGAGCATCTTAACGAGCGAACGGGAGAAGAGAAAGTTTGCCAAAGAAAGCATCGCTTGGCTGGTAAATAACGCGCAGTTTCGTAAAGTATTTCCGGAATTAGTCGATACGTTGGAAGAAGAAGAACGGAAGAGAAAAGAGGAGAACGACGATGCGAACGAGTGAGGCATTGGGGCGTCGCCTTCGTCTTCTTCGGAAAGAAGAGGAGGCGACGCCGGGTACCAACAAAATTCTATGTTACTGATTGTAACGGCATTTGTAGTAGTTTTGGTTGCGTTGGCGTTGAATAGCACCGCGTTGAGTGCATAGTTATAATAGTTTTAGTATTCATTAGTAGCAGAAAGCAGCGGTAGCGTGTGACTGGAGAGAAAGAGAAGATGAGAGAGAGAGAGAGAGAGAAATTTACAGAAAAAAAGTGTAATAGTATAATATAAACTAGTTGTACAACACATGAAACACACATTTAACAGGTGATGGAGTTCTTCAGCGACGTTAATACATCGTAGTACTCTTGTAAATCATCCCCATTCGGAATAGAATCTTTACTGTTGCTCGCATTCTTCCCGTTCTTTTTCTTTTCGGTAGCTTTCTTACCACCTTTAGCAACTTTCTGGATCCCACCACCTCTTGCGACGACACCGTTACCGTTGGTGGTGGTGTTACCTTTCGCGACACGTTTCGTGCGTTTACCTTTTGGAACATTTTTGAACGAATCTTTCGTGGTTGTGTTTTTGGATCCGAGAGGACGTCCACGTTTACGATACATGATATCGACGTCATCGTATTGAACTTTTGGTCCCCTCGAAACCGGTTTCACCGTCCCGATCCCGTTCGGCGTGTTGCTATTGCTATTATTATTGATGTTCATTTGATTGGCTAACATGGCTTGGTGTTGTTGGTTCATAAATTCTTGACCGCCCAAGTGATGCTGTGGAAAAGGCATGCCGCTCATGCCCCCGTACATCCCCATCATGCCATGTTGTTGCTGAAGTTGCTGCTGCATCATCAAATGATACGCCATCTCTGGAGACATGCCATTGGCGTTGTTATCAAACATAGCCGGTGGCATTGGAGGGAGCATACCGATGCTAAGTGCCGCAGCCATCGGGTTGAACTGTTGTTGGTCACCGCCGCCTTGTTGCTGTTGCATCTGAAACATCGCCGCCATCTGTTGCTGTGCCATCATCGCTTGCATCATTTGCGCCATTGCTAATTGTTGATGAGGCGCCATTTGTACATTGCTACCGTTCATCATTTGCGCCATTGCTGCCGCCGCTGGATCATTGTTGGTACTGTTGCTATTCGCCGGGCCGGGTGGCTCGACGTTTTGCTGCTGTTGCTGCTGCTGCTGCTGCATCAATTGCTGTGCTAAAAGAGCGTTCTGATACTCCATCGGCATCGGAGGTAATACGCCGTTTACATTTCCAACTTTATGTTGCTGCATGAACGAAGGATCTAAAAACTGTTGTTGCTGGTTGTGCATCATCAAGAAAGGATTCCCAATTTGCGCCGCGTGTTTCTCAGCCGCGGCTTGACTCGCCGCTTGCGCCGCCGCTTGCTGCGCAGCCTTCGCCGCGGCTCTCGTGATGTCCTCACTACCGTTGTTCGTCGTGTTTGAAATCGTCGCCGGCATTTTCTCATCCTCCTCTTTTCTATTGTTATTGTTGTTATTATTGTTATTATCCTCGCCTTCTTCTGCTCCCTCGGCCAATTTCGCCGGCTTTTCTCCTTTCTCCTCTTCGGCTCCTTTTTTTTCCGTCCTCTTCTCTTCTTCCTCTTCGTCTTCTTTCGTCGCCGTTTCAACGCCTTCCTCTTCTCCTTCGCCTTCCTCTTTCACGCGTTCGTTTTCTTCTTTCGTGCCGTCTTCTTCGCTCGTCGTCGCCGCCGCAGCGTTCTTGTTCTCCTCCTCCTCTTCTTCTTTTTTTGCCTCCTCCTCTTTTTCTTTGTCTTCTTTTACATTTTTTTCATCTTCTGCCCGACGACTGTTGGTGAGATCCTTTTTTTCCTTTGTCTCCCCCTCGACGACGACTTTTTCGTCTCGAGGCCTCTCGTCGACGTCTTTGTTTTCTCGTTTCAAATTCGCGTCGTTTTTCGCCTCCTCCTTTTTCTCTTCCTCTCGTTCTCGGTCGTCGCGAACGCGATGTTCTCCGTCTTCGAGGATTTTCGCGTGATGGGAATACTTGCGGTTTTGACTTCGCATCAGCTTTGCTTTTTCCTGCGCCTCTTGACGACTCGCCGGCGCCGCGCGCTTCATGTTTTTTTACTTTCGGATTGTTGTTTTCCTTTTTTTTCTTCTGCTTTTTGTGTGTGCTCGAAAAGAAATATTTTTCTTGGAGACGTCGCTCTTTTTTTTTTCTAAATTTGAATCGTTGTCGCGCGTAAACGGAGGACTCGACGGGTGGAAAAGTGCGATCTCACCGACGAATCGCGCGGGGAAAACTGCGCTTTGTTCGAACGTCGAAAAAAAATCGCCTCTTTTCGTTCGCTCTCGCGCGTATAATAAACGGCGCGCGCGTTCAAATTTCGAGCAAATTTATATGACCTGGTTTTTTTTTCCCAATTTCGTGGGGGAGAAGACACACAGTTATTTTCTTCTCTTTCGCGCGCGTAACGACGTCCAAACGCGTGATCTCTCGCGACGCTCGCTCACGATCGTATTTAGCTTTAATCCAGGAAGAGATATTTCTTCCGTTCAATTCGTTCGATTCGAGCGCGCGATCTGTTCGTGAACGTGTCCAGATAAACGCGCGGGTGCGTGCGTGAATGAATGAAAGTGTGACGTTACTTTTATTTATTTTCCGCCGCACTTCAAAGTGCAACACACACTTTAAAAATCTCAAAAAAATCAATCGGAAAAAGCAAAAAATAGGCCAAAAATAGTGGGAGAGAAGAGGCAAAAAACAGACAGACGGAAACAAAAAGAAGAGACAACTGTTGACAAAAAAAAAATTTCGAAGACACTTTGGGCTCACAAGCGTGTGTGTTGTTGTTGTTGTTGGAGATACACGAATATATCCCACAACAAACAAAACGAACAAAGGGAAAAGTAAGCGTTAAACCGGAATCTTCTTTTTAATGTAGCAAAACGGACTGCCGAACGACGCACGGGAAACACTCGACGCACGGTAATTAACGTTTGCAAAGAGAGAGAAAGTTGAAGCTGGAGAACAACAAGAGGAAGACGGACGTCGTCGTTCCGCGACGACGAGAAGAAGAACAAAGTAATGTAAAAGGGCTATATTGAAAATATTCAAAATCTATTTCTCTCTCTCTCTCTCTCTCTTTATGATCCATCTTCTTCTGATTTTCCTCTCAAATGATAATAATAACGATAGCAACATGCAACCATTATCATCACAGAATCATCATCGCGCGAAGAACACGACCAAGCAAAAAGACGAGAACTTATATTAATCCTTGCCGCCTTCCTTGGCCTTGGCGGCGAGAATACCGGCGACACCGCGTAATCTACCCGTTCTTCTCGCGGCGATAAGACCAACCTTCTTACCCGCCGGCGCGTCACCACGAACAGTCGAGGAGTGACCAATGTGCTGGTGGTTACCACCACCGTGGGGATGCTCTACTGGGTTCATCGCAACACCTCTCACCTTCGGCCACGAGTTGCGCTTCACTCTGTACTTGTGGTACGCGGTACCAGCCTTCAACAACGGCTTATCGCATCTACCACCACCAGAGACTTGACCAACGGTCGCTCTGCACCCACTCGGAATCGTCTTCTTCGCGCCAGACGGCAATTTAATTCTAGAAAATCCAGTCTCCAAGTTGTGGGAGATCAAGATGCAGTATTCGCCAGAAGCCTTAGCTAACGTTCCTCTGTCGCCGAGTTTGGATTCGACGTTGCAAATGATCGAACCTTCCGGCATGGCGGACACCGGCATGATGTTACCGACAACCAACTGCGCTTTTTTACCGGCATAGATGAATTGACCGGTGTACGTGCCTTCCGCCGCGACAAACAATTCCTTTTGGTGCGCAAAGCGTCTCGTGTTGCGAAAAGTAACCTTCGCCAACGGAGCCCCACGTCCCGGGTCGTGAATGATGTCCGTCACGACGCCCTTAATGTAACCGTGCCTCTCGGCAAAATCCGCGGTACGGTGCTTCGCCGCGCCTTTACGCGTGTGCGTGTGGGAACGGAAAACCGACCCTTTACCCTTACTGTGTTTTGAATGAGAGAGAGAAAGAGAGAACGACGGTGAGACACAAAGAACGCGCTCAGAGAAGAGGAAGGCGAGAGCGAAAAAGAAAAATCGAGCGATGGAGGATTTCAAAACCCAACGAAATACGCGCGGACGCGAACGCAGAATGGCCCGAAAGAGCGCACCAACGCGTTCAAAACACTCGTCGACGCGCATCGAAACTCTCTCAAACCCTTCCCATCCTCGCAAACACCTCCGTTCGGGTGTAATTTCGACGCGTAAAAATCCCACGCCACCTCCAAAACAGGGCTAAAAACCAAAAAAGAAACTCGCTCGCGCGCGCGCATCTGAAAATCTCCTCCGCGAACGCGCTCGCGAACGTTCATCTCCCGCAACGTCTCGCGTAACGCGCGATGACGAAACCATCGAGCGTGATTACAGAGAGAAGTATTCGCATCACTTACCGGCAACCTCTGATAACGCGACCCATTTTTGTGTGTGTTTTGTGGTTTTTGTGCGCAAAAACGGAATGAAGACACGAGGACGTGACAGACCCTTCTCCTTCTCGGGCTGCGCTGTTCAGAAAAGTTTAGGGTTTTCAATTTTTTTTTTTTGCTCGTTGGGGAAAAAAATTCAAAAACGGCGAAGACAGAACCAACACGACGGCAGAAGAGAGAGAGGACGCGAAAGACCGACGCAAACCCGCGCTCGCTCGCGCATCCGTCGTCGAACGAAATGAGCGACAGAAACGGCGAAGGCGGTGGCGACAGCTTCCGTACGGCAGCGATGACGACAACGACGGGGATATCGTCCCCTCCTGATCCTCCTCCCGACGAAAAGAAGAAATATTCACTTCGAGGGTCGCTCGTGAGCAACATCAGCACGGTGTACGACGACCATGAAACGAACGAGAAAGAGAGCGCGACGACGACGACGATGATGGACGACGACGACGACGGAGAAGACGAGTGCGTGGTGGACGAAACCACTCCGGAGAGGAGAAATGAAAAGGATTTATCGGATGCGAGGATGAGAAAGAACTCGAGTGCGAATAACGACGATGAAGCGTTTTCACCAAACTTTCAACCGGTGCCTTCGCAGGCGAACACGCCGATGAACGCGTTTCAGCAACGAGATCAAAGATACGAGATGGAAGACGCGAGAAACGGAAGCATGGACCGGGAATCGACTTCGCCGATGGTTTTTGGACGTCGCGGTGGGGCGGAGAATCAGAGCGACGCGTCGAATGGACAAGACTTTTTAGCGCACACGAAGAACCGCGAGGACGACTCGGCGAAAGCGTCGCCGGATGCTAAAAGCGAAGATGAAGAAGACCTCGAAGCTGGCGCGCATGGCATAGCGAACGGCGGCGAGATGGAAGATGAGAACGTGCAAATGAAATCTCCGCTGGCGTTTTTGTTCCAAAACAAACGGAGGAAAGGTAACAACAAAAATGACACGCCGAAAGAGTACGACCGGGACTCGTATCGCCACGGCGCCATGTGGGCGTCGATTGGCTCGCCCGCGTTTCCTCATAAGAATCAAAGCCGAGTTATGAACGCGAACAATTTCAATAACAAAAATAATATCGACCATGCGAGTATCGGTGTGGAAGACGATACAAATAATGTCATGAACGATACCGATAACAGAAAGAACAATAAACAAGTCGAGTTTGAAGACGCCACGGATTCTTTTGGAGGATCAGCTGGTAAAGCTACAGACTTCGGTGTAGACGAGAAAATAAGCAATCGCAATCGTGCGAAGATGCGCATGTCGTTACCAGCGAACCTCGCGCAATCCGTCGCGAGTCCGCTACCGATATCCAAGCGCGTTTTAGACCGCATCGAGTGCCTCGGCCCAGAATTAGCGCGAGTGCAAAAGATTATGCTTTTGACTGGCATATTACTCGACTTTTGGGGGAAATTTTCGTTGATCAGAGAGTTGAGGCGTTTTTCTGTGACTGCCTCGTGGTTGTGGTTCTCCCTCGTGTTGATTTTCTTTCTCATCTCGGGATGTTTGACGACGTCGTACTGGCTCTTGCATTACCCGATGCCAGAGAAGCCAGCAAAAGATGATAAAGAAGCGAATGCGGTGGTGTTTGGTTACACAAAATACGACTTTAAAGTATTCGTTCGACGTTTTGGTGCGGTCTGCGCAGCCTGTCAGCTCGGTACCGCATTCGCTGCGTGGAGAGCCTTACGAAGCCACGACGTGCGTCAACGAAAAGCAGAGATGGATTTGCGCGGCATGCAACTCGTTGATTGCATTTTTCTCTCTTTACCAGTTGCTACGTTGCAGTGTTACATTGGCATGATGTGTTCTTCGCCATATGCCACATGCCCAGACAGGAGCGGTTTCGATTACGTTTTGTTCTCCGCTGTAGCTGGTGGTTTGCTCAGCGGGACGCTATGTTTCGTTTCCTTGGATTTGCACGAAAAGCCGCCGGCGTATTCTTGGCGCGAATACTGGGGCATCCACAAAGCGCACTTATCGGAGATGCTCGCCAAGTTTAATTTTCGACTCTTCGAGCTCACGGCACGCGTGGTGACAATTGGTTTGTTCGCATCAGTGTGTGGCGCTTGGGTGTTCTTGGTTTTCTTTGTGCACATTTTGTGCATCATCGGTTTGATGCGCATCAAACTCTCAGGCGTCCCGGACAGGAAGAAAATCTGGAGCAAGTTTGTAGAGTTGAAAGATGTGGAACTTCCGTTCCAGTCGGCAAAACAAATCGCCAAAAATGGTGGCAAAAAGAAGACGATTCGAATTCCCGTTTTAGACGACGTGAAGTTACTCGTGGCATGCCTGATTTGGCCGCCGAGTTGTTTCGTTTCGAACTCAACCGATAAGAAAGGCCGATTCTGGTGGCGTTCGACGACTTGTCCGAGAAAGACATTCTGGGGTTTAACCCGTGAAGACACGTTGATTCCGTTCGTCTTAATCTTAATGCTATTTGCGCTCGAAAATGGTACCATGCTCGTCGTCGTTACGCACGTCGCGGTCGATCACTGGTACAGATACTTGGGCATGGCGACGTTTATGAACTTCATTTGGCTCTCTTCTGCGGTCATTTGGATATCGTCGGCGGCGCTGTGGAACCCGTTCACACCCAAAGGCCCACCGCTAGCATATCCAAGCGCGAACGTCGCGGCGCCGGAGAACTACCGAGCATCCTCGATTTCTTCTTTCAAGGATAAAAAATCTTCGATGGGAGGTAGACGTTCCGGAATAAGACCTTTAGCACGACGCTCGAGAGCGTGGGTCTCGCCGACGGCATCACCAGTAGTTGAGGCGGATGAACTCGTAAACAATGATAATAACGTTGCTTATGGCGAGAACATTGGCGAAAAGTTCAACGCTGCCGCAGCCACAGAAGCGACCACGACCTCTCCTATTAGCAAATACGACACCCGCGCCGGCGATGAAGAAATGGCTATCGCACGTTCGCCGGAAGTTATCGTAGACATCAACAACACGACTTACAAAGTTGAAGACTCGGCTGGTGAAGAGGAAGAGGAGGATATGGAGAGTTACGAAACTAACGAACCGTCGGCATTTGCATGCATGATTGATCGAACGGGCGAAGACGAAATGCTACGACGTTCTCTGCAGTGGCAGCGTGCATCTGAGGAAATGCAAAAATCAGTCACGGATGTCAAGATGAAGGCGGAATCGGATTTAGCCGCGGCGCGAGCCGCGATGAATTTCTTGAATAGAGAAAGCGTCGAGTCGGCGCAAGGCGACACGGAGAAAAAATACGCCGAGGAGGAGCAGGACGAAGACGAAGAAGAGGAGGAAGAGGAAGAAGAGTTGAACCGAACTATGAGCAGCGATGCGTACATCGAGTCGATGCAAAAAGGTAGGATGAAGAATGAAGTGACCGGGGATGCGTACGTGGATGCGATTCGCTCTCCAGGAGGATCCATTGCGAGCGACGGAAACTCGCCTCTTGGAAAAATGAATAGTATGAATAGCCCGAAAGAACAAGAGGAAGAACCAGGAGAAGGAGAAGAAGAAGAAGAAGTTGCGGACCCGTGGGGCTTCGACGAAAAGAAGTTAAAGATTGATGACTCCATCGATAACGACGATGATTTCGTGAACAACGAATCGCCAAAGGCGTTTCCGAGTCGAAGCAACTCTGGCGCTCTTCGTGCGCTCGAGACTCCCATGTTCTCTCCGGTTGCGGAACAACCAAAATACGCGAAAGATGAAGAAGATGAAGACGAAGAAAAGAAGCAACCAAAGTTTTCGCCAAGATTGACGAGAGCACAATCGAGAGCGCAACGTTCTGCGAAATACTTCAAATGATTACATTTTTTTAATGGCTAAAAACTAATGCTGTATGCTTGCTTTAAAACTCTAATCGCTATCGGGTACTCAAACATTGTTCATCACGAACTACAACTCGTCTTCGCGCGCGGTATCGTCATACTTTCGAACGCCATTTCGGATGCGAGCGGTTCGCATGACGCGTGCGTTATCGTCCGCATCGCGAGATGGCACTTTTTCGCGCATTCGCAACTCGTGTGACGCATCGTCGAGCTTTTCAGCGAATTGCCCAACTTTTACGAGAATATTCGCGGCGCCTATCGCTACCACGCTCATCCCACCCAAAAACACTGCCGATACTCGACGCGCAACCGCGGGTTTTTTGTAATTGAGATACGTGAACCCTCCTAACATTACCGCGAATCGCGCCATATCTAGAGCCGGGTCTGGCACGTCCACGTCACGTGGGAACGCGTTTAAATATTCGTCGTGCGCGTGTCGTTCTTCTTCTTTCTCGAGCGAGGAAAGGAGAACATCGCCCTCGGAACGTTTACTCGTATCGTTTAAACGAGTGAATATCTTCTTAATACCAGGAACATGTCCACTCCCAACTACGCCAACAATTTTACGAACATTTGGCCCCGCTTGCTTCGCCGCCTTGTGTAAAGAGTGCGCGAGAATGACGTCTCTTTCGTCTAAAATCGTACGTCGAACATCTTTTTCTGTTTCGCTATTCGACGCGTCCAACAATACGCTACTAAATGCCCCTTCCCCATCGAACCCTTCCTTTCGAGTCGCCTCTATGATTTTCCTCGCGCACTCGCGCACGACCTTTAAATCATTCGCGTTGATCTTTTTCGTCCCAGAAGTCGACGCAAAAGAAGAAGAATTCTCTCCATCTCTCTCGTTCAAATCAACCTCCATCTCTCGTTCTTCGTCGTCCGCTTCGCCGGGCGGCAACGGTACGTTCATCCCCGCGCTCAAAATTCTTTTCAAACATTTCAAAACTTTTCCCGGGTCCTCGCAGCCGTATCTTGTCGCGACGTCTCGAACTCGTTCCTCCGGATCGAGCTTTTTTACTCTCGTTCTCGTTTCTTTCTTTCTTCCGCTCTTCTCTCGCGTCCCGAACCGCACGCGGTTCATGACCCGTGAAGCCGTCACCTCCGCGCTTCTGTCTCCCAGGATGACCAAAGCCCCAATGGATGAAGCAGATTCCACCGCTTTCGTAAATTCGTTCCCGGCGGGACTTCCCACGATTAATCCGCCGATTTGGTAGATGAATCCAGGAACTTCTCTCAAATTCGACGCCGCAAACGTCAACGCCGAAGGAATATCTCGAATCTTAAAAATCGCGTTTTTCAGCACTCGTCGCTCCCCGAGCGATCTGTTCTGCAGCAACTTCTCCAACCTTTTCTTATCCAATTCTATGAATACAATCTCTGGTTTTTCCTCGCGAATGACGCGTTCGGTCGTTTCTGCGGAGTCGAGCGACACGTGCGCGGTGCCGATGAGCACGACGTCTGTTCCATTCGACGCTTTCAATCGCAACACGCACCTCTCGCTGTCAATCTCCGCGGGGGTTCTCTCGTCGAAATCGAGTTTGATCACCGGTAAACCGCCGTGGGTAGTTTCAAACTTGATGTCCGGAGGCGGCGGGTGAGAGGAAGACATGTGTCTTTGGAGGAAGGATGTGCGAGAGAGGTTTTGTTTGTGTCGATTTTTCAACGGTATTTCAAAACAAACGCAAAAATATACAACGCGACTACAAGTAGACTAATAATAACAATGATAATAATAACGAGCATAATCTATTCGTGTGTGTGCGCGCGCGCCGCCGCCTTTCACGGGGGCGTCAACGCCGCAGCGGGCTGGCTAAAGTTTAATTTTTGAGGCGTCGCGGCGTTGGCCAGCGGCGAGCGAGCAGCGGCGGAAGTCGCGTTCGACGCGGAAGCGGGCGCTTGGGTCGTCGCGGCGTTGCTGTTCTTCGCCGCAGAGTTCGAGGCCGCTCCTTGAAAGCGGGACATGAATCCGTTCAAGTTTTTCTTGGCGTCGTTTACCGCGCGCAAGAGTGGCGGCGTTTCCATCGAGTACGCTCCGACTTTCTTTTTCATCTCTTTCAACATGTTCGCCAAGACGTCGCGTTCGTATCGAACGTCCGCGAGAGTTGATTTCAACGCATTCTTTTCGGCTATTTGACGCTCTAAATTCGGAGCGGACGATTGCGTGTTTTTCAAAGCTTCCTCCGCGTGGTCTAACTTGAGCTGAAGAGCTTTCAATTCTTCTTTCGTTGCCTCGTGCGCCTTTTCGGCGTCCTCAGCGCCAGTTAAAGCGGCTTTTGAAGTTTCGTTTGCAACTTCGACCGCTTCTTTCGCGACGTTCAACTCCTCGCGAATGGACTCAATCTCATCCAGCGCGTCTTTCCTATTCTTTTCGAGCGTTTTCACTTCCTCGTCTCGCGTGGCTAATAAAAGCTCAAACTTTTCCGTCGTCTCCGTTTTCTCCACGTTTGACACATTCAGCAGCGCTTTCAAATTTGAAATCTCTTTCTCGAGTTCAGCCATGCGGTTCTCGCTTTTCGTCGACGCGTCGTCGGCGATTTTCTTTGCACTTTCGCGCTCGTCTGCGATCTGCTTCTGAGCGTCTTCTAGGGTTTTCTTGTTGGATTCTATTTCGCTGGATAGTTGTGATTGAACGGCGGCGAGCTCGGAAGCGAGCGCGTCCATCCGTTGCTTGTGTTCAGCTTCGCTCGCAGATTTTTCCCGCGCAGACGTGGAGGCGGTCGATTGCATTTCATCGCGCAATTTGCTTTCCGAAGCTCGAATCGTTTCAATTTCAGCTCTTAAGTTTTCATTTTCAGTCTTTGCGCTTTCGATCTCTCTCTTGAGCGCTTCTTTTTCTTTTTCTTCTTCTCTTCTCTTTTCTTCTTCCGAGGCGGTCGAAGACGACGTTACGGTCGCGGCGGCGTTGGCGGCAGCCGCTGCAGCAGCAGCAGCAGAGTCAGCGAGTGCTTTTTCAGCTCTCGCCTTCTCCTTTGCGACGTTCTTCTCCGCCGCGACCACGTTTTCTCTCTCCTTTTCGAGTTCCTTCTTCAACTCCGCAATCTGTTCCTCGTATTTACCCACCGCCGCGTCTACTTTCGGTGCGGCTTCTTCGGCGGCTGTTTCCGCCGCCGCCTTGGATTCTTTCATCGCAGCTGCGGCAGCAGCCGCTCTCTCTCTTTCACTCGCGACTTTCTCTTCCAACTGCTTCACCTTCGCGTTTAAACTCTCCACTTCCATCTCTTTCGCCTTCTCTCTCCTCTCGTATTCCTCCTCGTTCGTCTTCCGTTCCTTCTCCTTCGCGTCGAGCGAGTCCTGTTGCTCCTGCCAAATCTTCGCGCTCTTCGCCCTCAAATCTTCCTTCTCCGTCCTCGCGAGCTCTAAATCTTCTTGCACTCGCAAAAGAACCTTCGACGTCTCGTCGTGTTGCATCTGCGCTTCCACCAATTGCTCTCGCAATCTCCGTATCAGTTCTTCGTCTTCCTTCGTCGTATACGCGCCTCCGCCGCCTCCGCCGACGACCGTTGTTCCTGTCGTGCCTCTCGCTCTTCGCTCTTCTTCCATCATCGCGGCGAGCGCCAGAGGACTCGTCCCTTCGAAGCTCGAGCTCAATCCTCCTCCTTGTCCTCCTAAACAACTCGGGCTTTGTCTCCCGTAAGAGGACGACGTCGCGCTCATCGGAATCGCCGAAGAAGAAGAAGAAGAAGAAGCGTTGTTGCCGTTGTTGTTATTATTCGTGACATCGTCGTTCCCATTCGACGGAATCTTCATCTTCTGCGAAGTCGTCTTCGCGGCGCGTTTGAGAGACGTGAACCCGCTCGACGCCGAGTGCTTCGCTTTCTCTCTCATCAGTTTCATCTTATCCCCGACGGAGAAGACGTTTTTCATCACGATCGACGGCGACGGCGGTCTTTGCTGCTGATGCTGCTGCTGCTGCCGCAGCCGTTGTTGGTCCTCCATGTGTGTTTTTACGTGTGTTTTGTGTGGTCGTTTTAAGTGTGTGTTTTAAATATGCGTGTGTTCCGCGTGTGTATCTCTCTCTCTCGGTCCGCGAGTCCAGTGCGGTGTCTCGCGTGGGCGAGGCTCGCGAGTACCTTTTTTTTTTGTTTTGTGCTTTTGAAAGGAAGGTCGAGACGTCGTATGTGGACCTTTAACACACTTATTCACCGTTTTGTAACACTATTAACCCTAAACTTCTCTTTTTTGGTGTGCGGACCTTTTTGCGGACTTTTTAAACACCCAAACGCGATAAAAAAAAACACGCGTCGTTTATATACATATATCTCGCGCGCGCGCGAAAGATTTATCGGAGAGAATAAGGATCGAGACAGAGAGTCGCGAGAGGGAGAGAGGCTTTTTGCGCGGCGATAGTTTTTTTTTGTGTGTGTGCGCGTGTGTGTGTGTGTTTGTGTGTATGCTAGGGTGCGCACTTCGAACGTGGAAAATCGAGACATCGTTTCTTCTTCTTGGGTCGGCAGAGAGGTTTGTTTGTTTTGCTTACCGCGCGACGGACGACGACGCGCGATAAACTTCAACAGAGCATCGTCTCTCTGTCGCGAGAGAGAGAGTGAGTGAGAGAGAGAGCGGTTGCTTTTACTTTCGCGTCGTTCGTTTTCTTTATCTTTTTCCGCCGCGTTGATACCATCATCGCCAACGAGAAGATAGAGAATCACGTCGACTGCAGCGACTGAGAGGAAGAAGAAGAAGAAGAACGAGAAGAACACGAAGAGCGTTCTTTTCTGTGCTCTGAAAGCCAAGCAGGTTGCGAGAATAATGGCGGCGAGGTTCACGACGACGACGACGACGACGACGACGACGACTGGCTCGAGGGCGCACCGTTTCCTCTTTCTTTTACTTTTGCGCGCAGTAATACTTGTCACAGTTGTCCCGCGAGCGTTTCCTTTCGCTCGCGCGACGACGGATAACGGTATCGTCGAGTTTGGAATAAACGCGGCAGTCGACGATACCGTCGCGGCTAATATCGGCGGTAACGTTACGTTGCACGACCACGACGTCGACGATAAAACCGCCGATGACGTCGCCGAGCTCGGTAGTTATGCCACATACCTGTGGAAAACGGACGACTTCAAGAATAATTGCAATGATTTGTTGTCTTCTGTCGGATGGAAAACGTCCATTAACAGCGGTGACTCAAAATGCAACACGTGCGGTTCCGCGGGAAGAGTACTCGGAGGGTACAACAGATTGTGCAAGAATGATTGGCTCAGCAGAAAGTATACGAATTTGCCGGCTCATCAAAAGGTTAAAGTTGTATTTCGCGTTGTTTCTATCGACACGTGGGATAACGAGCGTTTCAAGCTCCAAATTGGATCTTCTTCTCCGACATCGTTTTCACAGATCAATAGGGACCAAAGCGGAAGGACACAACTATGCGGCCAAGGCTGTAACCATGCAAAGTGTAGAGACGGACAGCACACGTACAGCCACGAGTTCGACCATTCCAGCAGTTCACTCGACGTGAAAATTACGACGGATTTGAACGATTCCGACTGTACAGACGAATCTTGGGGGCTCAGTTATGTTAAGATATATATCAATCACATGCCACCGCCACCGAGTCCGCCGCCGCCGAGCCCACCGCCGCCAAGTCCAAGTCCGCCACCGCCAAGCCCACCACCGCCAAGTCCGCCACCGCCGGGTCGGAGAGAAAAACCTATTGTGTCGATGACGAACTCGCCCAGATCTGTGTCTGACAAAGAATACGATTTTGGTATTGTCGTTAAGCACCCTTCGTGTGTGAACCCGAACTCGTGTTTCGCAGAGAATGATGATGAGCGCCGAATCAATCTCGAGCGAGGCTTGTGGTGCGACGTTCGCGTCCAGAAGAAGGGCGCGCAGTGTTCTTCATATGGCAAGTATTTGCCATGCATGAAGTGGGATAATTTCCGAGACGACTCGAAAAGTCAGACAACGCGAACATTTTTGAGAACAACCTCGCAATCTCTTTCGCTTGAGACTGGTGAATTTGAAATCAAATATGATTGTAGATTTGAATTCAGTAACGACGCAGTTGCTCCCAGCACGTCGACGGGTTGGCAAACTTTACACACTTTCCAAATCGTTGAAGGTTGCGAGGGATGGCTCGCGCCGAGCTCCAAAGTTGATATTGCCGACTTGTTTTTACTCAGTTCGCCCGATTTTTTGTCGGCAGACTGCGATAAATTGGAAGTGGTGAAAGAACAGGTATTTCGAAAATACGACGTGAATCCGCTCGATGGCATTCTTTCTTTGGAAGAAGTGCGCGCGGCGTACAAAACCCACGATGTTGACACGGGATACTTGAACTACCTCGAGATGAATACAACTGTCTTTGCCGGTAGCCGCGGTGGCCTCTTGCTTTCGGCTGTGATGAAATCTCCACAAAAACCTTTGCGTTGCACCGCGGTCGAGACAAACGACGCATCTGCAGTTTACATCCGAAAAGCAACGTATCCAACCTCGAGAAGTGGTGAAGAGACTACTTCACAACAGTGCGAGGCGCAAAAAGCTAAAATTGACGTCTCTTGGGACTACGCGGTTCTGCCGAATGATTCCGATTTCCAGTGCGCGTACGCGGACGGTAGACTCTACCAAAAGTTCAACGGAAACTCCGTAAAAGAACTCACAGACGTACGCCCTTCGGTGGGCACAGGCGATGCACGCATTTCACTTGTCGCTCAGTTCACATTTGACGAACCGAATTCACCGTTCATGAGCACTGACGGCGTGAACGCGTATACGAAAAATGGCAGGTATAAACTCACCAATAATCACGTCAGCCTCGAGGCGTGCGGAGAGGGTGGCGTGTGCATGCACCGTTTGAACAGTAAAGAGCCGTTCTATATGGGATGGGACCGCAGGCCCATGCAGGCTAGTGCAATCATGACGTGGATTTCCGTAGATGCTAGCACTTCCAGTCCGAATGGATTCATCTACTACAGGAAAACATTCGACGCCACGTACAGGAACGAATTTTTTTTTCAGTACAATCAAAACAGGCGCGGGCTCACCGGCGGGTATACCCAAACGCCCAGGTCGGGAGCGTACGTTCCCACCGGTAATTCTCAGTACGCGCAAACTTCCACGAATTCCATCTCTGCGAATGCGTGGCATCACGTCGCAATGACGGTGAATGCGATTACGGGCTTGACAATTTTTATAGACGGACTCGAGAAAGCTACCAATGCGGCATTTGACAACAAGATGGTCGATTTCCCCCACTACAACGAGAGGCCTATGCTTTTCCACATCAAATATGCTTTTTTCGATGACCTTCGCATCTACAAAGGCATCGTTTCTCCGGCCATGGTGAAAGCTACGGCATCGTGTGGTAGAACCCAAGGGTGCGCAGCGTTAGCATACGCGAACCCACAGTCTCGACGTACGTATTGCGTGATTCCCACGTATAACTCGGTACAAATTTCCAATACATTCGTACCTCCGTGTGCGACAGCTTTGTTTTACACGGGGGCGGCAGTTGATTTATCGTTAACACCCTCAGGGAAAGGAATATTGTTCGCGTTTCGAGACACTGCTTTGGACGAGATTGGTTTCGAGGTGCTTCGCCGTTCAGTCACCGGAGGTGCCGCGAGCGGCATCTACGAATCTATCGTTCTCATCGATTCTTCCCTTTCCGGTTGCGCGTCAAAGTTCAACTCGATCACTTTCTACGACAACGAAGCCATGGAAAATCCGGGATCTGTGTGGGAATACGCGATACGAACGAAGTACTCCGAATCGAAAACTCTCGACGAGATTTCGGACTCAGTTACGTTTACGGTACCCTGGCGCGGGGTTTTGGAAGGGTCTATCTATGTCGGTGGTAACACCAATGTCCCCGTGCGTAACGTGCGCGTGTGCGCTGAACTTACATCTGGGATCTCGAAAGCACAGCACGTGCTCTCGTCTCGTAATCTTGCGTCATTCATGATGGTCTCACACTCAAATCCATCGAAGGTCGCTTCGGGGTACCAAATAACGGATGGTTTCGACGACACTTTCGCGACTTTATCGCGAGATGAATTCGTTAAAATCGATTTAATGATGTTCTATGAGATCACAGAAGTCACAATATATTTTGACGCGACGTCGAGCGCGGAAGAAGTTGGGAAAGCTTTGGCTTTGGATGTCCGAGTTCTCGATTACGATAACCCAGAAAATGATAAAAATAGGAACAAGGGAGCTTTGTGTAAACCAGCACATGTCGATTCTGCGCGTCCAAAAGAGCGCAAGTACGTTTGCGTTGGCACAAAAGTCACTTCATTTCAAGGCCAATTCGTGACGGTTCTTCAAAAGAAAGATTCTTTGATCAAGATTGCCGAAGTTTATGTCGCGGGAAAGAGTATCGACTGTCCGTACACGTCATACACGGATGATGACGGCAATTACGAGATTGAAATTTTGGAAGTGAGTGGATCGATGACGACAAAAAAGACTCATGCCAGCGTGAAGGCATACCAAACAGACGTGTACGACGAAATCCATAACGCGGATTTTTTTCAATCGCACGGCGCTTCTAAAAATCAGGAAATAGCGGGACCGGAAACCGCCATTGTCGCTCTGGAAGTATATGACGGCGCACTAGTTGCTCCGAACTACGGAAACTATCAAAAAGGCAACGCTGCGTTCGCAAATATCAAACCGTGTCAATGTAAAGATGGTTCTGAACTTCGCGAAGTATTGCTCAAAGACGCAGACGACGTTTACATATGCGCTAGGTTATGCGCGGAATGTGGAAACTGCGCCGGTTTCGATAGAGATGTGAATACGATGAAGTGCAGATTCACGAGTGGAAAAATTGGTGGGAACGGTGCTCATAAATCTTGGTCGGGCTACCAGTATTGGCGCAAATTGAGCAAATACAAGGCAACTGCAATCACGGATGAGAACATCCATTCGCACGTCCGCGAATGTCTCGCAGAAGCGCCGAAAGATGGGATGTGCTATAGGTACGGATTCAGCAGTAACACTGGTCCAATGCCGAGTTGGAACGTGAAAAGTGTCACGAATATGAACGGTTTGTTCAAAGGTAACGCGGAAATCAACGCAGACTTGTCGGATTGGGATGTCTCTCAAGTTACAGATATCAGAGAGATGTTTCGCGATGCCGTGAACTACAATCAACACTTGAAAGATTGGAAATTATCTTCTTCCGTATCTTCCGAGGACGCTTTTACCGGAGCGATATCTTTTCAATCAAAGTTCAATTGCGCTAATACAACGAATGGTCCGCCGTCTTCGTGCGCGCTCAAGAGAGGGATGAACAGATTGGAATTCGCGGAGTATGTTAGCACGCAAAGAAGCGCGTTTACGAATACGAAGGTAATCGTTACAGATAAAGTTTGGGCAACTTTCGATACGAACGGCGACGGCGACTTGGATGACGCCGAATACTCTCGCGTGAACCGGTTGATGCGGTATGGATACGTTTCAGGAACGCCATGGCTCGTGTACCCATCGAAGGAAATGAAAGATATGCGTTCTTTTGACATTATTCGACCGAAAATATCTGGAAATGAGCCAATAAAAGTTTCCGCCGTTGACGCGGCTGAAAAAAAATCATTTTTACCTTGCGACGCCGAGGTCGATAAAAATGGATACTATTTGGTTTTTAAGCACGACAGTTCCGACGGAGACTTTTGGTCAAATTCTGGTGAAGTGAAACATTTCGGCGACTCGCCTTCGACGGAGAAGAAGTATTCACGACTCGATGAAATCTCGAAATACGGCAAGTCTAGTTCATACGAAGGGTTTCAATTCAAACTCGAATACCCGCAAAAAGAACGATCGTACATATGGCGCCAAACTTCGAACCCGGCCGAGATGTCGAAACGAGGCGTGGAAGGGTACAAGTCAATTTCGACCACGGATGCTTTTAAAGGCTTGGAATATAACGAGGGTCAGAAATCCTTCCTCGACGGGAGTATTGACTCCGGTAATTGGTGGTACGCAGTCGGAGCGTTCCAGGAATTCGGCACGAATCAATTTCCTGGACCGAAACCAGACCGCGTGAATATAGTGAAGCTTTGGTTAAAAACAGAGACAAAGAAGATGAAAAACTGTGCCAACGACTATGATTTGCTTTACAACCGCGACAATGTGATCGATCGAGTTGCTCTCATACCGACATCCTCGAGTTCTGTACCAATTCTTACTCAGTCGTGGGATGCTTGGTATGCAAGCTACGCCGGACGGGGCGAGGAAATTCGCCTCGGAAAACCTACTTTCCAGAAGCAAGACGAGTTGTATTCGATTGTTTTTTCAAACAGTACGAGTAATCTACCGATTCTTCCGCAGTCTTCTGCGTACGCGATTCCGGTTATCGGCAATAACGCGACGCGAGTTCGTTTTGATAAATCAGTATCAGGCGACGCGCTGAGTTTTGCAAGCTTAATCTCGCGCATCGCATTCAATCCAATCAGCGTCGATGGCGTGGAACAGATGTCGGATTTGGTGCATCAATACGACAAGAAAAAATCAAAGAATCAAGCGGGGAGTACCGAAGAGCCAGCTTCGCTCGGGCGAAATTCCAAGTCGATTTCACGTCTTGGATCCGACGGAGATGCTGATACTGATGCTTCAGAAGTTGAGATAAGACACCAGTCAGTCGCCGAAATAGTAATTTCGGATGATTCCAGTGTCAAAGTCAACGGTATAGTGATGTTCGAACCCTGGAAAACACAAGGTTATGCCTGCGGTTTACCATTTGCGAAAATACAAGCCTATGATTGGAACGCCGATGAAGGCTACGTGCATCAAGGAACGTACATCTCTGATACATCGGGTCGGTTTGAAATCGGGGTGCCGGTAGGAGAGAGTCGTACATTTGTCGTCGATGGGGGAGATCAAGATGTGCTTGGGCACACAATTTGCTACGTTGGGGATTCAGTAGATATAGACGACGATAGTGCGTGCGTAGATCAGAATGACGTGTCATTTCCTGATCCGGAGAGTGAAGATGGTCAAATTATCTCATCAAGTTACTTCGAAATAACAGCTGCAGAAGGTGGTGAAAATTTGGTCTTCCTCGACACTTCGACACGATTAGTTGATATAGGTTTGTACGCGGGTTCATGTGATTCGCAATATGAAGAGTATGAACTTGTGATTACCCCGGCGAACGGCTGCGGAGCAGCTGCCGTCGTCACTTACGATGACATTCAAACGTCTTGGAAATGCAAGGATGGTACCAACTCGTGTCCTACCTCAAACGAACGAACTTGGCCGTACGCCGCGATGGACTATTACATTCAAATCGAATCGGCTCCGGACGTCTCTAGCATGGATATTGGATTTATTCAAGAAACGCACGAAGGTGCGACGTGCAAGGCGGGCACGGAAATTATGCAATATTTCAGAGATAGAGACATGCTCGTACAAACGGTTTTATTATTGAATTTGGAGAGCACATCTATTGCTAAAAACAGATTTGAATATCACGGTTATCTGTGTAGTGTGATCACTTATGTGGGCTTGGACAAAGATGATGACGCACCGAGTGATGCGCCTACAACTATCTTTCACCCGCTTTCGAGTAGCTCGGGGGAGCAGTGTTTAGTAGAAAGCGATTCCGACGATGGAGATTTAACTGTGGACTATTTAATTGGTTCGACAACGGTAAGTAGCGTACAAATCTACTCGAGGAAATTCATTGGCGTAAAAGTTTTCGAGGCGCACTACACATCAGCCGATACGATCACAACTTGCTCTGATTTTCAGAGCAGCACCACAAGTATTGCGGTGCGGATAAAGGATGGAATCACGTTTGATAATCCGTGCCATCCGAGTAAAGCCCCGTTAAATGATTACTGTACATTTTCAACAGTTTTGACAGGCGCTAGCGCAGGAGCTAACGATGGGTTCGTTGATTTCGGCACATCAGAATATTCCCGCGAAATTTCTTCAGATGGTGCCGTTCCTAACCTCGTTTCGCCTTATCGACGCTCGTTTTCGGCGTACATTGAGCGGAACGACGGTTGGGCCATTACACCCATCAATATCGAACGAGAGCTCGTCGTTTTGACATCGAAGACTCGTGGCGGGGATGGTGAAGATCGATACATATCAGATTCCAAGTTTTATGCGACTGCGCCCGTTCAAGGTTTAGTGTATACCGTCGTGCACGACCCTCCCGGAGGTAATTCATTCTCTTCCATCTCGAAAGGAACGAAAGTAGATTTAGAGATGGGTTTGACAACCACTCGAGCGGCCGAGAAAACAAGCGAGTGGAGTTTTTCAGCAGGAGCAACTGTAGAGTTTGCATTGTCAGCCGGAGTGGCGGCAGGATCAGGCTATCTCAATTTTGAAGTTGAACAGGAGAATAATGCAGCAAGATTTGAAACAGGAGGACACGGTGGATACGCTCAAGAAGGCCCAACTGTGACGATAAGTGGCGAAACGGACAACGGCTGGGACTTTCATGTAACTCTGGACAGAAATTTAGAATCTTCTCTTGACCCTGCACTCCCTGGACGTCCGGGAGATGTCATCCTTGGGGGAGGATTTGAAATTGTGTACGTGAGGTCGGATAAGGTTGATTTGATCGTGACTACTGCTTCTAAGTGTTTAGGAGTGATTGAACTCATAGAATGGGGCCCTCGAAAACCAACAACGTACGTCATGACGGTGTTCTCGATCGAGTACAAAATTTTACCGGAATTAGAAAATTTGATTTCAGTTACAAATGATCTGACATCTATTATAAAAGATACGGATAACGCGATGAAAGAGCTCTCTGATGATGACATCAGGGTGGCGTGGAGATCGCGTCTTGAGAATGCGCTAGATGACTGGAAACGAACGCTTGAATGGTCCTCGCCAGATTTCAATCCAGAAGGGTTGAACGCTAAGACCGATAAAACAGGCGAAATAACGAACATCGAAGGGAGATTCAATGAAATGAGCATACCGTTCACCTCGGATGATTCCGTGTATGGTCAAATTTCGGATCCTCTCATCACGAGTGTTTTTGGAGCTTACACCCAAAACGAAGATATGTCTCCAGATTATACCGCAAAGAAGGATTGGGAAGAACTCAGCGAAGTGTGGGATTCAATTCCATCGGATAACGCACCTCTTCACGGCGTTCCAAAGTTAAGAAGAACTGATGCTTGGAAGAACTATGGAGGTCAAGAAGCTAATGGGAAAGCGGCTGGAGTTGGACCCTTGCATATGATGATGGCTCACCCTATGCTTTTTCCCCTTACTCCTCTTGCTGCACTGGCGGGGACGGTAGTTGATCGAATGGTTAATCCGAATCCCGAAGCTTATATGGATGATATTGAAAAGGAAATTGTTGAAGCTAATGGGGAAGAAAAGCACGACCCATACGGGCGATGGTTCCCGACGAAAAGCGATAAGTGGCTGAGTTCCTACGAACCTGATAAAGCCGCCGACGATGGTCGAAATCTTTTCAACTCCAACGAAGATGATCCTGACAAGGACAAAGGTCTCTGGAGTCGCGGCATGAGCGAATATGCCAAGACAGATATGTTGAAGACGTTTGGTGAGAACACGCATAGTAAAGACATGGACTCCTCCATGGTTGATGCATCTTTATTTGGTGGTCAAGCTCAATTTGGCTTTGACACTGAATCACAACCCATAACATCTGGACAGGAAAAGCAAGACGTGTATCTCTCCTTTTCTGGCGGTGGCCACAACCTCGAGTTTTCTTCATCCATCGAGAGTAACATCGACAGTTATGGATATTCGTGGTCGATGGAGGCTGAGGCGGGCGTTTCAGCTTCGTTTGATTTCAATTTGGCTTATGGATTCTGGGAACTTGAGACAGAGCTAGGAGACAATTACGGAAAAAGTATCGCGGAAGAGAAAGTTCTGGCATGGGCAAAATACGGTGAAATGGAAGTTACGTATTCGCTCGGTGACGACGATCCTTACGATAAGTTTGTGATTCAGGTTTCCAATGATAAGCGATTCGGTACTCCTCTTTTCAAAACAATCGGTGGTTCGTCGAAATGCCCCGGCGAACCAAATACGATCTGGCGAGAATCAGGTTTAGGAATTCGGGCAGAACACGCCGCGGGGTCTAATAACTATTTTGTCCTTCCCGGGAAACCTGCGCTGTTCGACGTGATCATAACTAACGCTTCGCCTTACAGAGAAGGCCACATTTATGGTTTACTTTTAGCTTCGGGAGAAACGACGGGTTCCACTTTTTCTGGAGGTAACATGCTCGATTTGAAATTCTCCGTCAACGGCGACAACAGCAAATTGCGTCCGTTTGGTGATTTGTTAGCCTTACACGACGTGCCGTCTACGGACGACTCTGGCAATTTGATCGACACGAAACTCACGCTGAGTGTAGAAAAAGGGAATCTCTCGAATGAATACAAAGGAATCTTCCTTAAACTCGTGAGCGAATGCGAGTGGCAAATGTCGAGAGATTTACTCTATCGCGATCCAATTTCGGATTCGTATTCGCTCGACGACATCAAGTGGCAGCGCGAGTGCCCCGAAATTGCATGGGACGAAACTACCGTGAATAAGTATCTGTATTACATCGCGAGCGGTGCTACTTCAGATGTTCTCAACGTTTCTGTCATGAATCCAAACCCTTTGAATATTTGGACATCCGATAAATTCGATGACAGTAATAACATCAGAAACGGCTGGGATGTGAAAAAAGACCATCTCGTGCATCCAAACGTCAACTTTGTTCGCGTTCAGTTTCGAAGACCTGGTATCGGTGAATGGATCAGCGCCTGGGACGACTCCCAAGCTTCGGCGAATGTGGTTTGCGGACATTCAACTTCCGGGTGTGGTTTATCTTGGGATCTGACCAAGCAGTACTTCATGAATGGCCTTCGCGATGGAGCGTGGGAGATTCGAGCAAAAATTTTCTGTTCTGGTTACGAAGCAACGGCGCCAATGTCCGTGCGTGGATCCACGACCGAAGAAAATTTGAATCTTGTCGTCGACGTGACTTCACCAAAGCCGATTACTCTAAATGTGATGGATAAGTTATTCATCGTCGAGTATACAGAACCCGTAATGTGCCCTCAGCTTAAAACCGACGAAGAGATTTATCAAGTCACGAGGATCGAGGATTGCGACGGAAACACAGACAACGAAGGAGTGATCAATTGGACAACAATCCTTTTGCAATATTCCTTTCGATGCATTGAAGACAAAATGAACGCGTGGACGATGCAATTGCCGAGCGATTCTGATAACCTTGGAAAATATCAAGTTGTCGTTGGTAAAGACAGCACTAGCGGTCTCACTGACGTAGGAGGTAACGTTGTTCCAAAGATGACCTTTGATGTCGATTTCTGCTCCTCGAGTGCAACTGTGACTGTGGTCTCGTCATCCTCATCATCTTCATCATCCTCGTCGTCACTTACTTCAAAGAAGGCGGTCGCGGCCAAATCGGCAGCCGCACTCGGCAAAACTAAGACCGGTACCCAGAACAAGCGCTTGAAGAGAAAGAGCGCCGCTTCATCAGAACTTGGCGCTGCAAAAGACGCGACTCTTTTTACATTCGCTCCTTCTACACTTCTCGCGGTTGTTCTCGCGACGTCGTTCATCTCTGCGACGATCGCTTTCACCGTAGCGCGAAGAGCATCTCATCCGCTCGCTACTTCCATTGACGGCGGAATTCGCTCTCTCGACGACAAAAAACCACTCTTATCGCGCGGTAGTGGTGGTGTTGTAGAATCCACCGTTGGGGACCACCCGGCGTACGGATCCGTGATTTGAGATGAATATAAAAAACGCGGTACTGTAGTATATATAAAGTGACGAACAAACAAAATACAGTCGCGACTGTAGTTTACACATCGAGGACGCGAGAGAATATGTACACAGAATAAATGCATATTAAATGAAATTCGATCGGTCTGTGGTCGGTGAATGTTTCGCGACAGAGAAAATTGTACATAGTTATAACGCTTTGCGTGTCCACAGTAACTCTGTCGCTTTTTATTTTTTAATGACCATTCGTAAAAATTTGAATTTGAAACAAAAAAAACGAAAACTAAAAAAAAATCTCGTTTTCCCACAAGATACACGCGCGCGCGCGCGAAAAAAAAACCGAATAATTCACAGAAGCATAGATTCGCGCGTTTGTTACGCGCACTCATAAAGAGAGCGTTTTTGTGCGCGTGCGCGGGTCGTGCGTTTTGTCTGCCGCGGGGTGTCTCTTTTTTTTCTTCTTCTTTTGATTTTTTTTCGTCTTCTCTTCGAAAATCATCCGGGCAGCTCTCATGGGCGGATTCGTGATTCCGAAGCGGTCGACGACGACGACGGAGAGAAACGACGACGACGGAGAGAACGACGAAGCGAAGATGGAAGTGGACGAGGAGAACAACAACAACGAAAGTTTTTTACCGGCGAGGAATGACGAGATGAAGGAAAAAGCGTCGCTACCGCCAACGCCGGGGTCCGAGAAAACGAGGAAAAGAAAAACGACGGATGAAGATGTCGTTAAGCCAGGAGAAGGCGAAGAAGGCGAAGAAGAGACAGAAGACGAAGAACCAGAGAAAGAAGACGAAAAGGACGAAGATTTCAACGTTCGGAACGAAACGCCATCGAGAACAACGCGACCGAAGAATTCCGCGCAGAAGAGAAAGCTGGAAGTGGGCGACGGTATGGACGGCGCGGACGACGAGGACGACGGCGTGGAGGTTCCGGACGATAAGGAAGCGACGATGGAAGACGTTCGCGCGGCGGAGGAAGGAGGGAGGACTTTTTCTGCGGAAACGTTCGACCGGAGCGACCCGATCGAACAATTAGCCGAACTCGAGAGGTTTATCAAAACGAGCGGAGGTGATACGCCTGGCTGTTTAGAGGGCTGGAGCATTTACATGACGTTTCGAAAACACGGCGCGAGTAAAGGACAACCGGATTTGAAAATTTCACCCAAGAATGGATTCGTCGCGAAAGATAACACCAAAGATAAAGCCTTCTATAGGAGTCGATTAGAAGTGTGCCGGGCGCTCGGGTTACAGCCGGCAAAACCGGAAAAAGCGCCGAAAAAACCGAAAGAGAAGAGAGTTCCTGCGGAAAAGCCTTTGACGAAAACGCAGATGATGGCCGTGCCGACGAAATTAATGAGTCGAAAGAAAGCGATGGAAAGCGTAGTCGGCGGCGTGGCGGAGAGAGAAGAGTGCGAGGTAGATAAGGTGGAGCATAAAATGAACGAGGTTGGATTGCGCATCGTGACGCTCGGTACGCGTGGCGAACCTGGCAGCGAGAAACCGACCAAGTTTTTGAAAGACGCGAACGGGATGATTTGGGCCGATGGGTACGCTGCGATTTGGACGTATACGAAAGAAAACGGTGATACGCAGTCGTTCAGATGTTTGGTGAATCACGATGAAAGTGTCGCAGACGAGGTCATCGAATCTAGCGTCGAAGAGCCGATGGAAGAGAAGGGGGAGGAGAAGGAAGAGGCTGCTTCCACTGCCGCGACTGAGGGTGATGGAGTCGTACCAGCGACGGGAACACCAGCAGAGGAGAAAAACGAAGGAGAAAAGAAGGATCAGCCGCCGTTGAGTGTTCCCACTGTCACGAGAAAGCTCGTCGCGCACGTTGGGAAAGCGAAGTTTATCATATCCGAAGGTCAAAACGTTCTCGCAGAGTCGGATTCTCCGACGAAGGCTTGGACGCAATTCGCGAAAGTTATCGACCCCGAAATCGCTGCGCACCTGGTGGATCCTTTCGCCACGAACGACTTCAAAGTTCGAGTCGCGTTCCAAGTCAAATTCGCGAAGGATATATACGACACGTTGTCGAGCGAAATGTTACCGTTCATGCAAGAACGATACGGTGTCGACGAATACAAAGCCATTTTGAATCGCGAGTATCTCAAACAGACTCGACAGCTCGTCTTTGATCTTGAAACGTCCGAGTATCGAAGGAAAATCATGAAAGAACGCGTCACGAACGCGATGAAATACGACGCGCGGTTCAAAGAAGATCCACGCAGTGCCGAAGAACGCGATTGCGATATTGTTTGCGCAAAGATAGCCGCAAAAATGGTTTCAAACATAGTGCAGGCTGGAAAGCGCGAAAAACTTGAGAAAGACATCGCCGACGACGAAAAGAAGTACGAGTGGGATGCCGACCGTCTCGCACCTAAAGACGCCGTGCGCATCGAGCGTGAAAGTAACAAAGAACGAGTAGCTTTATCCACGGCTATTCGCAAAATTGCGAGATCGAAGAAATTCGAACAAGAACGCGACCGTAAAGCAGAGCAAAAAGAGCACGAACGCAAGCAGCGCATGTTGGAGAAAGCCAGAGAGGAAGAAGAAAAGAGAAAGAAGAAACAAGAAGAGGAAGAGGAAAAGATCAGGTTGAGGGAGAAGTCGCAATGGCTCGGCGGATGCTTTCCGAAGCAAGAAGACGAAGAGGATGGAAAATCAATCGCTCCGGTGGAAACAAGAGTACAGTCGAAAGCGGATGAGTTCCTCGGCGAGGACGACAAGCACGCAGTCGGCTTTCTGTTGGAACTTTTCACCTTTGCCAGACGGTTTCGAAAAGTACTTTTTCCAGGTAAAGGCTCCGCGGATAAGTTTATGCCAAAATCGTTCAAGATGTTTGCAGACGCGTTGAAGGCAAAAGTGCCGAACGAAGGCACGAAGCGCTTAATTTTAGGCATGCTGAATCCGATTTTTCGTGACATCAGAGATTCGACGGACGACAACGGAGCGCACGCGTTGACAAAAATTGCGGGCCCGATAAACGAAGTCCTCAAGGAAGGTGGATCTACGAGTAAGAAAACCATCGAAGAAATCAAAGAAATGTTAAAAGAAAGTGACGCACCATTCACAAAGCAACTCGCGTCATTCGACGATCTTTTGAGCCGAACATTTGAAGCTCTTGCAGCGCAACATTCCGCAGCGGAATTTTATAGACGCGAAGCGTTTGGGTACATTGCGCCAGAAGCCGCGGATGCGTTTGTGAACGCTTTTTGCCGATGTCGAGCAGATCCGGAATCGTTCAGAAATCTCTCGTTAGATGTTCAAAACAAAGCTGGTATCGTGAACACCTATCACGGTTTGCGTGCGGCTCCGCATCAATACGCGTGCCGAGCCCCTCCGGCCATTGTGCTTCAATCTGAAGTCGAAGCCGAGAGAGGCGTCGAAGTCGAAACTTTTGTAGCCCTGACCGCAAAGAACGATACAGATGAAGAACATACGAAACAAAGAGTTATTGCGAGTGAATTATGCGAAATGGATAAGAATAGTGAGCGCGTATTTTTGATCCGAGACGCATTACGTGTCATCTCGTGGGATCCAATCGTTAAACCTGGATGCAAACGCGGCGATATAGCTTGCGCGAGAGGCGAGATTTTTTCGAAAGATATCGCCTCTTTTGACGCCAAATTAGAAAGTGGTGTATTTGCCGTCTCTGCTGCGATCAACACTCTAGCGACATCGACTGGTAATCCTTCCAAAGACGAGCCGAACGAAGACAAGGAGTGGTTGCGTTTAGTCAAGATTGAAGGCAAGAAGGTTGCCGAGGCGACGGCGAAGACGTTATCCGTTGATTCTGGAAAATGCAAGAAATTGGTTTCCTCAGCTATTGATAATGCTCTAGCGAATGCGGCGAAAGTTGGGCGCGACAAATTCGTCGCGGAGATTGCAATTGAGGGAGAAGAAAGAGATCGCATGGACGTCGAGGAAAAGAATACTGAATATGGGTCCGATGAAGAAGAAGAGGAGAAAGCGCCCAAGCGAGAACTCACTCGCGCAGTCTGGGAAGAAGGCTGTCAATCGTGCGGCATGGACATGCACGAAGGGGGTAAAGGTGAGGTTCTGCTGTGCGACGGATGTCCGCGCGAGTTTCATAAGAGCTGCCTCAACCCTCCGGTGGATGAAAACGAAAAGCTTCCGGATACGTGGTTTTGCCCGATTTGCGTGGCGAAGAAGAATGCGATTGAGACGTCGAAAACAAGTTGCGAAATGATAACGCCAACATCATTCATGAAAATCGCAGAGGGCTCACAACTCGGCGTCGCGGCAAGAAAAGGCACGATGTTTACGGCTGAGACGTTGAAGTCGAAGAAATTGTCGAAGGAGGCGAGGATAATCTTGTCGCAAAAACTTAAGCGACTAGCCGATCGCTTCGATGCGGACGGTTGGACTTCGTTAGCTCTCGAAGACAAAATCGACGCTTTGAAAGTTTTAGCGGATTTGCTCTTGGACACTACCGAAGCTCGGGATGAGATCGATAACAAAGCACCAGAAGAACTTAAGAAAAAGAATCAATTGCTAGACGAACATCGCAAAAGCTGGGCCGCATATCGCAAAGGCGAAAACGTTGGCGGTGGCAATTTTGCCCGCGTCAAAACGTTTTCCACCGACGAAGAAGAGAATAAAAAGATCACCGAGTACTTTGAAAAGACTGGTGAATATCCAGACTCTCGTTTAGCGTGGCAAAAGCGATTCAATCAGCTGGAAAAATCTAAAAGAGACAACGGCGTGATTCGATTAGAACCCATCGGCGGCGATCGAAACAACGCGGCGTTTTGGGTCCTAGAAGACGACGATCTCGGAAAGAAAGAAGACTCGAACGCTATTCTCATCGCCCAAGCCGCGGGTGCTGGTGGTGGTTGGGGATGCAACGACGATTACAACGAAGACGAGGAAGAGGAAGAGGAAGAAGACGGAGATGCCAAGCGAAGCTTAACGCCGACAACGGCAAAGATGCGAGGCTCGGATGCCCTTCGAGTCGCCGAAAAGGAATGGATGGTGCTCGACGCAGACTCTGTGAGAGAAACTGTCATTCCAAGTTTGAACAAACGCGGATATCGTGAGGGGAAGTTGTGGCAACAATTAGAAAAGCGCTTTGGCGCCAAGAAGGAAGATGAACGAAAGGAAGAAAAAGAGGAAGAAGGAGGAGAAGAAGAAGAAAAGGAAATCACGGCTTGGGATATTACCGAGGAGCACGAATTGATAGCCTCGAAGGTGGATAAGAAATCGCTGCTCAATTGCGCGAAAGAGTCGGCAAAGTCTCTTTTTCTCGAGATCTTCAACAATATCCCCGAGATGGCGTACGAGGCGTACGATGATCCGAGTCGAAACAACATCGTAGATACGCGAACAAACGCCATACGCGCTTTGGCCACGCAACCGGGATCATCAGAATACGACGCGATTCCGTTAGCAACTGCTACACTCGCGTTAGAATTAGCTCTTTCTTCTTCATGGTTACACGAATCCTGGGGCCGTTTCACGCGTTTCTCCCCGGTCCTTCGCGACGCGTCTTTCCCGTCCGTTTGGTTCCGGCTTAAAAATTTGAAGAAAGCGATCAAATGGAACATGGCCAAGCGCGGCGGTCGAGCCGGTGGCCGAGCATTCCGTCCGGAAGATTTCGCCGCGGTCAATGAACAGCGCGGTGCGAGAACGAAGAGTAAACCAAACTATAAGGAGAGTTCTAGTGACGATGACGACGCGTTCCGCATTAAGGAAGGATCGAAGCGAGTCGTGGGCGGGGAAGTCATACCTGCGAAGAAACGAAGAGTCTTTATCGAAGACACGGGCTTATAAAATAGACGCACGTGAGAGAGAGAGAGAGAGAGAGAGAGAGAGAGAGAGAGAGAGAGAGAAGAAAAAAAGAGAGAAAGAAAACTAAAAGTCAATGATAGTGGTACGTTTTTAATTACGAGTTGTTCACATTAAAAAATTAAAACAAAGCGGAGCCTTTAAACAACTCGACCAAGAATAACGCCGTGCATCCGACCATCGCGGCTCTTCCATTCAATTCTTCTACGTCTGCGGTGAACACCGGTTGCACAAACTCTGGGATCGGCGACCCTTTGAACACAAAATTCCACGTTCTCGAATCTTTCATCGTCTTTGGATTACTCGTGTACCCTTCGTTGCTGGAAAACGCCGGCGCAAACGACGCCAACGACCACACGAACGCCGTGTGCATCACCTCGCCAAAGTTCTCTCCAAACTGTTGCGCGATGCCGTGCCCGGTGGTAATCTCCCCATACAAAGCCATCACAAATCCTAGCATAGCAACTCGCCCGTTCAAAACTTCCGGCGCCCATCCAGACGGTTTCGAAGGATCCGTGCTCAGCGCCAAAATATCTTGCGGCGATTGAACGTCCGCCGGCACCGAAAACGCCGGCGTCAACACCTTATCGATGACGTGCACCGTCACCCCTCCGCACGCCACGTCCGCTTTCGAGACGTTCGCCTCCTTCACTTCTTTCACCGTCAACACTTTCCCGCTGTTCAACGTCTCTAATTCATCGCTCGACATCACTTCCGCGCTCGACATGGCCGCCGACGGGATCACGTGATACGTTAAAATTTCCGCTAAATTTTCTCTCTGGAAAATCTGCTCGCTCGACAATCCTTTCTTCCTCCCAAACTCCTCGAACGCTTCGTTGGTGGGCGCGAAAATCGTCCCGGATTCCAACGACGTCACGCTCTCCAACAACTCCGCCCTAGAAACCGCGGAAACGAGCGTGGACAACTCCGGAGACGAAGTGAGCGCTCGCACGAGCGCGTCGTTCTTCTTTCCTCCCGATGGGGCGGATTGATGCGCTGACGTCTCCGAGGAGGAAGAAGGCGGAACTTCAGCGGTCGCCACCGCGACGGCTTTGCATCGCATCGTCGACAAAGACGAGCGAGAAGACGACGAAGTCGAGCACCTGAAGCACGACGACGACGTCGACGCGATGTGGCGTAAGGAAGTCATGTCTTTTTTTTCGTCTCTGGCTTTGCGGGTGCGCGTGCTTCGCGCGAAAGATTAGTGTGAGGAATTTTGATATCTTTTTATCCACAAGAGAGAGAGCGAAGAAGCGCGAAGAAGCGCGAAGAAGCGCGAAGAAGCGCGCGCGATAGAGATACACACGCACACATCATCAGACGAGCGAAAACGAACTTTTTAAACTACTACTGGAATGAATAAATAAATACAAACTCATCAACAACACCCGCTCGATTTGCTCCCGCTCTTATTGACCACGATGGTATCCGGCAAATACACGTCTTCCTCTACTTCGTTCTTCAAAGCGTTCCGCGCGGCGCACTCGAACGCGTCCTGCACGTTGCTATCCTCCTTTGCGCTCGTCTCAAAGTGAGGACACGCGTTCCCACTCGCCGCGCAAAACGAGAGCGCTTTCTTCTCCGACACCACCCTCGATTGACCTCCGTCTTGGTCCGTTTTGTTTCCCAACACGATAAACGGGAAGTTTTCCGGGTCCGCCGGCGACGCCTGCGCGAGGAACTCCTCGCGCCAGTTTTCCAAGTTTTGAAAGCTCTTCTCGTTGTTCACGTCATACACTAACACGCAGCAATCCGCGCCGCGGTAAAACGCCACGCCGAGCGATTGAAACCGCTCCTGTCCCGCCGTGTCCCATATTTGCATCGTGACTAAATTATCGTCCACTTTCACCTCTTTGGTGAGGAAATCTGCGCCTATCGTTGCTTTGTACTGTTTGCTGAATTTTCTGTTCACGTATTGGTTCATCAGCGAGGTTTTACCAACCCCGGAATCGCCCAAGATGATGAGTTTTAACAGCGTTCTCTGCGCGTTCGTTCGTTCGCGCGTTTATTCCGAAAACAAAGAGAGAGAGAGAGAGAGAAGAGCGTCAGCGCGGGGAGGAGAGTTAACAGGAAAAACGGAAGAACACACAACGCGATTCTTCTTCGCGAAAGAACGATACGAGAGAGATCGCAAAAAAACAAACTGAGCGCGCTGCGCGAGTGTGTACCTTTCGAGCGGCGCTCATGTTTTGTTTTTTATTCTCTCTCTCGATTATTCGCTCTCTCTTTGACTTTAAAACGAAGAGGAGAGAGAAGTTGTAGAGAAGTTACGATGAAGAGGAGGAGCTAGAGAGAGAGAGAAAAGGTCCGGGACAATTTCCTAAACCCTAAACCCTAAAAATTGAGAAAAACTTGTGAGCACTCTTTTTTTTCAAAAAATCTCCTTTGCGTCCAAAAACCAAAAGAACACAAAACGAGAGAGAAGAGAGAGAGAGGTTTTTAGAAGATACGAGACGACCGGGAAAAGCCCAGCGAACGAGATGACGAAGGAGGAGACTTTCGTCGTCGAGGAGGAGCATTTTTTGCGTAACGATGAAGAAGAAGAAGAGATTTTGCGCAGAGACGTGGACAAGTTACTCGCGGAGATTGAATCATTAAAAAACGATTCGTCTCTTCTCATCGACGACGAGTCGTTAGCGAGGAAACTGGGACAGATCGAACGGGAGCGGGCGCGAATAAGCGAGGCGATGGTTAAAGCGAGAGATGAAAAGGATGGAAAGGAGGACGACGACGAAGCGCATTTCTTGCTCTCGCGATTTAACGTCGTGCGAGGCGCGTCGTCCTCGGTCGCCGAATACGTCGACTCTGCCATTCGCAACGTCTACTCCGAGACTTTAAACATAATTCGAAACAGAGAGAGAAACATATTGAGGGAGTTGGACGCGTTCGTGGACCGAGACGAAAGTTCGATCGAGACGAATACGATCAGACTGGCACAAATTGATAGAGAAGGCGACGCGAGGAGAGAATGGATACGGAGGTTTGGCATACAGCCGATGATTGGAACGGACGAGGAAGAGGAGAAAGCGAGAGCGGAGCGGTCGTTGAGAGCGTTGGAGAGTAGCGGCGCGAGTAGCGGTAGAAACGTAGCGAATGGTGGTGAGAGGAGCAATAAGCAGCAAGGAAAAGGAACCGAAATGTTGTTTGCGGACGAATTTCGTGCGAAAGAGGAAGAGGATTTAGAGAAAGCGATCGAGAAGAACGTGTTGAGTTCGGTTGACTCGGCGATAAAAAGTTTAGAGTCGGCGAGCTTGGCGATTGCGAAAGCGAACAAGAATAGCAAAGAAACCGGTTCTTCGGCGGCGACGTCGTTCGCGACGGTGATATCGAACTTCTCCGGTTTACCCGTTTGGCAAAAAAGGGTCATCGGTTTGCTCGTTTTCTTCGTGTTCTCGTGGATCTTAATACTCAACGCGATGAATAACGACGAGAAATCTGAATTTGAAGAAATCGATCAATCGATAGCGTCGACGGCTGATGTCTCTTCTTCTTCTTCTTCTTCTTCTTCTTCTTAGTTTTTAGCAGCAGTGCGTAGATGGTAATGATAGATGTGTAGATAGATTATTGTAGAGAAATTACGCTAAATCGTATGTATATGATATGCAAAATTAAAAAACTTAAACTTTATCGTACTTATCCACGCTATTAAACAACACCTTCGCGTCTCGCGATAACTCCAAGCTCGGCAAGTTGGCCCATCCGTCTTTGTTCGTCTTGACGACAAAAAACGACCCAAACGCCCAATTCACGAACGCCGCGCATATCACCACCGCAATCACAAATGCCCCGGCGTGTCCGTGCACGTGCATTCGGTGACTCCCGTCGTAATCCTCGTCGAACATCTCCTCTATCCTCTCCTCTTCTTCGTCTTCGTTTTCCTTCTTAATATCCTCCGGAATGCCGCCGATGCTCCCAGCCGTCCCCGTGTCCATGCTCAAATCCCCCGCTAATATCGCCGCCGTTTTCGGTGAATCCCCGTTCGTTCCGTCGTCTTGCATCAAAAACTCATCCTCCGCGGTCAACACGTTCTCCGGCGTCTCGCCCACCTCCGTGTAGTCGTCCGCTTTCCCACTGCTTCTCGAAAGTAATCCTTGATTCGAAACCGAGGCGAGCAAGTTCGAAGCGTCCATCGCCGTCGGTTCCTTGAAACTATCGTCGTCGAAACCGCTTTCGCCGAAGCTCTCCGCGTCACCGCTGCTCTTCTTCTTCTTCTTCGCTTCCGCGAGCGCGATCGGTGAGAAGAAGAAGAACAACAACATCACCGACAGCAGCGCGAAGAAAGAGAAGGACTTTCTCGCTCTTTTACTTCTTCTTCTTCTTTTGTTGTTGTCGCTGTTGTTGACGGAAGCGCCGCTCGAAGAAAAGGACGACATGGTTGGTAGCTCTCTGAACGCTGACGTATCGCGCGCGTGTGTTCTTCTTCTTCTTCTTTAGAGTAGTCTCGCGCGCGTGTGTCTCAGCGCGGTGAACTTTTGGGGAAAAAATTCAAGAGGAAAGAGCAACAAAAAATCGATTTTTGTGGACGCCAAGGGACGACCCCGCGCGCGAACGCGAGACGCCGCTCTGTCTTATTAAAACTACTATATATATAATATATTCACCTAAATGCTCCCAAATATACACTCCTCCTTCTTTGGGGATCGCTTTTATTTCTTCTCAACTCTCTCTCACTCTCTCTCACATGCTCTCTCCTCTCCTCTTTAATTTATGTTTTTTATACGTCTTGTGGATTATAATGATATATATAATTTATCTCGGGGAGACGGTGATCTCGCTCTCCGGCGCCGTCAACTCACCCTTCTTCAATTC
>Ga0255776_10000568_pt1 | contig 41975 bp, 39 predicted proteins | sample 071ome_19_FD_179974 | JGI IMG/M metagenome (GOLD analysis project Ga0255776, IMG submission 179974) | Coastal salt marsh microbial communities from the Groves Creek Marsh, Skidaway Island, Georgia - 071413AT metaG (version 2) | ecosystem: Environmental > Aquatic > Marine > Intertidal zone >... | reverse complement strand
CGATCAGGTCCTCGGCCGACGGCGGGCGGCGGATGCGCAGGCTGGTGGCGCCTGCGGGGATGTCCTCCCACACGGCGCGTGGATCGTCGGGCTGCACGGCCCGGCAGCGTAATCGGCCCCGAGGGCGCTATAGTCCCCGGCCGTCCGATCCCGAGGAGACTTCTTCCGCATGAGCGACGAGACCGAGCAGGAGACCACCGAGGCCCCGGAGGCCGAGGCCGCCGTGGCCACCGAGGACGCCCCGGTCGACGAGGCCCCGGCCGAGGTCGAGGCCGTAGTGGAGGAGGTCGTGGAGGAGGGCACCCCGGCTGAGGAGTACGACGTCGAGGAAGCCGCCACCGGTCCGCGTGCGCGCGAGGGCCTCGCCACCCTGTACCTGTGCGAGCGCGGGCACCGCACCCTGTCGATCTGGAGCGCGGCCCCCACCACCTGCCGCGCCCCGATCTCCAGTCGCGAGGAATGCGGCCGTCCGGTGTACCACTCCACGGAGCTTCCGGAGCAGGTCCAGAAGGCGCTCAACCCGCTGAAGGCCTCGAAGAAGAGCTCGAAGGGCTGATTCCGGCGGGGCGGCCGCCGGCCGCCCCGCCCGTGCCGTCGGGGACGCCCGCGCGTCCTGCGGGTACGGCCGAGGCCCTCAGCCCTGTGGTGGCGAGGCCGTCATCTCCTCGGCACGCGCGACCATGCGCTCCATCTCGGTGAAGCCCGGGTCCCAGCACGCGGGGTCCGCGAGGTCCACGCCCAGCGGGCGCAGGAGGTCGGCGGGCGCCGCGGAGCCGCCCGCGGACAGGAAGTCCAGGTAGCGGCCCACGAAGGCGTCGCCGTCCTCGCGGTAGCGCGCGTACAGCGCCAGGGTCACGAGGTGCGCGAAGACGTATGCATAGGTGTAGAAGCGCGTCGAGATGAAGTGGGGGATGTACGACCACCCGAGGCGGTAGCCATCCGGGATCTCCATGGCATCGCCGTAGTAGGCGGCGTTGCGCGCCAGCCAGAATCCCGACAGGCGTTCGTCGGTGAGGGTGGCGCCGTCGGCACGAGCGCGGTAGGCGTCCTGCTCGTACCGGGCGAGCACCGTCTGGCGGAACACGGTGGCGAACGAGCCCTCGACGCGCTCGCACACCAGCGCTGTGCGCGTGGCCTCATCCTCCTCGGTGGCCATCAGGTGGTCGAACGCGATCAGTTCGGCGAACGTGGAGGGCACCTCGGCCAGGGCCAGCCCCGTGTGGAACGACAGCGCCGTCTGGCGCTCGGCCGACAGCGTGAAGTGCATGCCGTGCCCCAGTTCATGGGCGAGCGTCATCACGTCGTCCATGCGGTCGGTGTAGTTCATGAGCATGTACGGATGCGCGTCCTGGGCGACCGATGCGCAGAAGGCCCCGCCGCGCTTGCCCGCCCGCGGCTCGGCGTCGATGCGGTCCTCCGCGAAGAAGCTCCCGGCGATGTCGCCGATGCGCGGCGAGAAGGCGCGGAACGAGGCGTCGATGATCCCCCGTGCCTCGGTCCACGGGACCGCCCGGGCCTCGCCCAGCGGCGCGTATTGGTCTGCCAGGTGCAGCTGCTCCAGCCCGAGCAGGCGGGCCTTCACCCCGAACCACCGCTGGGCCAGCCCGTAGTGGGCCTCCACGGCAGACATCATGGCCTCGATCGCCGGCCCGGGAACCTCGTTGCGCAGGTGGGTCGGGTCCATGGGGTCGTCGTAGTCCCTCAGGGCGTCCATGGCCAGGCGGTCGCCCACGAGCGTGTCGTAGCAGTGCGCGAGCGTGGGGGCCTCGGGGCCGAGCGCGCCGTACAGGGCATCAAGCGCCCCCATCCGGATGCCGCGGTCCGGATTGCGCACGCACGCCAGCAGGCGGTCGATCGTATGTGGCTCGGGCCCCTCGCCCGAGTCGAAGTCCGCCTCGAGGGTTGATGTGATGCGCCCGAACAGGGTCTGCCATGCGCTGCTCGCGGCGGGGCTGCGCTCGGCCAGCATGCGCTCCTCGGCCTCGCTGAGGGTGTGCCGGCGGAAGCGCCGGGTCGACAGCAGGTGATGGCGGTCGGCGGCCACCTCGGCGGCGTTGGCCAACTGCTCCGCCAGCGGCTCGTCAAGGTCCAGCCACTCGAGTTCGAAGAACCGCAGCGCGTTCGCGGCTTCCACCATCGAGCGGTCCATGAGGCCGTTCAGGTCCTGGTTCTCGGTGTCGGTCACGTCCACCGACTCGCGCAGCGACGCGTAGGAGTGCAGGCGTCCCAGCTCATTCTCGATCCGGGCGAGTTCCGCCAGGGCACCGGCGAGACCGGGGCCGTCGAGGGCGGCCACGGTTCCGCGATAGCGGGTCTCGAAGGCGCGGCAGTCGGCGATGGCCGCGGCCAGGCGCTCGCGGCAGTCGTCAGCGGAGGCGCAGAGGGGCGAGAGGTCCCAGCGGATGCCCTCGGCACGGGGTTCGGAGCCGGTCGTCGTCATGCCGTTGACGTTACCCCAGGGCCGCGGCGAGGAGGCGGTCGACCGTCTCCTCCGGCAGCGGCGGGACCCCGGTGGCGCCGGGGTGGTGGGGGCTGGTGGGCCGGTGGTAGTCCGAACCGCCCGAGGGGATGAGGTCGTACTTGCGCGCAAGTGCCCCGTAGCCGGCGAATTGGTCCGGCGAGTGCTCCGGCCGGTGCACCTCGATGCCCGCGAGTCCCGCCCGCGCGAGCCGTCCGACGAAGGGATCGAGGTGGGCGTCGTCGAGCCTCAGCGTCGCGGGGTGCGCGAGCACGGGTGCGCCGCCCGACTCCCGGACGAGGACCACGCCCTCCTCCACGGCGAGGCCATCGGACCCCACGTATGCGGGACGGCCGTCGGCCAGGTAGCGATCGAAGGCCTCCTTGCGATCGGCGACGTGCCCGGCCCGGATCAGCGCCTCCGCGATGTGCGGGCGGCCGAGGGGGGCACCGGCGGCCCCGGCGAGCACGTCGTCGAAGTCCAAGGCGATACCCATGTCATTAAGGCGCGCCACCATTTCCCGCGCCCTCTCGACGCGGGTCTCGCCGAAGCCGGCGATGAGTCCCGCCAGGGGCTCCGGCGCGGCGTCGTCGAAGTAGCCCAGCAGGTGCATGCTGCCGTGGGGCACCTTGATCGAGAGCTCGATGCCGGGGATCACCCGCACGCCAATGGCCCGGCCCGTGGCCTCTGCCTCCGCAACCCCGGCCATGGTGTCGTGGTCGGTGACCGCCAGCACCTCCACGCCGCGCCCGGCCGCGTACTCGACCAGCTCAGCGGGGTCGTGCGCGCCATCCGAGCGGTTGGTGTGGGCGTGGAGGTCGTGCGCCATGGGGCGGCGACGGTACCATCGGCCGCGCAATGGGACGCATCCGACGGCCGGGGGACGGCAACGCGAAGGCCGTCTACAGCACTGATGGCGGGCGCATCGACGACCGCGGTGGCCCTGCGCCCTCGCCGGGTGCTGGCGACGGCATCGTGCGGGTCTCGCGCACCAGCGCCGGGCGCCGTGGAAAGACCGTCACGCTGGTAACGGGCCTGCCCCCGGGTGAGCTCGCCGCCATCGCGAAGGAACTCAAGCGCCTGTGCGGATCCGGCGGCGCGGTGAAGGGCGGCGTCGTCGAGGTGCAGGGTGATCACCGCGACGCGGTGGCGGCCCATCTGGGTCAGCGCTTCCGCGTGAAGACGGCCGGGGGGTAGGGCGCCCCGGCCCGGTCACCGCCGCTCGATCGCGAGCCGCTGACCGGTTGCCTTGGTGAAGACGCCGGCTTCCCGACGTGCCGACCACATGGCCACGTCGATGTCCCCGTCGGCCGTGAGCCACAAGGTGACGAGGTCGCCGTCCCGGGCGCACTCGATCGCGGTCACCGCCCGCGCCCGCCCCACCTCCAACTGCTCGGCGATGCGCAGGAACGATGCAAGGCGCAGGATGCGCTCCTCATCGCGGGGCTTCAGGATCGCCTCGAGGGGTCCGGGGGACTGGATCCTCTTGCGATGCGCCCGCACCAGCTGCGCGATGATCACCAGTTCGCGATGCCGGAAGCCGGGCAGCCCGGCATTCAGCACCAGGTAGTGGCCGTGCTTGTGGTGGTCGTTGTAGTCCACCAGCGTGCCGACGTCGTGCAGCAGGGCCGCGCTGGCGAGCCATTCGCGCTCGCGCGGATCGCCGTCGTGCACGCCCAGGCGCGCCAGGCCGTCGAACACCGCCAGCGCGAGCCGGGCGACGTGTTCGCAGTGGGGCCTGTCGTAGCCGTACACCTGCGCCAGGTCGCGCACGCTGGTGGCCCGGACATCGGCGACCAGCGGCGGTTCGTCGGGCGCGAGGAATGCCTCCCAGAACACCCCCCACCGCAGGCCCTCGGCGCACACCTCCACGCGGTCGACGTCCGCGACGTGCATGAGGGCGTCGAGCACGACGGCCCCGGCCAGCATGATGTCGGCGCGATCGGCCTTCAGCCCGGGAATGCGCTTGCGCTCGCGGCGCGGCAGCCCGGCCATCCGGTCGATCAGGTCGCGCAGGGCATCCCGCCCCATGAGATAGCCGTGCACCTCGCCCAGCGGGTACGACGCAGCCTTCTGCGCCATCGCCGCCAGGGTCCGCACCGCTCCGCCCATGGCCACCAGGCGCCCGGCCCCGGAGATCCATGGGTCACGGTGGAACGTGTCGAGCGCGTGGCGCCGCAGGGCCCTGATGTCGTCGCGTGCGGCGACGTCGCCGGCGAGGAACGCATCCGTCATGCGCACCGCGCCGAGCGGCGCGCTCATCGAGCGGGTGAGCATGCGGTCGTCCACATGGCCCACCTGGATGCTGCCGCCGCCCAGTTCGGCGATGAGGCCATCGGTCAGGGTGGTGCCGTTGACCGCGCCGAGGTAGCCGTAGCGGGCCTCCTCGTCGCCCGAGATGATGCGCGCGGGCAGGCCGGCCCCGGTGATGGCCTCGAGCACCTCATCGCCGTTCGGGGCGTCACGGATGGCGCTGGTGGCGACCGCCCGGACCTCATCGATGTCCGATCCGCGGCAGAACCCGGCGAACAGCCGGGCCACCCGCGCGGCGCGCGCGCACGCCTCGGGCCCGATGGGTGCCCCCGGGGGAGTGCCCTCCGTCAGCCGCACCACCTCCCGGACCTCGTCCACGAGGCGGAAGGGTCCGCCGGGGGCGTACTCGAACACCACCAGCCGGAAGGTGTTCGAACCCAGGTCCACCACGGCCAGGCGACGCCGCCCGCCCGTCGTTCCGCCGGCCCGCGATACCCTAGAGCCCATGTCCACCGGACCCCTCGATCCCCCCGGCGTCGGAGAGTCCGGCGAGGCCCTGGCGCCCATCGCCCCGCGCCTTCTCGCATGGCCCGAGCACTTCGACATGGCCGGGGACGTCGAGTCCGCATGGGATCGCGTGCTGGCGGCACGTCCTGCGGCCGAGCGGCGCACCCTGCTGCGCGCTGATGCCTTCGCACGCGAGCGGCATGGTGGGCAGACCCGCCGCGGCAGTGACACCCCGTACTGGCTGCACCCCGTGCGGGTGGCCATGGGCCTCGTGCAGTGGGGCGTGGTGGACCGCGATGTGCTGGTCGCCGCGCTCCTGCATGACGTGATCGAGGACACCCTCACCACGCCCGGCGAGATCCGCGCGGCGTTCGGTCCTCGCGCCGAGAGCCTGGTGGTGTGGCTGACGGCCCCGGATGCGCGTGTGATGGGGGATGCCGTGAGGGGCTACTACCGCCGTCTTCTCGAGCAGGGCCCCCCGGATGCGCACCTCCTCAAGATCGCAGATCGCTCGGACAACCTCCGGAGCATCCAGGCACTCGTGATGCGGACCGGCGACACCCATCGCAGGTGGGCCTCGGCGTACCTGAACCGCACCCAGTGGCAGGTGCTGCCGCTGGCGGCCCACGCGCCCTCGCGGGCGCGGGTTGCCCTGGTCACGGCGATGGCGGATCTGGCGCCGCTCGTGGATCCGGGCGCCTTCACCGAGCCCTAACGCGACCACCACGCGCCCGCCGCGGTCGCCCCGGTTGGATTCACCGCAGATGAGGTGGGTTCCAACGGATACCGAGGAGGAGATCATGGGCGCCGTCATCGACATCGGGAGCCGGGAGGTGGTCGACGTTGACCGCGTCACCGCGCTCCTGGACCGGTTGGAGTGGAGGCTCGACGAGCCGTGCTCCGTCCCGGGGTGCTCCCACGATGGTGGGTGCTGTGGTCAGGTCGGCCAGCACGAGTTGACGGCCGCCGCCTGATCCCCCGCGGGTCCGGGGGGCGTCGCGCGCCGGGGCAGGGCTCCGCCCCAGGCGCAGGCGCCCCCCGTTGCATGCCCGGCTCCGGCCGGTTCAGTGGCCGGGCAGCGTGATCTCGGCCAGGTAGGGCGGCTCGGCGAGGGGCGCGATGCCCAGGCGCCCGGCAGCGAGGTCGCACAGCGCGTCACCTGCGACCTCGCGGCGCCATCCGCGCCCGAGCGGATGGGCGCCCGTGTCGTCGCCGGTCAGGACGCAGGCCAGGAAGCGGTCCACGTCGTCCCGGGTGGCCACGAGCGTGGGTGCCAGGTCCACCGCGGCCGCGCGTGCGGTGAGCAGTATCTGCGCAAGCGGCGTCAGGGTGTCCAGCCGCGCCTGCACACGGGGCGGCGGTGGGGGCCCCAGTGCGATGGGGGGGTCCGTGTCACCCTCGTCCATCGCGTGGATGAGGCCCTCCGCCTCGCGCTCCCGCATGGCCGAGGGGACGCCGCGCTCGTCGAGCAGCGCCGCGGGACCGGCCGGGCGCCGCCGGGCGATCTCCAGCAGGGTGCGGTCGGGCAGCAGCCAGCCCACCGGGCGGTCACGGCGGCGGGCCTCCATCTCGCGCCATGCCGCCGCCCGGCGCAGCACGGCGCGCTCGCGCGGCTGGAGCCGGCCCTGCCCCTTCACCTTGCGCCATGCCTCGAAGGGGTCGGGGGCGACGCGCGCGTCGGGGCCGTAGCGCCGGTGGTGCTCCTCGATCACCCATTCGGTGCGGCCCAGGGCATCCGCCCGGGCCATCAGCTCATCCACCAGCGCGAAGAGATGGGCCACGTCGCTCGCGGCGTAGTCGAGTTGCGCGCGCGTGAGCGGGCGCCGCGACCAGTCCGAGTAGCCCTCGGTCTTCGCGACCTTGATGTCGAGCACGCGCCCGAGCAGCGCGCCCAGGCTCTGCCCGGCGCCGAGGCCCACGAACCCGGCGATCAACTGGGAGTCGAGGAGATGCGCTGGACGTACGTCGAAGCCGAGCGCAAACAGGGTGAGGTCGGCGCTGGGCGCGTGCATCACGACTTCCACCGCGGGCTCGGCGAGCAGCGCGGCGATCTCGTCCAGCGGCGCGCCGGCGATCGGATCGACCAGTGAGATGTGGTCCTCCACGGCCACCTGGGCCAGGCACGGGATGGGCGCGTAGGTGCGTTCCCAGAGGAACTCCACGTCGAGGGCCATGCGGCCAACGGCCCGGGCGTGCCCGGCCAGGGCGCTGACGGCCTCCGGCGTGTCGAGGATCATCGCGTTCGTGCTCACTGCGCCTAAGATTAGGCACAGTGCAGGTGTCGGGGCTGACCAAGGCGTTCGGACCGCGCACGCTCTTCTCCGGGGTGTCCTTCAGGATCGGCCCGGGCGACCGCCTGGCGGTCGCGGGGAGGAACGGCGCGGGCAAGACCACGTTGCTGCGCATCCTGGCCGGCGAGGAGCACGCCGACGCGGGCGCGGTGTCGCTGCCGCGCGGCCAGCGGGTGGCCCTGCACGACCAGCGTCCGGATGCGCAGGCCGCGGGAACGGTGCGCGAGTACGTGGAGCAGGGGCTCGCGCATGCGCGGGACGCCGAGGCCCGGCTGGCCGACCTGGAGGCGAGAATGGCCTCGGGCGATCACGGGCCGGCGACGATGTCCGCGTACGAGCGCGCACAGGCCGATCTGGAGGCGGCAGGTGGATATCACTGGCGGTCCTGGGTGGAGCGGGTTACCCGCGGCCTGGGGCTGGCCGATGATCACCTGGATCGCCCGCTTGCGAGCCTCTCGGGTGGGGAGTTGACGCGTGCGTCGCTGGCCCGTGCCCTCGCCGGGCGGCCGGACGTGCTGCTGCTGGATGAGCCCACCAACCACCTCGACATGGAGGCCATGGAGTGGCTGGAGGGCATCGTGCGCGATGCCGGCGCCGCGGTGGTGATGGTGTCGCATGACCGGTGGTTCCTCGAGTCCACGGCCACGGCGGTGCTGGACCTGTCGGGGGGGCGCGCGCGCCTGTGGCCGATGGGGTACTCGGCCTTCCGCCGCGCCCGCGCCGAGGACGATGCCCAGCAGGCGGCGCTGGCCGAGCGGCGCCGTGAGGAGATGGAGCGGCTGGAGCGCTTCGTCACGCGGTGGCGCGCCGGGACACGGGCGCGGCAGGCGAAGTCGCGTGCGCGCGCACTGGAGCGCCTCGCGCCCATCGAGGCGCCCACGCGTGATCGATCGCTCGCATTCGGCTTCCCGAAGACCGACCGCCCCGGGCGGATCGTGCTCGAGGCCGATGGCCTGCGGGTGGAGGTCGCCGGCCGGGTGCTGGTGGACGACGCGGGATTCAGCGTGGAGCGGGGCAGTCGCATCGCCATCGTGGGGCCGAACGGCGCGGGGAAGACGACCTTGGTCGAGACCCTGCTGGGCAGGCGGGAGGCTGCGGCCGGTCGCGTGAGCATGGGGCACAAGGTCCTCCCCGCGTACTTCTCGCAGCACGCGCGCGAATACGACGACCAGCGCACCCTCGCCGAGACCGTCAAGGCGGGCACGTCGCTCACCGAGACCGAGGCGCGACGGCTGCTCGGGCGCTTCCTGTTCCCCGGCGAGCTCGCTGATCGCACCGTCGAGGGGCTGTCGGGGGGTGAGCGGCGACGCCTGGGGCTCGTGTCCCTGGTGGCCGAGGGGGGAAATCTGCTCGTGCTCGACGAGCCCACCAATCACCTCGACATCGAGAGCCGTGAGGCGCTGGAGGACGCCCTGCTCGCCTATGACGGCACGATCCTGCTGGTGTCGCACGACCGGGCACTGATCGATGCGGTGGCCACCCACACGCTGTCGCTCGAGGGCGGGGGTGCCGTCGTGCGCGGCGGGGGATGGGGCGACCTGGCCGCGGCGCGCGAGGCCTCCGAGGCAGCGGCCGAGCCCGCCCCGGCGCCATCGCGCCCGGCCCGCCCGCAGAAGAAGGATGCCGCGCCGCGGCGGCCGTCCAACGGGCGTCTCGCACGCGAGGTGAGCCGATTGGAGACGCGCATCGCGGGGCTGGAGGCCGATCTGGCGGGCATCGAGGCCGAGGTGGAGCAGGCGGGTGCCGCGGGGGACCTCGACCAGGTCACGGTGCTCGGGGAGCGCCACCGGGCGGTGCAGGAGGACCTCTCGTACGCGATGGCGGAGTGGGAGGACCGCGCCGCGATGCTGGCGGAGGGGCGATGACCGGGCTGGGGCAGGGTGACCGCGAGTTCGCGCAACTGGCGTTGATGTCGGAGGCCGTGGGGGTGCTCGCGGGCGAGGAGATGCCGGAGGCGGAACTGTCGGGTGCCATCGGGATCGTGTCGGTGGGTCGCCTGGCCGTCGTGGTGGATGCCGAGGCCGGGCGCAGCCGGACCATCGCGTTGCTGCAGGAGGGGGACGCCCTTGCGCTGCCCGAGGGCGGCTGGCCCGGCGCTCCCGGCGCGCGGGTGCGCGCCGCCACGGACGCCGAGGTGCTGGTTCTGGCGCGCCCCCTGGACGAGGTGCTCTGCGCCGATGCCGCGCTGGGGGCGTGGTTGCTGCGGGCGCTGGCGGCCGCGGTGGCTGATCGGGAGCTGTCCGTGGCCATCGCCCTGGAGCCCCGCCTGGAGCGGCGCCTCATCCTGAAGCTGCGCCAGTTGGCCGACCGCTGGGGCAAGGTGACGCCGGAGGGGGTGCGGCTCGACCTGAGGGTGACCCATCAGGAACTGGCCGACATGATCGGCGGCGCGCGTGAATCGGTGACCGTGGCGCTGGGCCGTCTGCAGGACCAGGGTGAGGTGATCGTGCGGCGCCGGACGGTGATCCTGCGCCGCATGGATGATCAGGACCGCGTGGCCACGGAGACGGCGTAGCGGCCGTCCGCATCCTCGTGCCATGACGCCGGCACAAGCCCGGCGTCGGCATAGAGCGCCTCCACACCCGCGCGCGTGAACTTGCACGAGATCTCCGTGCGGATGGTGGAACCGGCCTCGATGGGCATGACGATGCCGAGCCCCGCGATGGACCACTGGATGTCGCGGCGCGCGCGCAGGTGCATCTCGACCCGCGAGGCGCGGGCGTTCCAGCGCGCGACGTGCGCGAAGTCGGACGGGTCGGCATCGCCCGCGAAGGCGTGGTTGACGTGCCGGACGATGTTGCGGTTGAACTCCGCCGTCACGCCCGCGGCGTCGTCGTAGGCCCGCACGAGCACCTCGGGGTCGTGCGCCAGGTCGGTTCCCAGTAGCAGCGCGTCGCCGGGGCGCATGAGGCGCGCCAGGCGGCGCATCATCGACCTGCGGGGTGCGGGTTCGAGGTTGCCGATCGTGCCTCCGAGGAATGCCACGAGGCGCCTGCCGTCGGCCGGGCGGCGGGGGATCCGCGGAAGGTGGCGCACGAAGTCGCCGGCGATTCCGTGCACCCGGGTCCCGGGGTATGCCGCGGCGATGTCCGTTGCGCTCGCCGCGATCACGCCGGGGCTGACGTCGAAGGGGATGAACCGCGTGAGCGTGCCCGACCGCTCCATGGCGTCGAGGATCGCGCGTGTCTTGCGGGCGGCCCCGGAGCCGATCTCCACCAGTTCGGTGGGCGAGTGGGCCGCCACGATGGAATCCATGTGCACGTCCAGGATCTGCTGCTCGGCACGGGTCTGGTAGTACTCGTCGAGGTCCGTGATGCGCACGAAGAGGTCGCACCCCGCGTCGTCGTAGAACCAGCGCGGGGGGATCGTGGGTCGGGGTGCCGTGAGAGCGCGGCGCAGCTCATCGGCTGCCGCCGCGTCGTCCCCGGCCGCCACATGGCAGTCGAGGCGCCAGGGCAGGACCTGGCGCGTGCGCGTGGGGGACGCCGCACGCACGCTCATGCGGCGTCCCATGCCAGGCGGATGCCGGCGAAGATCTGCCGGCGCTGGGGCAGGTCCCAGTTGCGGAAGGTGCTGCGCGCCGCGACCTCCTGGGTCGCCCACGACCCCCCGCGCAGCACGCGGTAGCCGTCGCGAAAGAAGGGCTCGGCGTACTCGCGGTACGGGAAGGGCCGGAACCCCGGGTAGCCATCGAATTCCGTGGACGTCCACTCCCAGACGTCGCCGAGCATGTGCGCGCATCCGCTGGGGGCGACGCCGGCGGGAAAGGCGCCCACGTGGGCCGGCCGGAACGACGCCTGACCGAGGTTCGCGCGTCCATGCGCCGGAGCGTCGCCCCATGGCGCCCGGGCCCTGCAGGGTGATGACGGAGCACGCCGTGCCGCGAACTCCCACTCGTCCTCTGTGGGCAGGCGCGCGCCCGCCCAGCGCGCATGGGCCTCGGCCTCGTGGAACGACACGTGGCAGAGGATCTCCCGTGGGTCGAGTTCCTCTTCGCGGCCGAACCACGTGCGGGTCCAGGCGCCGTCGCCGTGACGATTCCAGTGCAGCGGTGCGGTGATGTCCTTCCGTTGCCGCCATTCCCAGCCCTCGGCGCTCCAGTGCCGTGGGTCGTCGTACCCGCCGTCATCGATGAACGCGAGGTAGCGGCCGATGCTCACGGGATTGCGGTCGATGCGGAACGGGGCGACCTGCCGCTCATGCGGGGGCTGCTCGCAGTCAAGTGCACCGGCATGCGGTGCCGCGCCCATCACCAGCGTGCCGCCGGCGACATCGATGGGATCGGCCGCACCGACCGCGCCATCGCCGTCCGGAAGCGGCAGGGCCGTCGGCGCGTAGGCACCGGCGGGCATGAGCTGGAGCGTCTGGAGGAGGGTCTCGTCGTGCTGGGCCTCATGCTGGGCGACCATGTGCCACACGAAGCCCCCGGCCGTGAGTTCCGGGCCGTCGTCCGACAGGTCGGCATGAGCGAGGACCTCCATCGCGCGATGGCGGACGTCCGCCATGTACCGGAGCGACTGGGCGGCGTCGAGGATGCGCATCTCGCCGCGCACGGACCGCGGGGTCTCGAAGGCGTCGTACGTGGCCTGCAGGTCGGGGTGCAGGGGTGCGGTATCCGACAGGCGCGTGACGAGCCACAGCTCCTCATACGCGGCGATGTGCGCGAGGTCCCAGGCCGGGGGGCTCATGATGGGGTCCGGGGTGCGGGTGACCCACGCATCGTCCAGCGGGGCGATGAGGGCCAGGGTGCGATCGCGTACGGCGCCGAGGGCATCGGAGATGGCGACAGGGGATGCCATGGCGTCACCTTGCCCGATCCTGGGATCGGGCGCATCCCCCGCCGGCCGTACGTGGCACCACTTTGTGAGTGGGGCCACGTACGGCGGCGCGGCTACTCGGTGGAGAGGTTGGGGTCCGCCTGCTGGGTGACCGGGTGGATGGCCACGAAGTGGTCCCCGGGCGCATAGATGAGCGGGTCCAGGCGCGCGGCCTCGGCGTCCTGTCCGGATGCCGCAAGGGCCTCGCGATAGGTACCGAGGAGCTCGGCCACGTTCATGGCGTCCTCGTCACCCTCCTCGATCGCCACGATGCTCACCTTGGCGGCCTTGGACAGCCGGCGCCGGATCGCGGCCTCGTCGAGATTCCAGGCGTCATGCTGGCGCACGTACACCACGCCGCCGGTCATGCCCGAGCACAGCCATGGCCCGGGATCGCCCAGCACCACGGCCCGGCCGCCGGTCATGTACTCGAACGCGAAGCCCTTGCAGTTCGCCCGGGCACCCAGTGCGCCGATGCGGTCGTCGATGGGTCCGTCGGGCTCGCCGCCCAGCACCATGTCCGCACCGGACAGCCGGATGCCCGCGCGCGCGTCCGCGTCGCCCTGGATCAGGAAGAGCCCCCGCGATGCGCCGTAGGCGAAGGACTTGCCCACGTGGCCGCCGACCCACTCGCCGGAGTCGGAGAGGGCCTTGAGCACCTGCACCTCGCCACCGAGGGAGCACTTGCCCACGCCGTCCTGCGCGCCACCCGTCACCCGGATGCGCACGCCCTCCACGTTGAAGGCGGCGAGCCCGGAGCCCGTGGCCGCGCCATCGGTGAACCGCAGGTCCACCAGCGTGCCCGCATGTCCCTCCGGGGCGTTCTCGGCCACCTTCGCCGTGAGCCCCTCCGGGGTGTGCAGGCCCGTGCGGGCCCGCGCGATGACCCCGGCCAGGTCGGTGCCCAGGTTCCGGTCGCGTGCGGTCAGGTCGCTCTCCTCCACGGCGAGCACGGTCGCCGCCTCGAGGGCCTCCTGCGCGGCATCCGGCGCCCGGTGGGGCGGGGGAGGCGAGAAGGGGCGGAAGCGCCGGTCGCCGTCGTCCGTCGCGCCCAGCATGCGGGCGCGCGTCGGGGTGAGCAGGCCGTCCAGGTCCATCTCGGAGTGATGCGAGATCTGCGCGAGCCGGTCGGATTGGCCGACGAGGTCCTGCACCTCGTCCACGCCCATCTCGCCGGCGATGCGTCGCATGGCCTCGCCCATCTCGGTGAAGTAGCGCATCAGCGCCTCGACGGCGGGCTCGTACACGCGGGGCACGAAGCGCTTCAGGCCGCGGTGCTGGGCCTCCTCCTCGTCCATCTGCGTGGCGATGCCCACGTGGCACGTGTCCAGCTGGCATCCGCGGCAGATCGTGCAGCCGATGGCCACCATGGAAGCGGTTCCGAACCCCAGCCGGTTGGCGCCCAGGCAGATGAGCTTGATGGCATCGGCGGCCGTGCGCAGGCCGCCATCGGCCCAGATCTCCACCCGGTCGCGGATCCCGGCCTCGACCAGCGCATGGTGCGCCAGCACCGTGCCGATCTCGCATGGCAGGCCTGCGCGGCGCAGGGCGTGCAGGCGGGCGGCGCCCGTTCCGCCGTCGAACCCGGAGAGCGTGAGCACGTCCGCTCCGGCCTTCGCGATGCCCACCGCGATCGTGCCGATGCCCGGCACCACCGGGACCTTCACGATCACCTTGGCGTAAGGGTTGGCCGTCTTGAGCTCGTCGATGAGCTGGGCCAGGTCCTCGATCGAGTACAGGTCATGGTTGTTCGACGGGCTGATCAGGTCCGAGCCGACGGTGGCGTTCCGCGCCGCCGCGATGGCCTCGGTCACCTTGGAGCCGGGCAGGTGCCCGCCCTCGCCGGGCTTCGCGCCCTGGCCGATCTTGATCTCGATCCACTCCGAGGCGTTCATCAGCAGCGACGACACCCCGAACCGGCCCGAGGCGATCTGCACCCCACGGTGCTTCGGGTACTTGCCGTACATGTCGCGGATCTCGCCGCCCTCGCCGTTCATGCACAGCATGTCGGCGCGGAAGGCGGCCTCCGCGTAGGCGCGGAAGGGCGTCTCGCCCTGGCTGCCGAACGACATCGACGAGATGACGTACGGCAGGTCGTGCTCGCCCACGCGGCTCGACACGCGTGCGGCGGGGATGCGCTCGCCCTCGGGCGCCAACTGGACGCCGATTGCGTGGCGCAGCGCCACGGGCTGGTCGTCCTCGAGCGCCTGGCAGGTCTCGGCGAATTCCTCGTAGCCGCGCTCGCTGTTGGCCACCCGTGCAAGCGCCTTCCACACCTTCGGGTACATGCGCGGCAGCTTCACCTTGCCGCCGCCATCCTCGCCAGCGCGGATCACGCGACCGTGCTCGGCCAGCACGTCCAGCCGGTCGAAGCCAAGGCCACGTCCCTCGGAGGCGCAGAAGCCCGGGATCCCCAGGATCTCCAGCACCTCCGGGGCGATGCCGATCGCCGACACCAGACGTCCGTAGCCCCGGATCTCGTGGATTCCGAGGGTCGAGAGGACCTTCTCGAGGCCCTTCTGCAGGCCCTCCAGCAGGCGCCCGGCCGCGGCCTCGGGCTCGGGCGATCCGTCAACCGCCTGCTCCACCATCGCGTACGGGCACACCGCGTTGGCCCCGACGCCGATGGCCACCACGATGTCGTGGACGTTGCGGATGCCGGCGGCCTTGAGGACCACGCTCACCCGGCGACGGAGGGCGGCGCCGTCCTCGTCGAACTCCTCGCGCAGTGCCTTGTCCACTGCGGCCACGGCGAGGTGGGGGTCGCACACCCGCTGCTGGGCGGTCGCCAGGCGGTCCTCGAGCACGAGGATCTCCGCTCCGGCACGCACCGCGTCGATCGCGGCCTCGCGGAGGCGTGCCACGTGCTCGCGCGTGGAGTGGTCCGTCGAGAAGTAGAGGGGCAGCCGCGCGTAACGGTCGGCCCACGCCGCCTCGACGTCCTCCATCACCGCCACGCCCTGGCCGGCCGCCACCCGCCGGAGTTCCGGCAGGCTCACCTGCACGCCCGGGCGCATGGCGCCCAGGATTATCGGCATGCGCAATTCGCAGCGCTGCGGCGGCTCGGGCTCCACGCCCTCGATCGGCGGACGCCGGCCCAGCACCACGCGCGTCGAGAAGTGCTCCACCTCACGCTCGCGGTCGATCGCGGGGTTGGTGACCACGGCCACGGTCTCCTGCAGGTAGTCCGAGACCGGAAGGGGCACGGGGGACAGGGGGCCGAGCGGGCCGTCCCACCCGAGCGATCCGATGGGCTCGGCGCCGCGGTCGGCATGGAACTGGACCTGCTGCTTGTCGCCGTCGATCCAGCCCGCCGATGCGAGGAGGTCGGCGAGGGGTGTCTCGGCGACCTCCGCCGGGGACGTGCTCCAATCGCCGCCCACGGGCTCGAGGCCTCCCGCAAGTCGCGCCCGTGCCTCGCGGTGGGGAAGCCCGCCCCGCGCGCTCGCGCGGGCGTGGACCTCGCGCTGCACCTCGGGGTAGGTGAGCACCCGGGGTGCCCCGCCCTCGCCGGTGACGAGCGCCACCTTCTCGCCGGGGGCGAGCGGACGCGGATCGGCGGTCAGTTCATGCACAGGGACGATCCCCGGCTCGGACGATGCCACGTACATGTCCGCGGTCTCCACCCACCACAGCGGCCGGAGGCCGAGGGCGTCCACCGAGAAGACCATCTCGTCGTAGGCGCGCGCGGCGAGCGCAACCGGGCCCTGGGCGTACGGCCCCCAGGCCTCGCGGTAATGCACGTACAGGTCCTGCAGGTCGGTCGGCAGGCGGTGCACTTCGCCGAGGATCGGCGGGAACGCGAACTCGACGGCCTCCATGAGCGAGAGGCGCTTCTCGAAGATGAGGCCCTCGAGCAGCCGGTTCAGGTCCTGCGAGTCGGATCCGTCCCGCGTGATGGGGAGCCCCAGTTGGCGACACTGCTCGCGGAGCTGCGCGATGGTGTTGATCTCGCCGTTGTGGCCGAGGATGGCGAACGGCTGCACACGGCTGAACGTGGGGTAGGTGTTGGTGGAGTACCGGTTGTGCGCGATGACGCGCGACGAGCCGAAGGTGGGCTCGGCGAGCTCGGGGTAGAAAGCCGGCAGCACCATCGGCTGGCCCAGCACCTTGTACACGCAGTCATTTGCCGAGAACGAGGCCACATGGCAGGTGAGCTCCTGCTCGATGGCCACCATCGCCCGGTAGCACTCGCGCGAGGCCGTGCCGGCGTCCCCGGCCAGGAGCGCCAACTGCCAGAAGACCGGGGGATTCTCCGCGGCGCGGGGCCCGAGCGCCGAGCGGTCGGTGTCGCCCTCGCGGCTGATGAGGACTTCCAACCCGTGGAGGCGCGCGATGTCGATGAGGCGCGGAAGCTCGGCATCGGCCTCGGAGGCGCCCTCGAAGAAGACATGCGCGATCACGAATCGCGGGTCGTCCGCGAGGGCGGGGTCGAGCCCGGCCTCGGCCAGTCGCCCGGCCCAGAGCGGGCGGGGGATGTCCACCTGCAGGCCGGAGCCATCGCCCTCGCCGTCCACGCTGCCGGCGCGGTGCACCATCATGTCGAGGCCGAGCAGCGCGCGTTCGACGATCTCGTGGCTGGGGAGGCCGTCCCGGGTCGCGAAGGCCGCGAGTGCGCAGGCGTCATGCTCCCGGAGCTCCGGCAGGCCGGGGGGAGGGGTCGTCGCGAACGGCGCAGGCGTCGTCGTCAAGTGAGGCCTCTCAGGTGGAGTGGTGATTGCCGACGCGGCACCGGGCGTCAGCCAGCCGGTGGATAGTGAAGCCGCCCGGACCCCCACTGTCAACGGGTTGAATGCCCCGGTTCGCGGCTACCATGGCCGCGCGTGATCGACGACGCCCGCGAGCCCGAGCCGACGGAGCACCGATGCCACTGGCATCCGGATCGCCCGACGCTCATCTCGTGCTCGTCATGCGGCACCCCCATCTGCCCCGACTGCGCCCGCGAGGCGGCGGTGGGGCTCAAGTGCCCCGACTGCGCCGGCGGGCCCCGTCCCGGCTCGGTGGGCGAACGCGCCCGGCGCCTCGATCTCGGCATACGCACCGGTGGCGCGCCGCTCACAGCGGGGATCATCGCCCTGTGCGTAGCGGTGGCGATCGTCGAACTGGCGCAGGGGGTCACGATCTCCGGCGCGAATGCCGGCATCGCCGTGGATCTCGGCCTCTACGGGCCCTTCGTCGCGGATGGCCAGTGGTATCGCATCATCACCTCGGCGTTCGTGCACGCCGGACTGATCCACCTGCTGTTCAACATGATCGTGCTGTGGTGGCTGGGTGGTGCCCTGGAGCGCTACGCCGGCACGCTGCGCTTCGGGGCGATCTACCTGGCCCGTGTCATCTGGGGCGCCGCGGGCGCGCTCCTGCTGGCCCCCGACGCCCTGACGGTGGGGGCCTCGGGGGGGATCTACGGCCTCATGGCGGCGCTGCTGGTGCTCGAGCGCCAGCAGGGGATCGCGCTCCTGGGGTCGAGCGTGGGGGTGTTCCTCCTGCTGAACCTCGCCATCACATTCGTGATCCCGGGCATCTCCATCGGGGGTCACCTGGGCGGGCTGCTCGGGGGCTTCCTGGCCGCCCTCGCACTGTCGGCGCTGGGCCGCGGCCACATGGCCTACGGCCGCCTGGCCCCCGCGGTGGTGGCGGCGATGGCGGGCGTGCTCGTCGGCGGCTTCGCGCTGGCGGTGGTGGTCGCCTAGGCGTCATCGAGCAGGCGGTGGGCCTCCTCGATGAGGGCGACGGTGAGGTCCACCGCGGCGTCCACGTCGCCGGGGTGGCAGGCCTCGACGCTCGTGTGCACGTACCGCGTGGGGATGGAGATGCAGCCGGCGATCGCCCCGCCCCCGCTCATCTGCAGGCTGGCGGTGTCGGTGCCCCCCTTGTTCGACACATGCAGCTGATGGGGGATGCCCCGCTCCTCCGCCAGGGCGATGAGCAGGTCCACCAGGCCACGGTGGCCGATGGCACTGGCGTCCATCACGCGGATCGCGGCGCCCTCGCCGAGCCGCGTGGACGGGCCGCTGGCGGGCGTGCCGGGGCCGTCATCCGCAGGGCAGGTGTCGATGGCCACCGCGACGTCGGGTGCGATCCGGTGCGCGGCGGTTCGCGCGCCCCGGAGGCCCACCTCCTCCTGTGCGGTCGCCGTAGCGTGCAGTTCCATCGGGCCTGGCCCCGTCGCACCCACGGCCTGGAGCATCACGTACACGCCCACGCGATCATCCAGCGCCTTGCCGGTGACGAGGTCGCCCACCTCCGCCAGGCGACGCACGCGCGAGGCCACGTCCCCGGGTCGGACGACCTCGCGCGCGCGGTCGCCCGGCAGGCCGAGGTCGATCGTGAGGTCGTCCATCTTCGGGGCCTTGCTGCGCGCCGCGGCGTCCAGCAGGTGCACCGGGGTGGTTCCCACGATGCCGGGCACGTCCTCGGTGCCGTGGATCAGCACGCGCTGGCCCACGAGCGTGCGCGCATCCCAGCCCCCGAGGGGCACGAACGATGCAAAGCCGCGGTCATCGACGTGGGTGATCATGAGCCCGATCTCATCCATATGGGCGGCCAGCATGAGCCGCCCTCTCGGAGCGCCGGCCGCGGCGCGCACGCCGTCCAGGCACCCCATCGCGAGGTCGTCCACGCGATCGGTCGTCGCGTCCAGGTGCCGCCGCACGATCTGCCGCACCCGGTCCTCCGCGCCGGGCGGGCCGGATGCCTCGGTGAGTTCGGCGAGCAGGGCAGAGTCCATCAGGCAGCCGCTTCCATCAGGCCCCGGCCCCCGCGGCGTCGTCGGCGAACGGGTCGCGGATCGCCCACAGCGCCAGGTTCGCGGCCACGAGCGTGATGAGCCCGGGGATCAGCCAGATGCCGCCGCATGCGAGGAAGCCCCCGCAGCCGCCGATGTAGAGGAGCGTGCTGCCGAGGGCCGGCGACCGCCGGACCACGATCGCCCCGCCCACCGTGATGATGGCCATGAGGAAGGCGACCGCGCCGGCCCAGCCCCCGGTGCGGTAGTCGAAGGTGTAGAAGAACCCTCCGAGCGAGAAGGCATCGATCGCGACGAAGGCGGCGAGCACGCTCAGCACGGCGCCGATGCCGCCGATGACGGCACAGGTGGGGCGCAGGCGCTGCTGCAGCGAGGCCACCCGGCCGGTGCTCATGCGCAGTCGAGGATGAGCTTGCCGAAGTGCAGGCCCGCCTCCTCGCGTGCGTGGGCCTCCGCGGCCTCGGCGAGCGGGCGCACGCTGTCGATGACCGGGGTCCAGTCCTGGGCATCCACGGCATGCAGCAGCGCGCGGAACTCGGCGGGGCTCCCCATGGTGGTGCCCAGCAGTCCCACCTGGCCGAGGGTGACGGGACGGACCATCAGCTCCACCTTGGCGCCGCCCGTGCCGCCGAACACCACCACCCGGCCGCCGGGGGCGCAGGAGTCGATGCTGCCCGCCCATGTGGAGCCGACGGAGTCGATCACCACGTCCACGCCACCGCCGTTGGCCTCCTTCACCGCCGCGGGCCAGTCGTCGCCGGCCGTGGCGTAGTTCACGCCCGCGTCGGCGCCGAGGGCCGCCGCCCGCTCGAGCTTCTCGTCCGATGAGGAGGTGACGACCACGCGGCAGCCGGCCGCCTTGGCCAGGTTGAGCGCGAAGGTGGCGACGCCCCCGCCGATGCCGATGACCAGCACCGTCTCGCCGGGGCGCGCCTGCCCCCGCGTGAACAGCGCCCGCCATGCCGTGAGTCCTGCCAGCGGAAGTGCGGCGGCCTCGTGCCACGAGAGGCGCGCGGGCTTTGGGAACACGTTGGCCGCGGGGATCACGATCTGCTCGGCGTAGGTGCCCTGGTCCGGACCGCCGAGGATCCGGAAGCCCCTGCCGGGGGCACGCTGGTCATCCCCCCAGGAGAGCGAGGGCAGGATGATGACCTCATCGCCCTCCGCGACCCCGGTGACCCCGTTGCCCACAGCGTGCACGACGCCGGCACCGTCGGAACCCGGCGTGAGCGGAAGGGGCACCTTCGCGACGCCCTTCCGCACGAATACATCGCGACGGTTGAGCGCCGCGGCCCGCAGGGCCACGACGACCTCGCCGGGCCCGGGCTGCGGGTCGGGGACCTCTTCGAGCACCAGGACCTCGGGCCCGCCGGGCTCGTGCATGCGGATCGCCTTCAAAGCCAGTTCCTCCTGTGGGCGTCGGTGGTGCGTGAGGTTACCCGCACGCCGTGGAGCTCAGCCGGATGGGCGGGTGGCGTCGAGCATGGGCGCGACCGCGACGTCCACGCCGTCGCGGCGCCAGGTGACCGTGGTGGCCCCGGTTGCCCGGCCGATCGGCTGCCCGGCGGTGACGGCGACGCCCTCGTTGATGCCGGGCTCATACGAGGCCAGCGGACTCATGCCGATCACGTCACGGTCCGCTCCCTGTACCCAGAATCCGATGCCGGCGGACGCGTCAGCGGGTGCGGCCAGGCGGAGCGTGCCGGTGATGGGCGCCACCACGAGCGCACCGGGTGCCGATGTGATGGTGCTGCTGCCCTGCCCGCTTGGCGCATGGCTCACGGGGGAGCCCTCCGGCGGGGCGATGGGGAAGGCGAACCCCGGCAGTACCGCGGGTGCGCCGGTGCGCGGGTCGGCCCCGTCGGCCGGCGCGGCGCCGGTGGCGGCCGGTGGCCTGCCGCCCCACATCACCACGACGCCGGGGCCATCGGTGGGCGTTACCGCGGGAATGACCGCGGGGCCCGGGGCAGGGCTGGGTGCGGCAGGAGCCGCGGTGGCCCCGGCGGGCGCGCATGCGGGCGACGCATCCTGCGCCGATGCCTGGATGGGGCGACCGGGGTCGCCCCCGAGCGTCGTGAAGAAGGCTGACACGCCCGATGGCCATGCGGCGTTCAGCCCGCCGGGGTCGTTCGCGGCCCCGACCGGTGCCCATCGCGCACCGATCTGCGGGATCGTGACGAGGCCGTCGCCCGCGTAGCGCGCGAGCGTGCGCGCGGCCATCGCGATGGCATCCGACTCGTCACCGAAGGCGATGCCGGGACCGAGGCCGAACGGATTGCGGATTGCCTGGGCGGGCCCATAGGTCTCGAGCATGGTCTCGTGCGCCGCGACGGCGACCAGGGCCCGCGGGTCGATGTCGTTCGCGAGCCCCTCCCGCACGAAGGCGGCTCCGTCGCCGGCCAGCGGGCTGCCGGCCGCGGCCAGTTGCGCGTCGAGCGCACGGGCGTCGGCCTGCCCCGTGCATCGCAGGGAATCCGACCACGCACCTGCCGAACCGCCGGCGGCGGCGACCAGGACGATTCCCGCCGCGGCGAGGGCGGCCCCGGCGATACGGGCAGGGCGAAGAGACGTCATGCGCCGCCACCATAGCCGCGTCCCCCGGCGCCGTCACCGGATAGCGTGGCGACGTGTCATCTCCGGAATCCCCATCGCGCGCGGTGGCCATCGCCATGATCGTGCTGACGGCGCTGGCCTTCATCGGCGTGCTGGTCGGGCTCGCGATCGGCCAGGTGGCCGTCGCCGGGGCGTCGGGCCTCGTGCTCGTGCTGCTCTGGTTCGTGCTGCGCGCCATACAGAAGCGCGGCGATGCCTAGGTCGTGAGGTCCCCGGCCCGCACGACGCGGGCGATGGCCACGGCGAGCGCGAGCAGCATCACGACGAGGCTCGCCATGCACCACGGGCAGATGGCCTCGATCAGGAACAGTTCGGCGTACAGCAGCCAGAGAGAGAACAGCACCCCGCCCACGGACGTGACGAGCCCGAGCAGCCGGCCCCAGAAGCCCGGGATCAGGGCAGACGCCAGCATGAGGGCGTACGTGATGAACCCGAGGTACGACAGCGACACGCCGAATATCTGGGCGTACTCCGAATTCTGCACGGTCGCGCAGCCGCCACCGATGACGCATGCCGGGGAGCCGCCGGTCAGGCGTTCCCACGAGAGGTATCCGGTGATCCCCAGCCCGAGCACGGCGAGGGCGCCGTGCGCGGTACGCAGGGCGCCCGCGCTGGGGTTCAGCGGGCCGCCTCGATCGCCGCGAGCACTTCGTCGGCATCCTTGGCGCCCGCGATGACCTCCTTGCCCCCCGGACCGGTGATGATGAACGTGGGCGTGGCATTCACCCCGTTGGCGGTGGCCCGGTCGGCGACGGCGAACAGTTCATCCCCCGACGTATCGCCCGACCGCGCCGCGTTCCATGCCGCGACGTCGAGGCCCGGGGTGCTGCCGGCGATGCCGGTCAGCAGGTCCTCCGTGACCCAGCCCGTGTTCTCCTCGCCCTGGTTGGCGTAGAGGATCTCGGTGAAGGCGAAGCCGCGGTCCTGCTTGGCCGCCGCCGCGATGGCGATGGCCGCGGTGGAGGAGTCGGGGCCGAGGAACGTGAGCGGCTCGATGATGAGGCGCGCCGTGCCGTCCTTGACCGGCCCGGTGATGACGGCCGGGATGATGTCCTCGCTGGCCGACTTGCACACCGGGCACTGCGGGTCGATGAACTCCCGGACCGTCACCGGTGCACCGGCCTTCCCGATGGCGAAGCCGGCCTGGGGGACCCCCTTGGTCAGGGTCACCACGGCATCGGCTCCGCGGATCTCTGAGGCGGTGGGCTCGGAGGACGAGTCGCCGCCGGAGATGCTCACGACGATGAGCGCGACCACGATGGCGACGACCGCCACTACTGCCCCGCCGATCAACCATCCATTGCGTGACACGCGCGTGCTCCCCCGTATCGCCTCGGACACCCGCTTCCGCGGGCGCGGGCATCATCGCATGAATCAGGACAGGCCGAAGTCCATCTGTCCTGTCGCGCCCGGGCCATCGATCCCGTCCATGGGTGCATCGGTGGCCGTGGCCGTCGCGGCGGCGTCCTGCGCCAGCCGGTCCGCGCGCTCGTTGAGGTCGTGGCCGGCGTGCCCGCGCACCAGGGTGGGCGATACCGAGCGGTGCCGGGCGATCTGCGCCAGGAGCCGTTCCCACAGGTCCCGGTTGGCGACGGGCTTCTTCCCCGAGGTGCGCCACCCGCGGCGCTGCCACCCGCCCAGCCAGTCGTCGGTGATCGCCTTCGCGAGGTACGACGAATCGGTGACCAGCTCCACCGCAGAGCCCTCGGGGGCGGCGGCAAGGCCCTCGATCGCCGCCATGAGCTCCATCCGGTTGTTGGTGCTGGGCGCCTCGGCGCCGGTGAGCACGACCTCCGACCCGTCAGGCGCGATGACGATGGCCGCCCAGCCGCCCCGGGACGCGTCGGTGCCGTTGCCGGAGCACGCCCCGTCGGTGACGACGAGCGTGGAGGGTGGGTGGCGATGGGACATAGCTGAGCAGCATAGATGCGCCTTCCGGTGCACCCGGGCGCCCCGGGGTGCGGCATCGCGGCCTACGGTCGCCGGGGTGGAGACGATCATCCTCTGTGCCGCGTTGGTGCCCGTGGTGGTGAGCGACCTGCGCGCACGGATCATCCCCGATGTAATCGTGGTGCCCGCCGTCGTGGCCGTCACGGTGGTCGCCATCGCCGCGGGCCGTCCCTGGTGGGGGCCGCCCGCCGCAGCAGCGCTTGTGGGCGGCGTGGTGCTCGTGCCGGCGCTCGCGCGCCCCGAGGGCATGGGCATGGGGGACGTGAAGCTCGCCGCCCTGATGGGGGCCGCCCTCGGTCCTGCGGAAGGCCTCGCGGCCCTGCTCACCGGTCTGCTCGTGGCCGCCGTATGGGGTGTTGCCGTCGCGCGGGCGCGCGCGGTGCGGGCATCGGGCGTGGCGTTGCCGCTCGCGCCGTTCCTGGCGGCGGGCGTCCTCGTGGTGGTCGGTCCGGGCGCGTTCCTACACTCGGCGCATGGAGCAGGCCCTGGTGACCACCCTCCGGCCGGCGCGGCCCTACGACCTGCAACTGTCGGCGGCAGGGACGGCCGGGGGCACCCGCAGGTGGCAGGGGGCGGTGCTGGCCCTCGCGCTCATGAGCCCGGCGGGCCCCGCGCGCGCGGCGGTGCGCCAGCGGCACGATGGTGACCTGGAGGTGGCGGTGCGCGCGACGGATCCCGCCCCGGCCCTCGACGCCCTGCGGTTCGCCCTGGCGGTGGATGTCGACCACGCCCCGTTCCTGCGCCTGGCGCGCCGTGACCCGCGCATGGCTGCGGTGGGCGTGCGGCGCAGCGGGTACCGCCCGGCGCGCCGCGGGTCGGTGGCGCAGTCGGTGATCGCAGCGGCCTGCGGACAGTTGGTGACCGGGCGCGAGGCAGCGCGGATGGAGCGCGCCATCGTCGCGATGGCGTCTCCGCGGATGGACGACGGCCTGCGCCCTCCGCCGACGTCGGAGGCCCTGGCCGGGCTCGCCCCCGCGCGGGCGGCATCGTGCGGCCTCGCCGCGCGTCGCGCCGGTGCCATGACGCGCCTGGCCCGGGGCATGGACCTCGAGCGCCTGCACTCGGCATCCACCGCCCGGATGACCGCCCGGCTGGTGCGGGAGCCCTGGCTCGGCCCCTGGAGCGCGGGGATGGTCGGCACCTATGGCCTCGGCCGAATGGATGCCCCCGTGATCGGCGACCTCGGCCTCATGCGGATCGTGGCCGCGGAGACCGGGCGGTGGCCGGAGCCGGATGAGACGCGCGCGCTGGTGGAGCACTACGGGGAATGGAGCGGTCTCGCGAGCGCCTACCTGCTGATGCACCCGCTGGCACGCGTGGTGCGCCCGGCCGGTGCCCATCGCGCGGCCTGAGTCCCCGGCCGGCGACGGTGGCCGGGGCGGTATGCTGCCCGCCGCATGGCGTTGACCTACCGAACAGCCGGCGAGTCGCACGGCCCGGCCCTCACCACGATCATCGAGGGCCTGCCCGCCGGGCTGCCGTTGTCCCCCGATGACGTCGACGCCGACCTGGCGCGCCGCCAGCTGGGCTACGGGCGCGGCGGCCGCCAGAAGATCGAGACCGATCGCGTGCAGGTGACGGCGGGCATCCGGCACGGGCGCACGCTGGGTAGCCCGGTGGCGTTGATGGTGATGAACAGGGACTTCGCCAACTGGTCGGAGGACCGCATGGCGATCTGGGAGCCAGCGTCGGACGTGGATCCGATCACGCTGCCGCGGCCCGGTCATGCGGACCTCGCCGGCATGCAGAAGTACGAGACCGATGACCTGCGCAACATCCTCGAGCGCGCGAGCGCCCGCGAGACGGCGGCGCGGGTTGCCGCCGGCGGCGTCGCCAAGGCCCTCATCCGCCGGTATGGCATGGAGGTCCGCAGCCATGTCGTGCAGGTGGGCCCCGAGCAGGCCCCCATGCGCGACGACCTGGCACTCGCGGACTTCGACGGCGTGGATGACAGTCCCGTGCGCGCGCTCGATGGCAACGCATCCGACCGGATGCGGGCCGCCATCAAGGCGGCCGGGCAGGACAGCGACACGCTCGGCGGCATCTTCGAGGTGTGGGTGTTCGATCCGCTTCCGGGCCTGGGGTCACACGTGAGCGGGGAGACCCGGCTGGACGGGCGTATCGGCCAGGCGCTGCTGGGAATCCAGGCCATCAAGGGCGTGGAGATCGGCGCGGGATTCGAGCTCGGCCGCATCCGGGGCAGCGCCGCCCATGATGAAATCTTCTGGACCGAGGACCGTGGATACCACCGTCGCACCAACCGCTCGGGTGGCCTGGAAGGGGGGATGACCCATGGCGCCCCTCTGGTGGTCCGTGCGGCCATGAAGCCCATTGCCACCCTCAGCCGCCCCCTGGCCTCGGTGGACGTGCAGAGCAAGGAGGCCACCGCGGCGTTCAAGGAGCGCTCGGACATCTGCGCCGTACCGGCCGCCGCCGTGATCGGCGAGGCGGTCGTGGCGTTCGTGCTCGCCCAGGCGCTGGTCGAGAAGTTCGGCGGCGACTCGGTGGCCTCCCTCGATGCTGCCGTGGATCGCTACCGCGCGGTCCTGGCGCGCTAGGCGTGGGCATGGAGCGCTGGGTCGCGCTCGCCGGCTACATGGGGGCGGGCAAGTCGACCGTGGGCCGTCACGCCGCCGACCTGCTGGGCGCGCAGTTCCTCGACGTGGATGACCTCGTCGAGGCGCACGCGGGGCAGTCGATCCCCGAGATCTTCGCGCAGCGCGGCGAGCTGTGGTTCCGCCGGACCGAGGAGGACCTGATTCGCGAGAACCTGGGGGCCGACCCCGGCGTGCTGGCCCTCGGCGGAGGTGCCCTGGGCAGCAGGCGCACCCGTGACCTGCTGGGCCGCACCGCATGGGTGGCCTGGCTGCGCATTGACCCGGCACTGGCGTGGGATCGCGTGGGCGGACGCCCCGGTCGCCCGCTCGCGCTGGACCGCGACCGCTTTATCCGCCGCGCAGCCGAGCGCGAGCACGTCTATCGCGAGGCCGCCGACGTGATCCTGGATGCCGCGCTGCCTCCCGACGAGGTCGCCCGCGATCTCGTGGACTGGATCGGTGGCGGTGGCCCCGATGAGGAGCGGGCGGGATGAGCACGGTGGCCCCCGAGCCGGTCCTGCGCGCGCAGATCGGCGCGCGCACCGTGCCGGTCCACCTCGGGGCCGGTGTCATCGGTGCCGTCGGGCCTGTGCTGGCGGCTGCCGCAGAGGGTGACGGCGTGCTCGTGGTGGTGGACGATGGCGTCCTGCCCGCCGGCGAGCAGGTCGCGGCGTCCTGCCGGGATGCCGGCATGCGCGTGCACGTCGAGGCCGTGCCCGCGGGCGAGGCCTCGAAGAACCTGGGCGAGCTCGAGCGCCTCGCCCGCGCCGCTGCGCGCGCGGGCATCCGCCGCCGTGACGCCGTGGTCGCGGTGGGCGGCGGCGTGGTGGGCGACCTGGCGGGCTTCCTGGCGGCCTCGTACCAGCGCGGCGTGCGCCTGGTGCAGGTCCCGACCACCCTCCTCGCGATGGTGGATTCGTCCCTTGGGGGGAAGACCGGCGTGGACCTCCCCGAGGGGAAGAACTACGTGGGCGCCGTGTACCAGCCCGAGGCCGTCGTGATGGACCCCGTGGTCCTCGGCACGCTCCCGGCGCGCGAGCTGTCGTGCGGCTTCGCCGAGGTCGTGAAGTACGGCCTGCTCGTGGGCGGCGACCTCATGGAGATCGTCGCCGCGTGGCCTGAGCTGCCGGGCCCCGATGACGCCCTGGCCGACCTGATCCGGCGCTGCGCCGACTGCAAGCTGGAGGTCGTGGCCGAGGACGAGATGGACCTCGGCCGCCGCGCGATCCTGAACCTCGGCCACACGGTCGGCCACGGCATCGAGGCCGCGGGGGGGTACGACCTGTACCACCACGGCGAGGCGATCTCGCTGGGTCTGCTGGCCGCCCTGCGGGTGAGCGAGCGGGAACTCGGGCTCGATCCCACGTGGCGCCGGCGCACGGCGGACACGCTCGGGAGGCATGGTCTTCCGGTGAACCTTGATCCGTCGGTGGATGTCGACCGCGTGATCGAGATCATGGGCCGCGACAAGAAGTCCGATGGCCGCGCCCTGAACATGGTCCTGCTGCGCGCGCCGGGAGATGTCCTCACCCATCAGGACCCCGATCCGGCCGTGGTGCGCGCGGCCGTGGAGGAGCTCGTGCCGTGATCACCATCGCCCTTCTGCATGGACCGAACATCAACATGCTGGGCCGCAGGCCCTCGCAGCACTACGGCACGCTGACGCTCCCGGAACTCGAGGCGCAGGTGCGGGCGTGGGGCGCCGAGCGCGGCATGCGCGTGGGCACGTTCCAGACGAACCACGAGGGCGCATTCCTCGAGCATGTGCATGGCCTGGCCGGTGCGGTCGACGGGGCGATCGTGAACCCCGGCGCATGGACCCACTACCAATACTCCATCCGTGATGCGCTCGAGGTGATGGGCGCACCATTCGTGGAGGTGCATCTGTCCGACGTGAACGCGCGCGAGGACTTCCGCCGCGTGTCGGTGGTGCGCGATATCGCCCTTGCGACCGTCTCGGGGAAGGGGCCCGAGGGCTACCGCGAGGCCCTCGACCTGCTGGCCGCGGGGATTGCGTGAGCATCGCCGCGCGCCAGGGGCGCATTCGCGAGGAGTTGCGCGGGCAGGGGCTCGACGCGCTCGTCGTCACCGATCTGGTGAACATCCGCTACCTGAGCGGCTTCGTGGGCTCCAACGGCGTCCTGGTGGTGGGGTCGGCCTCCCTCGTGCTGCTCACCGATTCACGGTACGCCACCGCGGCGCGCGATCAGGTGACGGAGACCGACGTGGTGATCGCAGGCCGCGACCTGCTGGACCGCCTGGCCGAGGTTGTGCCGCGCGGACGCGTGGGCTTCGAGGCCGAGAACGTGACCGTGGCACGTCGCGACCGGCTCGCGGCGCGGATGGAGGGGGTGGATCTGGTCCCCACGGCGGGGATCGTCGAGGGGCTCCGCGTGGTGAAGGATCCGGGCGAGATCGACCTCATCCGCGACGCCACGCGGATCGCGGATGCCGCGCTCTCCGAGCTCATCACGCGCGGATTCGCCGGGCGCACCGAAGCGCGGGTTGCATGGGACCTCGAGGGATCCATGCGCGATGCCGGGGCCGACGGCGCGAGCTTCGACATCATCGTCGCCGGGGGCGCGCACGGCGCGCTGCCGCACGCCGTGCCCCGTGCCGTCGCGGTGCCCCGTGACGCCCTGGTCGTGGTGGACATGGGCGCCCGTGTGGGTGGATACGCATCGGACTGCACGCGCACGCTCTGCACCGGTACGCTCCCGCCCGCGCTCGAGGAGGCCTATGCGGTGTGCCTCGAGGCCCAGCGCGCGGCCCTCGCCGCCTGCCGGCCGGGAGTCCACTCGGGGGACCTCGACTCGGTTGCCCGGGGGGTCATCGCGGATGCCGGCCTCGGGGAGCACTTCGGCCACGGCCTCGGGCACGGGGTGGGCCTCGACATCCACGAGCGCCCGTGGCTTCGGCAGGAGGGCGGGGAGGTGCTCGAAACCGGCATGGTTGTGACGATCGAACCGGGGATCTACCTCGAGGGGGTCGGCGGGGTGCGCATCGAGGACCTGGCCGTCGTCACCGATGACGGATGCGAGGTGCTCACCGGCGTGCCGACCGACCTGACCACGACGACCATCTAGGAGCGGGCCGTGGGGGCCATCAGCAGCAACGACCTGAAGAACGGATGGGTACTCGACATCGACGGGGAGCTCGTGTCCGTCGTGTCGTTCCAGCACGTGAAGCCGGGCAAGGGCGGCGCGTTCGTGCGCACCAAGCTCAAGGGGCTGGCCAAGGGCAACGTGGTGGACAAGACGTTCCGCGCGGGGGAGAAGCTCGAGCGGGTCACCACCGAGACCAAGAACATGCAGATGCTCTATGAGGATGGCGATGCGTTCATCTTCATGGACTCGGAGACCTACGACCAGATCTCCGTCCCGAAGGAGTCGATCGAGGCGGTCGACCTGATCGCACCGAATTCCGAGGTGCAGGTGCTGTTCGTGCGCGACGCCCCCTTCCGCGCCGAGCCTCCGGCGTCGGTGGAGCTGTCCGTGGCACAGACCGATCCGGGCGTGAAGGGCGACACCGTCTCGAACGTGACGAAGCCCGCCACGCTGGAGACCGGCGCGACCGTGAACGTGCCGTTGTTCGTGAACGAGGGTGACCGCATCAAGGTGGACACCCGTACCCGGGAGTACGTGAGCCGAGCATGAGCACAGACGCCTCCGAGACCGCAATCGGGCTGGTCGACGTCACGCTGCGCGACCTGGGGACCCCGCCGTGGGGGGCCCGGATCGCGCCGGACGACCTGGGTGCCGCCGCGGCCGCCCTTGCGCCCGTGGGCGCCCGTGTGATCGAGGCGATCGATCCGGCCGCCGCCCGTGCCTGCATGGACGGGCGCACCGAGAGCCCGTTGGATCGCCTGCGCGTGGTGGCGCGCCACGCCGGGGGAGCGCGCCTGGGGATCGTGGTGACCGGCCGCACCCTGCTGGGGGAGGTCCCGGTGGGTGCCGGCGTCGCCGCGCGCCTCGTGGCGTCGGCCGCCGCCAGCGGCGCGGCGCGCGTGCGTGCCTACGACGCCCTCAATGACCCGGACGCCCTGCGCGGTGTTGCCGAGGGCGCGCGCGAGGCGGGCATCGACTTCGTCCCTACGCTGGTGCTCGGTCCGGTGCCGGACGCCGACGACGCGCGCTGGGTGGAGGAGGCCCTCGCGCTGTCGCAGTTGCCGGGCGCGACGTCCCTGTGCATCTCGGACCTTGGCGGCAACCTCACCCCGGTCGCCATGGGCCTGCTGGTGGGCAACGTCACCGCGCGGTGCCCGCTGCCCGTGGAGGTGTCGCTCCGCGCCACCGGTGGGCTGGCGTCGATGTCCGCGCTGAGCGCGGCGCTTGCCGGCGCGCACGCCATCCATGCATCGGTTGGTGCGGCTGCCCTGGTCGCAGGGCGCCCGTCGGCCGAGGCGCTGTACGTGGCGCTTCACGGTGGCGACCGCGAGTTCGACGTGGACGTCCCCGCGCTGGAGGAGGCGGGCCGGGTGCTGTGGCCGCTCGTGGCGCAGGAGCGGGTGCGCCGTGCGGCCGAGCTGGCCGGAGGGCCGCAGTTGCAGCTGCCGCCCGACCTGGCCGCCGGGCTCCTGGCGCGCCTCGCCCGGCAGGGGCTGGCAGCGCGTGCACATGAGGCCGCCGATGAGTGCGCCGCCGTGTGCCGCGACCTCGGCGGGGTCACCTTCGCCCCTCCCGTGGGCGAGGCCATCGTCGCTCAGGCCGCCCGGCACGTGGTGGACGGCGTGCGGTGGCGCGAGACCATGCCGGTGCTGGCGGACATCGCCCTCGGGGCGCGGGGCCGCCTCCGGGTGGACGTCTCCGAGGATGCGCTGGCCGTGGCCCGGGGCGCCGGGGGCACCGGCGAACCGGCCGAGCTGGCCGCCGTGCTCGCGGGTGCCCCCTCGGACGTATCGGAGGAGGACGCCGTCATCCTCGCGCAGTTCCCCGAGGCGGGGCGCCGCCTCGTGGACCGCCGTCGGTCCCTTGCGGCCGAGGAGGCCGGCGACGAGGGGATGGCGATCGACCGCGGCCTCATCGAGACGCTGGTGCAGGTGGTGGAAGGTGCCGGGCAGTCGGAGGTGAGCGTCGAGGTGGGCGGTGCCCGCGTGACGGTCCGCCCCGCGGTGGCCGCCGCAGCGGCGGCACCGGGTGCGGCTGCCGCACCGGCGGACGACGGCATACGGGTGGAAAGCCCGATGGTCGGCACCTTCTATGCCGCGCCCAATCCCGACTCCGAGCCCTTCGTCAAGGTGGGCGACCGGGTGGTGCAGGGCCAGGTGCTCTGCATCATCGAGGCGATGAAGATCTTCAACGAGATCACGGCCGAGAGGGCGGGCACGATCACCGAGATCCCCGTGGGCAACGCCGAGCCCGTCGAGTTCGGCCAGACGCTGTTCGTGCTGGCGCCGTGAAGCTGCTCGTCGCCAACCGCGGGGAGATCGCGGTCCGGGTCATCCGCACCGCGCGCGAGCTGGGCATCCCGACCGTGGCCATCTACTCGACCGCCGATGCCCAGACGCCCGCCGTCGAGATGGCCGACGAGGCCGTGTGCATCGGCCCCCCGCCGGCGCGGGAGTCGTACCTGGACATGCGCAACGTGATCGGCGCCGCCGAGGTGACCGGCTGCGACGCCGTTCACCCGGGGTACGGATTCCTGTCCGAGAACCCGGACTTCGCCACCGAGTGCGCCCGCAACGGCATCAGGTTCGTCGGCCCCGACCCCGGCGTGATGCGGCGCATGGGCGACAAGATCCAGGCCAAGGAGGCGGCGATCGAAGCGGGCCTCCCGGTGCTCGGGGGCTCGGAGGGTGGCGTCACGGACGTTGCTGCCGCCATGTCCTCGGCCGAGGAGGCCGGGTACCCCATCCTGCTCAAGGCGTCGGCGGGCGGTGGCGGTCGCGGCATGCGTCGCGTGGACAGCCGCGAGGAGCTCGAGCGCGCGTTCGAGAGCGCGTCGCAGGAGGCCCTCGCGGCGTTCGGTGATGGCTCGATGTACGTGGAGAAGCTGCTGGAGGGCGCCCGCCATGTGGAGGTGCAGGTGCTCGCCGATGGCCTTGGCGGGGTGCTGATCGTGGGCGACCGCGAGTGCTCGATCCAGCGTCGCCACCAGAAGGTGGTGGAGGAGGGGCCTGCGCCCAACCTGCTCGACTCCACCCGCGAGGGGTTGCACGCAGCGGCCGAGCGGGCCTGCCGGGCGTGGGGGTACAAGTCCGCCGGCACGCTGGAGTTCCTGGTGGATGCCGCGGGCGACTTCTACTTCCTTGAGCTGAACGCGCGCCTGCAGGTGGAGCACCCGGTCACCGAGCTCGTGAGCGGCATGGACATCGTCGCGGAGCAGTTGCGGATCGCCGACGGGCAGGTGCTGTCGCGCACCGGGCGCATCGAGGCGAACGGGCACGCGATCGAGTGCCGCGTGAACGCGGAGGACCCCGCGTTCGACTTCCGGCCGGCCGCCGGCCGCCTGGGCACGTTCGAGCTGGCCGCCGGCCCCGGCGTGCGTGTCGACACCTTCTGCCGCAGCGGCGGGTACGTGCCCCCCTACTACGACTCGCTCATCGCCAAGCTGTGCGTGTGGGCACCGGACCGCCCGCGGGCCGTGGCGCGGATGCGGCGTGCGCTGGGCGAGAGCGTCGTGGAGGGCGTGCCCACCACCCTGCCCCTCCTCGAGGAGATCTCCCGCGAGGAGGTCTTCATGTCCGGCCGCTACACCACCTCGTACCTGGTGGAGCGCGCCGCCCACCTGCCCTCGCTCGGCGGCGGGGGTGGGCGGTGACGTCGTCCGCGGTGTCGCGCCGCGAGGCGCGCCGGCAGGCGGTCGTGCTCCTGTACCAGCGTGATGTGACCGGCCTGCCGGTGCCCGAACTCGTCGAGAACGCCCTGCGGGCGGGCGAGCACGCGGACGACCCGTTCACGCGCGGCCTCGTGGCCGGCGTGGAGGCCGACCGGGACGCCCTGGACGCGCGGATCTCCGCGGCGGCGACGGGATGGAGCGCCGACCGCATCGCGCCCCTCGAGCGCAACATCCTGCGCGTGGCCGCCTACGAGATCCAGGCCGGTGAGGTGCCGGTGCCCGTGGTGATCGACGAGGCCGTCGAGATGGCGAAGAAGTGGTGCGGCTCCGAGGCCCCGGGCTTCGTCAACGGCGTGCTCGGGCGCATCGCGCGCGAGCGGGCGGGGGAGGCGGCATGAGCGCCCGCGAGGAACTCGAGCGCGCGACCCGGCGGTTGGAGGAGCTCGCCCAGCGCATCGCGGATGCCGCCGGGCGCCCGGCGTCCGAGGTGGAGGAACTCGCCCGGCAGGCGTCGGACCTCTCCGCCGCGGTCGCGGGCATCATCCCGCGCGCGATCGCCGAGGCCGAGGAGGAGGCGCGGCGTGATGTGCCGCGCATCGGCGATCCGGCCGAGCCGGCGTTCGTGCCCGACGGCCTGTCGGAGGACGAGCCGGCCTAGTCGCCGTGGCGCGTCTCGGCGCGCTCGATGCCGGCCCTCATGGCTGCATCCGCCGTGCCGAGCGCCACCCCTGGCGGGAGTTCCACGTGCACCTCGTCCGCGGCATCGAGCCACGCCGCACCGTCCGCGATGTCGGCCACCAGCACATGGCCGCCCGTGGAGGCATCGCGGGTCATGGCATGCAGGTGCCACCCCGGCACCTCGAGCCCGGCGGCCTCCCCGGGGAAGCGGAAGCCCACGACGACCGCCTCGACGTCGGTGACATCCCATTCCACCTGTCGCTGCACCACCTCATCGAGCGGCGGATATGGAGGCCGCTGCCGGGGCACGCTGCGCAGCCGCAGGCGGTCGAAGCGCCCCTCCAGCCGCACGGCGGAGACCGGTGCGGGCGCGAGGGCATCGAGCCGCGCCAGGAGGGCATCGTGGGCGAGTGCCGGGAGGGCCGTGGGCGGTCCCGGCGAGAACGGTGTGACGACGGCGAACGGCGTGGTCGTCGCGGGGTCGACCGGCGCCAGCGTGCCGTCGACGCGGCCCACCCGTGCGACGCCGTCCACCACGATCAACTCCCCGTCCAGCCCGCACAGCGTCCCGAGTCCGAGGTCGCCGTGCGCGAGCACCTCCCCGACGGTCATGTCGCCGTCGTACCGGGCGTCCATGAGGGCGGAGACGGTGGACGTCTGGAACAGGTGATGGGCACCTGCGGCATCCGCGGACGCGCCGCGCCGGTCCTCCGCCACGATGTGCAGGGCCCGCACCAGATCGGGATCGATCGCCATGGCCTGCAGTGTGCCCGCTCCCGGCCCGGATCCGCCGCGGCCACCGTATCATCGGACTCGTGGACGACCTGACGCGCGATTACCCACTGCTCGCCGGCCTCGAGGGTCCGGCGCCCCTCCGCGACATGGACGCCGAGCAGCTCGAGGCACTCGCCGGCGAGATGCGGCGGGCGATCATCGACACGGTCTCGCGCACCGGGGGGCACCTGGGATCCAGCCTCGGCACCGTCGAGCTCAGCATCGCCCTTCACGCGGAGCTCCAGTCGCCGCGTGATCGGATCCTCTGGGACGTGGGTCACCAGGCCTATGGCCACAAGCTGCTCACCGGCCGCCTCGGCGACTTCCCGACGCTGCGCCAGTACGAGGGCATGTCGGGGTTCCTCCGTCGGGAGGAGAGCGAGCACGACGTGATGGGCGCCGGGCACGCCAGCACCAGCATCTCGTATGCGACGGGCCTGGCCGAGGCCATGCGGGTGAGCGGACGCCGTGATCGCCGCATCGTGGCGGTCATCGGCGATGGCGCCATGACCGGCGGAATGGCCTATGAGGCCATGAACCACGCCGGGCACCTCGGATCCCCCATCACGGTGGTGCTCAACGACAACGGCATGAGCATCTCCCAGAACGTCGGCGCCGTCGCGGGAGCGCTGCAGAAGGCCCGCCTCGACCCCATGCTCACGAAGGTCCGGAACGAGATCGAGAGGGGGCTGGGGCTCATCCCCGGCATGCACGACCTCGGGAGTTCGCTGTCGAATGCCACCAAGGCCCTGTTCGTGCCGGGCCAGCTGTTCGAGGCGATGGGCTTCGCCTACATGGGGCCGATCGACGGGCACGACATCAGGGCGATGCGCCGTGCGATGCAGCTGACGGCCGACTCGGACCGACCGGTCCTGCTGCACGTGCACACCGACAAGGGGCGTGGATACGGGCCCGCCGAGGAGGACGGCGAGGCGATGCACGGCTCGGGCCCCTTCGCCGTGGAGAGTGGCCGGGCGCCGAAGCCGGCTGCGTCCGGCCCGCCCACCTACACCGAGGTGTTCGGGACGGCGCTGGTGCGCGAGGCCGAGGCCGATCCACGCGTGGTGGGCATCACCGCCGCCATGCTGAAGGGCACGGGCATGAATCACATGCTCGGGCGCTTCCCCGAGCGCACGTACGACGTGGGCATCGCCGAGCAGCACGGCGTGGTGTTCGCCGGGGGCCTTGCGATTGCCGGGTACCGCCCGGTGTGCGCGATCTACTCGACCTTCCTCCAGCGCGCGTTCGACCCCATCGTCCATGACATCGCCCTGCAGGGGCTGCCCGTGGTGTTCGCCATCGATCGCGGTGGCCTGGTCGGGGACGATGGACCCACCCATCACGGCGTATTCGACATCGCGTACCTGCGGCCCATTCCCGGCATGGTGCTGATGGCGCCGATGGACGAGGCGGAGTTGGTGCACATGCTCCGCACCGCACTCGCCCTCGACGGGCCATCGGCAATCCGCTACCCGCGCGGGGCCGGAACCGGCGTGGCGCTTCCCGCGCGGCCCGAGGCCCTGCAGGTGGGGCGCGGGGAGGTGCTCGCGGAGGGCTCCCGCGTGGCGCTGGTGGGCTACGGATACGGCGTGCAGGTGGCACTCGATGCCGCCGGCATCGTCTCCGAGGCGCTCGGCGTGCGGCCCACGGTGGTGAATGCACGCTTCGCGAAGCCGCTGGACGTCGAGCTGCTGGAGGACCTCGCGCGTACCCACGAGGTGGTGGTGACCATCGAGGACCACGTCCTCGATGGCGGCTTCGGCAGCGCCGTGCGCGAGGCAATCGGCGGCATGGATGCGCGCCTGGCGCACATCGGCATCCCGGACCGCTTCATCCAGCACGGGCGCCGCGACCTGCTGCTGGCCGAAGCCGGGGTGACGCCGTCCGCCGCCGCCCAGGCGGCACTCGCCGCCACCGGCGCGCATCTGGCGCACTGACGCGCGCCGTGGGCGTGACGGCCCGCGGCTAGCATCCCGGGCGTGGCGCGCCAGCGACTCGACGCCGCGCTGGTGGAGCGCGGACTGTTCCCCTCCCGCGCACGCGCGCAGGCGGCGGTGATGGCCGGGCGCGTGCGGGTGGATGGCCGCGCCGACGTGAAGCCCGGGCTCCAGGTGGCCGACGACGCCGACGTGCAGGTGGACGCCGGCCCCGAGTTTGCCTCGCGCGGCGGCCTCAAGCTGAGCCACGCGCTCGACCGCCTCGGCGTGGACGTGGCGGGCGCCCACGCGGTGGACGTGGGGGCCTCGACCGGGGGCTTCACGGACGTGCTCCTGCGCCGCGGCGCGGCGGACGTGATCGCCGTGGATGTCGGATACGGGCAACTCGCATGGGCACTGCGCGAAGACCCGCGCGTGGACGTGCTGGACCGCACGAACGCCCGGTCGCTCGGGCCCGCCATGCTGCCCCGCACGCCCGACCTGGCCGTGATGGACGTGTCGTTCATCTCGTCGTCGCTCGTGTGGCCGGCGGTGGCGCGCTGCCTTGCTCCCGCGTACCGTGCCCTCGTGATGGTGAAGCCGCAGTTCGAGGTGGGCCGTGAGGGCGTGGGCTCCGGGGGCGTCGTGCGCGATCCCGCGCTGCGCCGCGACGCCGTGCGCGGAGTGGCGCTGGCGCTGGAGGCCACCGGGGCCCGCATCGCCGGCGCCGCCGACAGCGGCACGCCCGGGCCGAAGGGCAACCGCGAGGTGTTCCTGCTGGCGCACGGCCCCGGGCTGCCTGATCCCGGGGTGGACGTCCAGGCCGCGGTGGATGCCGCGGTGGCGGAGGGCGCCGGATGACCCCGCCCCACACGCCCATCTCCGAGGTGGCCGGCACCCGCGCCGAGCGGGTGCTGATCCTCACCCATGGCGCCGCCGAGGTGACCGCGGGGGTGATGCCGACCCTGCTGTCGATCCTCGATGCGCGCGGCGTGGAGGTTGCCGCCACGGATGAGGAGGCCGCGAAGCATCCGTCCCTCGCCGAACGCGCGATCATCGCGCCCACGGACCTGCGCCCGGGTGGGGCGGACCTGGTTCTCGTGCTCGGCGGCGACGGCAGCATCCTGCGAGCGCTCTCCCGTGAGGCCACCACCGGCGCGCCCGTGCTGGGCGTCAACTACGGGCGGGTGGGATTCCTGGCGACGATCGAGCAGTCGGATCTGGAGCGCGGGCTGGCTCGCGCGCTGGACGGCGGCTACGTGACGCTGGGGCTGCCGTCCCTCAAGGCCGAGTGGAGCGAGGGGACGCTCCAGGCGGTGAACGACCTCGCCTTCCTGCGCGGTGGCGAGTCGCGCCTGGCCGACCTCTCGTACAGCGTGTCCGGTGAGCCGGTGGCCACGGTGCGGTGCGATGGCCTCATCTGTTCGACCCCGGTCGGTTCCACCGCCTACAACCTGGCCGCCGGCGGCCCCACGGTGTCGTGGCGGGTGAAGTGCTTCGTGCTGTCGTTCATCGCCGCCCACCACCTCGACACCCGACCGCTGATCCTCGCCGCGGACGAGCGGCTCACCGTGACGAACTCCGCGATCGTGGGCGACTGCGACGTGCTGGCCGACGGCGTGCGCATCGCGGCGCTGCCGCCCGGACGGTCGATCACCGTGGGCCTCGGAGGCGAGGAGGTCCACCTCGCGATCTTCCCCGAGTCCTCGTTCTTCCGCCGGTACCGGGAGAAGTTCGGGCGGCCATGAACCCTGGGGCCCAGCCGGCGTGATCCGCGAGATCGAGATCCGGGACCTGGTGGTGATCGAGCGGGCGCACATCGAGCCCGCGCCGGGGCTGACGGCCATCACGGGTGAGACGGGGGCCGGCAAGACCGTGGTGGCCCAGGCGCTGGGCCTGCTGGCGGGTGCGCAGGCCGACCCGCGCGCTGTGCGCCCGGGGGCGCCGCACGCACTCGTGCAGGCCGTCATCGCGGTGCCCGACGGCTTCTGGGACGCACTGGACGACGACGACGCGGCCCTGCAGGTCCGCGAACTCGCGGACGACCCCCAGGAGGTCGTGGTGGCCCGGAGGGTGCCCGCCGAGGGGCGGGCGCGTGCACTGGTGGATGGTCAGGTCGCGTCCCGCGACGGCGTGGCCGCGTTCGTGACGGCACTCGTGCGGTTCTCCGGGCAGCACGACCAGCGGCGGTTGGTCGGGCCGGCCGCCCAGCTGGCGGTCCTCGATGCATTCGCCGGCGCTGAGGCGGTGTCGGCCGCCGCCCGCCTGGCCGCCCTCAGGCGCGACCTGGGCGTGCTGACGCGCCGGGTGGAGGATGCCCGTTCGGGCCGCGAGCGCGCGGAGGCCGAGCGCGGTGCATTGGAGGCGCTCGTGGCCGACGTCGACGGGGTCGCACCCGACCCGGCCGAGGAGCAGGCGCTCCGGGCCGAACGCGAGCGGCTGGTGCATGCGGGGCGCCTCGCCGAGGTCGCGGCGTTGGCCATCGCCCTGCTGGATGGAGATGGGGCAGGAGACGGTGGCGCGGTCACGGCTGCCGGTCGCGCCATGAGGGCGGTGGGGGATGCGGCGGAGCTGGATCCATCCCTGGGCGCGGTGCGCGACGACCTCGCCGCGGGCGAGGCGGCCCTGCAGGAGGCCCTCATCGGGGTGCGCCGCTACGCCGACGACCTGGGCGCCGAGCCGGGCAGGCTCGAGTGGGTCGAGGAGCGCCTGGAGGAGTACGCCACGTTGTCGCGCCGCTACGGGCCGGGCACCGATGAGGTGCTGCGCCGCGCCACCGCAGCCCGGGACGCCCTGGCGTCCCTCTCGGCGGACCATGCCGGTGGCGATGCCCTCGCCGCCGAACGCGACGCCGTGGCGCGTGATGCCGCGGAACTGGCGGCCGTGCTGCACGGGCTGCGCGCCGCTGCCGCCCCACGGCTTGCGTCCCGCGTGCAGGAGGAGCTCGCCGACCTCGCCATGCCGGGCGCGGCGCTGCGCATGGAGGTGCATGCCGATGCGGCGGAGGTGCCACGCGACCGGGTGACCCTGATGATGCGGGCGAACCCCGGGCTGCCCGAGGCCCCTCTCGCCGAGGCCGCATCGGGGGGTGAGCTGTCGCGGGTGCTCCTCGCGCTGCATCGCGTGGCCGCAGCCGCGGAGCCCGGCGTCGCGTGGGTGTTCGACGAGGTGGATGCGGGGATCGGTGGTGTCACGGCCTCGGCGGTCGGCGCGCGTCTTGCCGACATGGCGATGGGGCGACAGGTGGTGGTGATCACGCACCTCCCGCAGGTCGCGGCCGCGGCGGATCGCCACTACCGCCTTGTCAAGGGCACTGCGCCGGATGGGCGCGCGATCACCACCATCGAGGCCGTGGAGGGCGATGCGCTCGTGGATGAGATGTGCCGGATGCTCGGCGCCGAGCCCACCGATGGCGCCGCACGCGCCCACGCGGCGGAACTCCTCGCGCGGCGCGCGGGGTAGCAGCGCCCGCGCCCCGGCCCGCGCCGCGGTGGGCGGTATGCTGACGGCCCGTACGGTGTGCGGGTCGGGGAGGCCGGTCAGTGAGTGAACACGGTGGTCATTACGTCTTCGTGACCGGGGGCGTCGTCTCCGGCCTGGGCAAGGGGATCACGGCCGCATCGCTCGGCACGCTCCTCAAGGCGCGCGGGTACCGGGTATCGCTGCTGAAGTGCGATCCGTACCTGAACGTGGACCCCGGGACCATGAGCCCGTTCCAGCACGGCGAGGTGTTCGTGACGGAGGACGGCGCCGAGACCGACCTCGACCTCGGCCACTACGAGCGCTTCACGGACGAGGCGCTCACCCGGACCTCCAACATCACCACCGGCTCCGTGTACGACGCCGTCATCCGCCGCGAGCGCCGCGGGGACTTCCTGGGCGCGACCGTGCAGGTGATCCCGCATATCACCAACGAGATCAAGGCGCGCATCACGCAGGGGGCGACGTCGTCGAATGCCGACGTCGTGATCGTGGAGATCGGGGGCACCGTGGGCGACATCGAGTCGCTGCCCTTCCTCGAGGCCATCCGCCAGTTGCGCAACGACGTGGGGCGCGACCGGGTGGCGTTCGTGCACGTCACCCTCGTGCCGTTCCTCGAGGTGGCCGGCGAGCTCAAGACCAAGACCACCCAGCACTCGGTGAACGAGCTCCGGCGCATCGGAATCGAGCCGGATGTGCTGGTGCTGCGCTCGGACCGGCCACTCGACGAGGGCGTGCGGGAGAAGATCGCCCTGTTCGGGGGCATCGCGCCCCGCGCGGTCATCTCCGCCGAGGACTCGGACGACATCTACAAGGTGCCCATCGCGATGGAGGAGGAGGGCCTCGACCGCGTCGTATGCGAGCGCCTGGGGCTGCCGCTGCATGACATCGACCTCGGGGACTGGCGCGCCGTGGTTGACCGGCTCTCCAAGACGCGGGGCACCGCCCGGATCGCGCTGGTGGGCAAGTACGTGCAGCTGCACGACGCCTACCTGTCGGTGGTGGAGGCCCTCAAGCACGGCGGGCTCGCGCAGGGCGTGGAGGTGGAGATCGACTGGGTGGACGCCGACGCGGATGACCTGGGCGACCGCCTTCGCGCAGCGGACGGCGTGCTGGTGCCCGGCGGGTTCGGCGGCCGTGGGGTGGAGGGCAAGATCGAGGCGGCCCGCATCGCGCGCGAGGAGGGCATTCCGTACCTCGGGATCTGCCTCGGCATGCAGGTGGCCGTCATCGAGTACGCGCGGAACGTGTGCGGAATGGATGGCGCCAACTCCACCGAGTTCGACATCGAGACTCCCTACCCGGTCATCGACCTGCTCCCCGAGCAGCGCCAGATCGAGGAGCGCGGGGGCACGATGCGCCTTGGCGGGGGAACGGTGGCCCTGATGCCCGGGACCATCGTCCGCGGGCTCTACGGCGATGCCGAGACGATCCAGGAGCGGCACCGCCACCGCTACGAGGTCAACCCCGTGCTCCGTCCCACGATGGAGGAGAAGGGCCTCGTCACGTGCGGGCGGTCGACCGACGGACGCCTGGTGGAGTGCATCGAGCTGCCCGACCACCCGTTCTTCGTGGCAAGCCAGTACCACCCCGAGTTCAAGAGCCGCCCCACGCGGCCGCAGCCGCTGTTCCGCGCCTTCGTGGGCGCCGCCGCGGCACGCGCCGGCGTGGCCGGAGGCGACGTGGCCACGTCCTCCCGCGTGGCGTGAGCAGCACATCGGTGGACGACCTTCCCGAGGTGGCGCGCCTGTTTGCGCGCCTGTGCGAGATCCCATCGCCTTCGGGGCAGGAGCGCGCGATGGCCGGGGCGGTGCGCGAGGAGCTCGTGCGCATGGGCGCCGAGGTGACCGAGGATGATGCCGCCGCGGGGCTCCCGGCAGCGGGGTGCAACAACATCGTCGCGCGCTTCGCGCCGACAGCCGAGGGCATCCCGATCATGTTCTGCGCGCACCTCGACACCGTTCCGGTGCTCGGGCCCATCGAGGTGGTTCGCGATGGCGCGTTCCTGACCAACCGCCATGCGGCGATCCTGGGCGGCGACGACAAGGCGGCGGTCGCCGCGATGCTCCATGCGGTGGACCGCGTGGTGGCGGAGGGCATCCCCCACGCGGGCATCGAG
>Ga0255776_10000562_pt1 | contig 42161 bp, 32 predicted proteins | sample 071ome_19_FD_179974 | JGI IMG/M metagenome (GOLD analysis project Ga0255776, IMG submission 179974) | Coastal salt marsh microbial communities from the Groves Creek Marsh, Skidaway Island, Georgia - 071413AT metaG (version 2) | ecosystem: Environmental > Aquatic > Marine > Intertidal zone >... | reverse complement strand
GGCTCCGATCGAATATTTCTTGGCATGCAACGCACGAAGTGACCCATGGTGCCCGCCGGGGGATAAGAAATCTGCTGTTTAGACAATATCCTAACTGTCTGAACGATCAATGACGCTCGTCGAGAAGGACACGTGCTTTGTCGAAGTAATACAGCGGGGGCAAAAGTAGGTCTCGGCAAATGAAAAGGGCGCACTGGATCAGCACGCCCTTCGCAATCATGTGTAAGGTTTATGGTCTACTTCGGCGCGAGCACCATAAGCATCTGCCGGCCTTCAAGGCGCGGAAAGGCTTCGATCTTGGCAATTTCCACCACGTCGTCCTGCACGCGCTTGAGCAGGTCCATGCCCAATTCCTGGTGCGCCATTTCGCGGCCACGGAAACGCAAGGTAACTTTCACCTTGTCACCCTGTTCGATGAACTTGTTCACACTGCGCATCTTCACGTCATAATCATGCGTGTCGATGTTGGGACGCATCTTAATCTCTTTGATGTCCTGCGTCTTTTGCGTTTTGCGGGCTGCGTTAGCTTTCTTCTGCGCCTCGTAGCGGTATTTGCCAACGTCGAGGAACTTTGCCACCGGCGGGTCCGCATTCGGAGAAACCTCTACCAGGTTGAGCCCAAGCCCGTTGGCTTGCTCCATGGCTTCGCGCGTGTACATGACGCCGAGGTTCTCGCCCTCATGGTCGATCACGCGCACTTTTTCGGACTGGATGAAAGTATCGAAGCGAGGGCCGCTTTTAACGGGCGGGGCCATCGAACGCCGAGGTGGACGGGCTATGTGTGTTCTCCTGTTACAGCCTGATTCTGTTGTTGGCTGGCTATGTAGGGGTAATGTGCGGCGAAGGCTAGGGGTTACGCAGCTTCGCGCCACAGCGGCAGTTGCACCAGTCTGCCCTTGGCTGCGAGCACGGCGTCGATGCTGCTCGCGGGGCTCAGCGCGGCGCGAATTTCGGGAGCGCCGGCATCCATTCCGCCGGTCAGCGCGCCAAACGCGGGCAAGATCATCCGGTCGCCGCTATTCGCATTGCGGCTCAACACGCCGCAAACCCGGCTGATATGGCGATCGCGCACTTTGACGCGCACCTTGGGGTGGAAGTGCCCAGACAGCTCAGGCCGGATCTCTCCTGCCTTGGCGATGTGGCGCAGCACTATCCCGCTGATTTCAAGCTCGTCTGCAAGCTCGCCGCCGAAAGAACGATGCATGTGCTCGTCATGATTACCGGTGATCCAGACCCAGTCGAGCGCGCGGGTCAGCCCCTCCAGCATGCCTGCCGCAAAAGGATCCAGTCGCGAAGTGCCTTCGCCATCGTGGAAATTGTCACCCAGCGTGATCACGCGCCGCGCACCGGTTTGCTTGACCGCGTCGGCCAACCGCTCCAGCGTTTCGCGGCTGTCATAGGGCGGCAGCATCTGACCATGGCCCGCATACCAGCTCGCCTTTTCCAGATGCAGGTCGGCCACCAGCAAAGCTTGTTCGCGCGGCCAGTAGAGCGCGCGGCCATCGACCAGCAGCATTTCCTGATGTGCGAACGAAACGGGAACCATTACTTTGACTTGCCGTGCCTTCGATGGTTTGGCAAGTGCGCAGTTGGTTGATGTTGATCAAAGACCAAGCCGTACCGTGCAGGATAGGGGCGGCGAACCAAACCGAGGGAATTTCATGACCGATTGGACTGCACAAACCGCGCAAGCGAAACAATGGTTCGAAAGCTTGCGAGATCAAATCTGCGCAGAATTTGAGACCATTGAGCGCGAAGCAGGCTCAGATGCCAGCTTTGAATACACGCCATGGCAGCGCGAAGAGGAAGGCAATCCGGATCCTGGCGGCGGTGTTCAGGGCTTGATGAAGGGCAAAGTGTTCGAGAAGGTCGGGGTTAATGTCTCGACCGTCAAAGGCAGTTTCGCACCTGAATTCGCCGCAACGATGAACGGGGCATCGGCGGAAAACCCCGGCTTTACCGCAACAGGGATCAGCCTGGTTGCGCATATGGCGAACCCGCATGTGCCAGCGGTACATATGAACACGCGCTTCCTGACGACCCAGTCGGCCTGGTTCGGTGGTGGAGCGGATTTGAACCCGCCGATCCCTTATGAGGAAGATACGTCAGACTTTCACGCGCGTTTCCGCGCGGCCTGCATGGCGCATAACCCGACCTATTACGAGCGGTTCAAGAAATGGGCGGACGAGTATTTCTATATCCCGCATCGCGGCGTGCATCGCGGGGTAGGAGGCATCTTTTACGATCATCTTGAGTGCGAGGACGATGCGGGTTTTGCACGCCATTTGGCATTTACGCAGGACGTCGGCAAAACGTTTCTCGATATCTTTCCGCAGCTGGTTCGCCGCCGGATGGGCAGCGGTTTTACTTCGGATGACAAGCAGACGCAGCTTGCATGGCGCGGTCGCTATGCCGAGTTTAACCTGGTCTATGACCGGGGCACACTGTTTGGTCTGAAAACTGGCGGCAATATCGATGCGATCCTGATGAGCTTGCCACCTGAAGCGGTGTGGAGTTGACTACTTCTCCGCTTCAGCGGTTCCTTCGGGCGCATAGACGCGGACCCAGTCGACCAGCATAGCGATCTCGCCCGTCTTGATCTTCTTGACCGTTTCTGCTGGCACGCCCACATATGGTTCGGTCACCCCGTTGGTTTTGAGCGGGTAAGTACCGCCAACCGCAAAGTTCAGGATCAAGTGCTGCGGCGTGTCGAAGCGCCATTTGCCATAGTAATCGACCATTGAACGTGTTGCCCGATAGATCAGCTTTCCATCAATTTCGAAAGTGATCACGTCGTCCGTCCATTCGACGGCATAGGTATGCCAGTCGGTCGCATCGGTTCCTTCAGGAAAATAGGACTTGTTCACAAACGGCGTCTCACCAGAGTAATTAGTCCCGTGCATGGCTACGCCGATCCAGTCCTTCTCCCCGACATATTCCATGATGTCGATCTCGCCGGTGGCGGGCCATTGGCCATTACCCAGCAGCCACCATGCCGGCCAAACACCTTCGGCGTCCGGTAGCTTGATGCGCGCTTCTGCGCGGCCATGGGTGAAGTCGAACTTGCCCTTGCTGTGGATCCGCGCGGAAACGAAGTCCGCTTTGCGTTCAGTGTTGGGATCGATGCCCGGTTGAAACAGCGGGCGTAGCATCAAGGCGCCGTCATCTGCTCCTGCAATGCCGTTAACAATACTCAATATTGCAGGGTCATCGATGTAAACTTGCTGTTCGTTGTTGAACCAGACTTCAGGGCCGACCACAGTCCACAATTCTCGGTCGAGCGCTTCGCCGTTGAATTCATCAGACATGAGAAGAGTTCGCTGAGATTGCGCGGTACCCGCGGCTTCGTCCTGAGCGGACAGCGGGCTGGCAATAATCCCCAGAGCCAGTGCTCCCCCCAAGGTTGCAGCGATCAATCCTGATTTCAGCAGCATATCTCAGCCTCTCCACAAATTGGTAACGTTCACATTATCTGTATGACTGTAAAAGTCCAGATTGAGTTTTCGTTTCAGCGCCAGCGATATTTTGCATTGCAATAAGTCGCGCTGCACCGCACATCTATGGGCGCAATGCTACGCCAGTACGAACTTGTTGAGCGGGTCCTGGATTATGACCCTGACGCCGATGAAGCGGCGCTCAACCGCGCGTATGTCTACACCGTGCAGAAGCATGGCATCCAGAAGCGCGCCAGCGGTGACCCCTATTTCAGCCATCCGGTCGAAGTCGCTGGCTTGATGACTGACCTGAAACTTGATCAGCAGACCATCATCACCGCGCTGCTGCATGACACGGTTGAAGACACGTTCGCCACAATCGATGATATCGAAGCCAATTTCGGGACTGACGTAGCGCGGCTGGTCGATGGTGTGACCAAGCTGTCCAAGATCGAGCAGATGCCGGAGAATGAGCGTGCGGCAGAAAACCTGCGCAAGTTCCTGCTCGCCATGTCAGAGGACATCCGCGTCCTGCTCGTCAAGCTGGCAGACCGGTTGCACAACATGCGCACGCTGCATTTCATCAAAAGCCCTGAAAAACGCCAGCGGATCGCGCGTGAGACGATGGATATCTACGCCCCGCTGGCAGAGCGTGTGGGCATGTATGAATATATGCGCGAGATGCAGCTGCTTGCCTTCGAGCAGCTCGAGCCTGAAGCTTACAAGACCATCACAGACAAGCTTGCAAAATTGCGCAGCAAGGATGGCGGACAGGTCGATGCGATTGCGCTCAAGATCAAGCAAAGGCTGGCCGAAGCCGGGCTTGCTGTCGAAATATCGGGCCGGGAAAAGCATCCCTATTCGATCTGGAAAAAGATGGCCGAGCGGCATGTGTCGTTCGAACAGGTCACAGACATCATGGCCTTCCGTGTCATCTGCAACAATGAAGCCGATTGCTACGCCGCTTTGGGTGTGCTGCACACCACGTGGCAATTTCTGCCCGGCAAGTTCAAGGATTACATCTCGACGCCCAAATCAAACAGTTACATGTCGCTGCACACCTCGTTGATGTATGAAAACTCGATGCGCGTAGAGGTGCAGATCCGCACGCGCGAGATGCACAGCCGCAACGAGTTCGGGCTGGCCGCGCATTGGGCATACAAGCAACACGACAAGGCCGACGGACAGGTTAGCTGGCTGCGCGACCTGATCGAAATCGTCGATGCGAGCCACGATGCGGACGAGCTGCTCGAGCATACGCGCATGGCGATCTATCAGGACCGCATCTTTGCCTTCACACCCAAGGGCGGGCTGTTCCAGCTACCCAAGGGTGCCTCGCCAATCGATTTCGCCTTTGCCGTGCATACCGATCTGGGTGCGCAAGCGGTTGGCGCAAAGATCAACGGCCGCCATATGCCGCTGCGCACACAGCTGCAAAACGGCGACGTGGTTGAGATCATCAAAGGCAAGGAAGCCGAGCCGCAATTGTCCTGGCTGGGCTTTGTCGTCACCGGCAAGGCGCGCGCCGCCATTCGCCGCGCCGTGCGACTGAAAGAGCGCGCCGAGATCGCAGAGATTGGCGCGAAACTGTTCGACGAGATCGCAACGAAAATGCCCGCGCGTATCGGCAAGAAGGCGCGAAAACTGGCGGTCGAACGGCTCGAACTGATGGATGAGGAGGACATGATGTTCGCCATCGGCGCGGCCAAGCTGTCCGATCGCGAAGTGATGGAAGCGCTGGTTCCCGGATGCACGGCGGATATCGACGAAGATGACGACTGGACCCGCCGCGAGCACGCGATCTCCATTCGCGGCCTTACGCCTGGTGTGGGGTTCCAATTGGCCGATTGCTGCCACCCTTTGCCGGGGGACAGGATCGTGGGCTTGCGCAAGAAAGGCGAAGCGGTGGAAGTGCACGCCATTGGCTGCTTTGAATTGGCGAACGGCGAGGATTCCGACTGGCTCGACCTATCCTGGGGGTCGCGCTCGCAAGGCGCCGTGGGCCGCTTGCGCGTAACGCTGTATGACAGGCCGGGCACGCTGGCGGAGATGGCGGGCATATTTGCGCAGAACCACGTGAATGTGAAAATGCTGGAGCAGGTTGAGACCGATCACCCGTTCACCACGTATGAGATCGACAGCGAGGTGCAGGATCTGGCGCATTTGACGCGTATTCTCAGTGCTTTGCGCGCGAGCGATTCGGTCGCGCAGGCGGAGCGGATCTAGAGCAGCTCCAATTTCAGCTCGATCGCATCGCCCTCGGCCAGGTCTTCAGCGCGCATCACTTTCTTGCTGACCAGCAAAATCCACTCGGTGGACTTCTCTTGCGGAAAAACCGAGCTCTTCCAAACCGTATCACCGATCCGCGCCATGACTTTAACAGAGCCGAACCCACGCCGTGTGCCGTACTCCAGCCGTTGCATCAAAGCGTGCGCAGCAATGTGCTCGGCATCCTCGCCCGTGATCGAGACGAGATGATAAACTGCCTTTTCGCCGCGCCAGCATTTCAGGGACGCGTTCACTTTCATCGTTTCAGCCATTGGGCGCTGGGCGAACAGGAACCGGGATGTTGCAGATATCCGCGCCGCCTGCCGGTAAAATGAAGAACGGATCGCGGCGGTTGGCACGTGCTTCGGCATATTTGGCGAAGGTCTCGCTCTCGGTGGAGAGGTATTCGTAGTCGTACGTCAGTCCTGCGGGTGCGGTTTCAGATTCGAGAAGATCCGCCGCCACATCGATCGACAGGATCGGGGTGCGCTTGTCGAACTCGTCCTCAGCATAGAAGCCCAGCTCACCCTTGCCGCGGGGCAGGCTGGACAGATACTCTATCCCTTCGATCACCCGGCCGACCAGCGCGATATTGCGATCAAGGTGCCGCGGAGCATGGCCGATCACGGTGTAGAGTTCTGCGCCGCTGCCGGTGTCCGGCGATAGGTTACGCCCCACGCCGACCATGCCGTAGCAATGGACGGGCCACCATTGCGTGTCCGAATACCCGAGCTGCCAACCTCTGAAGTGTCCGGAAGATTTGCCGTATGAGTCTTTATGCCACCACTCTTGGTCGATCGTTAAAGTTGTAGTTAACAGGTTTTTGAGTGGCTCATCGTTCGTATACTCATCCTCCCCCATCACCTTCAGCCCATCGGGCAGTGTTTTTTTCTCTCCGTCGCTTTCTGGATTGTCGTAATTGGGATCGCCCCATTGCACGACGTAATTGTCCTGCACACGGTTGACGCTGATCCCGTCGTACCACCCCTCCCGCGCAAGCAGCTTGATATTGTGCACCCAACCCTGGCTGAATGGTGCGGGCATCAGCTGGATAATGACTTCGCGCGGATTGCCCTCGGCATCGGGCGCCAGTCGCATGACCAGCAGATCTTCTGTCGGGATGGCCACCCACTCCTCCACCGAAGCTTCTTCGACGATCTTATTGGGCGACAGAGCCTCCTTCGGCTCCTCCTCTGCAAGAACAATCGCGGAAAGGGTGAACGTGGCGATAAATGCGGCCACCGGGCAATTCATGATTTTCTTCATGTTTTCAGACCTGCCATCTCGCGCCTTGCGAAGCAATCGTTTCAAAGCTAGAGCGCGCGCTTCTTGTTGTGCCTGCCGCGCTTTGCGGTACTTGAGCCCGAGGTCACCGCAAGGCGACCCTCGCACTCAAGTAACTAAGTGGTAGCGCAAATGGGAACGCGGAGACGTGGCCGAGTGGTCGAAGGCGCACGCCTGGAAAGTGTGTATACGGTAACCCCGTATCGTGGGTTCGAATCCCACCGTCTCCGCCATTTCTTATTGTTTTATATGGTATTTTCGGCGAAATGGGCGCCGGTTACCAAAACCGTTCCCTAAAAGAAGCGTGGGTAGCGAGCCGAACAACTACCATCTACTTCGCACATCAAGATCCCCACCCATTTAGGGCCTGTCCTCTGGTGGCTATGGGCCCTCTCCAACTCTCCCCTCGTCTCGGTCTTGAAACTCTTTCTATCGAACGAAGCCAGCTAGGTAATCCGAATACTCAACCTCGAATCCATTATCCGTTGCCCATTGACGCAGTTCTGGTGAAGCATCTCCGTATAAACATAGGCGAGCTCCCTTTGTTCGGCTCACCACCTCAGAGATGAATTCTCCAGTCGCAAAGCGATCGGCATGAAAAAGCATCGCTTTGCTATCGGCGTGGGTTTCCCAGTAGGTCAGCAGCTTTTCATCTTCGCTAAGGTAAATGTTGTATACGAGAGTCTGCGGCTCTTCCTTCTGGTTACGGTCCACCATCTGCTTTGCAATGTCCCGCAATTCTGCTGATTTTCCGTCTGCCACTTGAAGCTCGTAGAAAACGTTAATTTGAGTTGAAGACATAGCGACCTCTCTAGCCTATGGTTGATCCGATCCCTCTTAAAAGAGATCACTCCAGACGGCTAGTTCTCTATCTTGGGAGGGAGGAGGCCGGTAGCAGCCGTTGCTAGGGTTCCGTGATCCTGAAAAAGACAATGTTGAGGTTAAAAAACTCAAAATAATCATAACTATCTAATCCATAGCTTGCTACATCTACTGATGGGTAAATTACGATTACGATGGTAAGTCCTTCAAAAAATTCAGTTAGTCAGGGGATAATAATGCTTAAGAAACTGAAAGTCGTCGCGCTTGGCTTAGTCACATTAAGCATCACTGCATGTCAGCAGACTACTGATGATGCCGAGATTATAGAAGCTGCGCGAGCTGGATATGCCGCATTCCAGCAGGGAGACATGGAGGCATGGGCTGAAACGCAATCAAGCGATGTGGAGTGGATTGCTCCGAAAAGCCTTCCCTATGCGGGGACTTATTACGGCCCGCAGGAAGTGATGGATAATGTCTTCGCTCCAATCCTGCAGTTATGGCCTGATTTTCGAGTCACGGACGTAGACTACAAATCGAGTGGGAATACTGTTTTTATCACTACCAAGATTTTTGCCGGAGGGGAGGAGAGTGATTCGATTCATGTTGCCACAATCGAAGACGGGAAATACGTGAAGTTTCAGTTCTATGACGATGGTGGCTTTATGATGCAGTCGGCCACGACAGACGAACCGCAATAGACCAGTAGCTTTTTTTGAAAGCGATTTAGACAACCATCTTTATCCGACGGTGCCTTTCTATCGGTACTTCGGGATCTGGAATGCGCGGCAAACCACCCGTCCAAACTTTTTTCCATTTACCCTCTGGCGCGATTTTTTGACTTGTGATTTAAGGCTCTCACATTTTCCGACCAAGTAGCGATCCGGCAAAGGATCGCCGCGACGCAAGGAGGCAAGGTCGACCTATAGGCGCTGATGCGCGTTTGGGTCCTGCCTTCGCTTCCAGCAGCAGACCCGTCTTTGCATCAGCGGCGACGGGTTTTTTGTTGTGCGTTGAGGAGGTTGAAGATGAAGAAGTTGCCAGAGCAGGCCAATGGAAAGAAACTCCATTGCTTGTCATTCGGCTGAACAGTGCATCGCCACATAATCCGCGTGCTTGGGTAGGTTATCAACGGACCTTTCGATCAATTGGCGCACGTCGCCCATGAATTGGCTGAGCTGCGCGTCGTCGAGTTGGTCTGCCATAGGGCTATAATCTGCTGGGATGATGCCTTGACCCAGCATAACTTGAACCCAGCTTGCATCACGAAACAGGTCATCAACATCTCGCCCTATCCGACCTGATGCGGCAAACAACTCCTGCTTGTGTGTCAATGTGTCCGGAACGGACATATGCTTACAATATCGCCAGAATTCAGAATCTTCGCGGCTGGTTTGATGGTAATGCAATATTAGAAAATCTCGTATTTGCTCGAACTCTGCGATCGTGCGGCGATTGTATTCATCGCGGTCAGCCGCGTTAATACCTTCTCGAGGAAAGAGCTCGATCAGGCGGCTGATGTTTGATTGAATAAGATGGATACTGGTTGATTCCAGCGGCTCTAAGAAACCGCTGGAAAGCCCAATGGCAACGCAGTTCTTGGCCCAGAATTGTTGGCGGCGGCCTGTCGTGAAACGGATCGGGCGCGGCTCATCAAGTGCTTTTGTGTCGAGATTGTCTAGCAGGACTTTTGCCGCCTCGTCGTCTTCGATGAAATCGCTGCAGTAGACGTGGCCATTGCCTGTTCGGTGCTGAAGCGGGATGCGCCACTGCCACCCAGCGCTATGCGCGGTGGCGCGAGTGAAGGGCGGCAGGTCCGGCAATCGCTCGCTGGGTACTGCCATGGCGCGATTGCACGGCAGCCAGCGCGACCAGTCGTCATATTCAATGCCCAGCTCTCGCCCCAACAGGATCGATCGAAAACCAGTGCAGTCGACAAAGAAGTCACCTTCGACTCTTGTTCCATTACCGAGCGTTATCGACTTAATGTCACCACTCTCGCTGTCGCGAGCAATGCTTTCGACAATGCCTTCAGTTCGCGTGACGCCGCGGGCTTCGGCGTACTTGCGCAGATAGGCGGCGTAGAGGCTGGCATCAAAGTGATATGCGTAAGCGAGGCCGGTCATCGCGGTATTGCCAACACGATCGAGTTTGGCGAAGCGGCGTTGGTCAGCGGCTATCTTATGCAAGGAATAGTGCCACAGGTCTTTGTCGCTGCCCGTTTGCGTGTGCCGCCGCCAATAGTGATGGAAATGCACACTGGCGAGGTTGAGCCCGGCGTCTCCAAATGTGTGCAGATAGCTTTCGCCCAGCTTGCCCCAGTTTACGAATTCGATGCCAAGCTTGAACGTGCCATAAGTGTGCTTGAGGAAGTCGTTCTCGTCAAAGCCAAGGATGGTGTTGAGGCGGATGATTTGCGGGATCGTCGCTTCACCAACGCCAACCGTCCCAATAGCGTCGGACTCTACGAGATCTATCGAAAGCCTGCTTCCAAGCAGCCGCGCGAACGATGCAGCGGCGATCCAGCCGGCGGTTCCGCCGCCCACGATCACAAGTCTGCGAATTCCCGTTTCGCTCATTGCGGCGGCCTTAGAAAAGCGTTGATGGTCAGGCGTCCTTTGCGTGGGTCAGGTGAGAGTGGCGCGTCATTGTCTATCACACCGCTATGCAGGATATTGCCGCGATAGAATACCGCCTCGTTGAAATTACCCGACACGCGATGGGTAACTTCGAACAGAGGCGCGCCATCCGTCACATAGCGTGCAGGGGGCATGCCGGTCTCGGCTACCTCTTTCTGCAGCGCATGGCGGTATCGCGGGAAGTCATTTTCGGTCAACGCCTCAAGGCCGGTAGACTTGTGCCGGAAGAATGCCGTTCCGCCATGCTCGGTTTCATGAAGGTAGAGCATCATCGCAATCTGGTTCGGGTCAGTACCGTCAACATGCGGGAGGCGCTGGATTGGCAGCAACTGCTGGGGCGCACTGGTTACCAGCGAGTACCAAGCCACCAACGACCAAGTGCCCTCAGGCGCATCAAAGGTATCGCTGAGCATTGGAGAAAGCTGTTGCGCGAGTGATTGCGACGCCGATTCGTCAAGTCGCGCACGGACGCCGGGATACTGCGGAGTGATTTTTGCAAATTTTTGCAAAAATGCGCTTTCAATTGCCATTTCCGCGTTAGCTAGCAGCCCTGGAATTGTTGCAAGTATATGCTTTTCAGCCGAAAAATGGCTGATCTGCGCATTCGCTTCTGCAATTGTCCATTCGGGCATGGGTTGTGACTTGGCTTGACCTGATCTTCTAACGCTCGACGATCGTAACAGCGTCGGCTGATTGAGCCAAATAGAATCACTAAACATGTTATAAAACAGTATATTAGAGTTATAATCGGAACGTGTTCAGCGCACGATTCAGCGTTGTCGTGTCAGCCCAGGAAGGGCTTCACCACTCAAAAGCGTGACCGAAAAACAACATTTTGAGAAAGTGGCGCGCGTGACCGAGCTATTTCCACAGGGTGCGCGCGATTAAAAATATAAAAAAACAATAAGATATATCTAATCTATCGCGTAATTGGCGGGCAGTGCGATTAGAGATTTACGCGGTGGCTTGCATTCGCTATGAAAAAAACTGCAAAACTGGAAGCTTGAAACGAATTTGGGGGAGATATTTATGGGACTCGGTCGTTACTCCACACACTCACGTCTACTTTGCGGTGCGGCAACTGGATTGGCTATGATGGCTACGTCGCCTGCTTTCGCTCAGGACACTGGCACTGACCAGGACAGTGAGAGTGCTGAAGAGAATACAATTGTTGTTACGGGGATCCGTGCGGCGATTGAATCATCACTTAATGCCAAGCGTGAAGCGCCAGGCATCGTCGAAGTTATTTCTGCGGAAGACATTGGTAAGCTGCCCGATCTGTCCATTGCAGATGCGCTCGCCCGTTTGCCCGGCGTTACCGCGCAGCGTGTGCGCGGCCGCTCGCAGCAGATTTCGATCCGCGGCCTTGGACCTGACTTCTCGCTCGCACTTCTTAACGGGCGTGAAGTGGTTTCAGCTGGCAATAACCGCGGCATTGAGTTCGATCAGTTCCCGTCAGAATTGGTTGCTCAGGGTGTCGTTTACAAGACACCGGATGCACGCCTGGCAGCGAATGGTATCGCTGGCTCAGTCGACCTTCGCACGATCCGTCCGCTCGACTTCACCGAGACCAAGATCAACCTGTCTGCCCGCTATGTTGTGGCTGACGCAGGTGAACTGAACCCTGACTTTAGTGATCAAGGCTACCGCTTGTTCGGGTCGTATATTGGGCAGAACGAGGACGGTACTGTCGGTTGGTCTTTGGGTGTTACGCACCAGTCGAATCCGACACACTTTTTATCGCGCGAGCTGAAGACGAACCAATTCCAGGTATCGCGCGACGCCAGCGGCCTCATCTATCCGTCTGACAACCCTCGACAGGGCGTGGTGAGCCGTGAGTTTGAACGCACTTCGGTGGCAGGTGCTTTGCAGTTTGAACCCGCCGACAACTTCCAGCTTACTCTGGATGCGTTCTACACCGACACAACCGACTCAGGCATTTTCCGCGGTACAGAAACGCCAATCGCTTCTTGGAGTGGCGCGAGTTTCGATGGTGCACAGGGCAGCGGGCCATTTGCAGACACGGCTACCTATTCTGCCGTCGTTCCAATTCTTCGCACCGATACAGAAGGCAATGAAGCTGAAATTTTCGCTGCAGGCGCGAACCTGAAGTACAATTTCACCGATCGCCTTAGCATTGAGCTCGACTACGGCTATTCGACTCTTGACCGGAACGACATCGACTATGAGTCTTACGCTGGTACAGGCTTTGCTCGTGGCGGTGCGCAGGACACGCTCACGTTCACTTTCCCTGAGAGCGGCCGTTACAGCATTGATTCGCAGCTTGACTACACAGATCCTGGCACGGTGCTTCTCACTGATCCCGGTGGCTGGGGTCAGGTTGGCTTCATCAAAGAACCGATCATCGAAGACGAGTTGAGTCAGCTCCGCGCTGAACTTGGATACGAGCTAGACAATGGCTTTCTGAAGAGTGTCGCTGTTGGCTGGCTCTACACTGACCGCGCTAAAACCTTTGATTCCAACGAAGGATTTATTCGGGCCTCGAGCGCGTTCGTAAACGGTGCCCTAGCAATTCCGGCTGATGCAATCATTGGTTCGACAGACACTGGAGGCTTAGGCATGGATATCATTGCCTATGATCCATCGAACTTCTTTGCTGATGGCACCTACGTGTTTGAGAAAGCCACATTCGACACCGAATGGAATGTCGACGAAAAGGTTCACAACATCTACGCGATCGCTGATATCGATGCGATGCTCGGCTCGGTTCCGCTACGCGGCAATGTTGGTCTGAAGTATGTTCGCACAGAACAGGGTTCGGTCGGTACGATCGGCGGTGGCCTCACGAACGATATCACTGAAAAGTATAACAACTGGCTGCCAAGCGCGAACCTCTCTTTCGAAGTGGCGGACGACACCTTCGTCAAAGTGGCGTTCGCCCAGTCGATCACGCGCGCGCGTCTTGATCAGCTAGCTGCGAACCAAAATATCAATGCCAACCCTCTGAGTTGTACGGACACCGATGGTGACCAAGTCCCAGACACAGTGATCGGCTTCAATCCGCCTTCGCTTGTTTGCTTCAACCTGAGCGGTGGTAACCCTGCACTGCGCCCGTATGAATCAACTTCATACGATATCTCATTCGAGAAGTATTTCTCGCGCGGTACAGCGCTGGCGGTGGCTTTGTTCCACAAGGACCTTTCGAATTGGGTGATTGATTTCAACCAGACAATTGATCTCGAGCAGCAGATTATCAACGCTGGCTTCGGTTCGATCCTGACGAATGCGCCTGAACTTGCAACTGGTGCATTTAGCGGACCGGTGAACTTTGCGGATGGCAAGATCACCGGAATCGAAGCCACGCTGCGGGTCGACTTCATCGACTTGGCTGAAGGTCTCGACGGTTTTGGCGGTAGCTTTAGCTACACCTACGCTGATGCGGAGGTCGAAGACCAGAATGCCGATGCCCTGCCGATCCCAGGTTACTCTGAGAACGTATGGTCAGGTGACATCTTCTACGAGAAGGATGGGTTCCAGACTAAGCTCAGCGCGCGTCACCGCAGTGGCTTCCTGTCAGAAGTTCAGAACTTCGATGGCAGCCTGAGCGGTGCCGATGCACGTAGTGAAACCATCCTCGATGCACAAATCGGCTATACTTTCGAGGATCGCGACGACCTCCTGGATGGCTTTGGCATCCAGTTCGAAGTCTTCAACCTGACTAACGAGCCATTTGTAACGCAGAACGATCTGTTCGACGGTTCTGGCAATCAAGTTGGCAACTTCGCTAGCCGCCACGAGCTCTATGGCCGGACATTCAACTTCACGATCAAGAAGGAATTCTGATCACAAATTAGACTCTCCTCCCAGGGTCGCAAAGAGGGCTCGCCATTCTGGGATGGCGGGCCCTTTTTATTGCGTGAAAGGTTTCTTAGGCGTGGGGGCTGGCGCAGTGACGCGCGAGGAATTCCGCATGGGCTGGCATCTCGGCGACTGCGGCATCCATGGCTTGCGATATCGCCGCTAGCCTGTCCGTCACAGGCACAGTATCGCGCATGCTTGCAACCGCAGGAGCCCGCTCCGGAACAATGCCCTGGCCCAAGTAGACCGCGATCCAGCTGGGATTCTTGAACAACTCGCGTTCGTCCGAGACGATCATCCCGTGACTGCGGAAGTGATCGATCTTGTATTGAAGGCTGTCCGGTATATCCATCGCAGAACAGTACCGCCAAAGTTCGGAATCATCGCGCTCGGTGGCCTTGTAGTGCAGAATCAGAAAGTCTCTGATCCGCTCATATTCCGTAGTGGTTTGCTCGTTATATTCATGCGCGAGAAGCTCTGACATCTCAGTGTCCGGGAAAAGCGCGAGCAGTCGCAGGATGCCGTACTGGATGAGGTGCAGGCTGGTCGATTCCAGCGGCTCCATGAAGCCAGCTGACAGCCCGATTGCGACGCAGTTCTTGTCCCAGAACTTGCGGCGCTTGCCCGTCACGAAACGCAGTATGCGCGGGTCGGCAAGAGCTTCACCGTCAAGCGACGACATTAGCTCATTGGTGGCGTCGTCTTCGCTGACATACTCGCTGCAATGAACGTAGCCATTGCCGGTGCGATGCTGAAGCGGAATGCGCCACTGCCAACCAGCCGACTTGGCTGTAGAGCGCGTGAATGGGGTGATCTCCTGACCTTTCGAACAGGGCACAGCCACAGCGCGGTCACAAGGTAGCCAGTGCTGCCAATTGTCATAGCCCGCTTGGAGTGCGTCTTCGATAAGGATGCCGCGAAAACCGCTGCAATCGATGAAGAACTCGCCGTCCAGAACTTTACCGCTCTCGAGCGTCACGCTCTCGATAAAGCCATCCTCCCCCCGCAGAGAAACGTTCGTCACGCGTCCTTCAACCCGCCGCACGCCTCTTGCTTCGGCATATCTGCGAAGGAATGTCGCATAAAGCGTCGCATCGAAGTGATAAGCATAGTCGAATGTTGACTGGATTTGCCGGCGGTCCGGCAACGGATGCGTGAACTTGCCTGCTTTCGCCATCACCCAGCACATGGAGAACTCATCAATCGGCCCGTCCACGCGTCCGGCCAGGCTCTCGCGCATCCAGAAATGGTAGAATGGTACCTTGTCGAACTCCGCTCCGTACTGGCCGAAGGGATGGAAGTAGCTGTGGCCAAGCCGCGTCCAATCGACGAACTGGATGCCGAGCTTATATGAGCCGGCGGTTTCCTTGACGAAGGTCGCTTCGTCTATGCCAAGGCGCTGGTTGAAATGCCGGATAGGCGGGATGGTCGCTTCGCCAACGCCAACCGTTCCGATCATCTCGGATTCGATGAGCGTTATTCTACACTGTGAACCCAGTGTGTCTGCCAAAGCTGCCGCAGTCATCCAGCCCGCGCTTCCGCCGCCGACAATTACAATCTTTTTCAAAGGCGAGTAAATCGAAGTCACGGGGTCAAGTCTAGCTTCCGGTCTACCCGCCGCAACTGTCGCGAATAAGGAGACTGGTCTCAAGTCTGTCTGATGTAGCTTTGCCTCCATGAGCATCGATCAGCTTCGATACAAGCATGCGGCCCGCAAGGTTTGCATCCTGATCAATTGTCGTCAGACGAGGTGTGACAAGACGCGCGGCTGCAATATTATCATAGCCAACGACCGACACATCGTCTGGCACTGAGCGTCCCGCGCGGGTCAACGCACGGATTGCCCCAATTGCGATCAAGTCACTAGCAGCGAATATGGCGTCGAACTTGACCCCTCGATCAATAGCAGATTGGGTGGCTGCTTCTCCTGAATGCACATCGAACTGGGCGGAAACCACAAGCTCGTCTCTGAGGTCGATATTCGCTGCCTCCAAAGCGCGGCGATATCCACGATGCCGCTGCTCCATTTCAGGTGCCTCGATATCGCCAAGGAACAGGATACGTTCGCGACCCAATCGCGCGAGATGCGCCGTTGCGCGCCGTCCGCCTGCGACATTGTCAGATCCTATCGAGCAATAGTGTGCGTCTGCAAATTCGGCACCCCAAACGACAAAGCGATTTTCGCGATCAGCCAGATCGTTGAATGCGCTGTGTAGTGAGCTTTGCCCTATGAAGATCACGCCTGTTGCCCGGCTGGTGGTCATCGCGAATTCAATGTCTTCGCTCGTTCGCGGGCTGATATGACTGATGACGAGGTCCGCATTCCGGTCACGCGCAGCCTCGGCAATGCCAGCCAGAAGCTCGAGGAAAAACGGGTCGGCCACGCGCGTCTCGCGCGCTTGCGGAGCGGGAACCACCACCGCGATAGTCGCCTCTGCGCCAATGGGACCATTGGGCATAGTGCTCCGGAAGTCGTAATCGTGCTCGCGCGCGATCTTCCAGATTTCCTGCTTGGTGCGCCGCTTTACTGCCGGACTGTCATTGAGTGCACGCGATACGGTGGAGATCGACACGCCTGCTTCGCGGGCAATATCTTCCAGCCGCGCGCTTTTGCGTGAAGTTCGTTCATTTGCGTCCATCAACTCGCTTTCAATTCACCGGGATCGCATACCCCGCCACATGCCGCCCAATATCCTGAGCGGCGGGGCATGGTCGAGGCGATGTGTTCCCCTTTCTCTACGCTCTGTTCAGTAGCGATAGTGGCTTTGCCAAGGCAATCAACCGGTGGGTTCCATTCCACCGCTTCGTCTGACAAGTTGAACGCGCAAAGCACATCGCCAGCCGAGTGTTTGCGCAGAAAAGCAACTACACCATCAGGCGATTTGAGCATTTGCGAAGCGCCATCGATCAATGCAGGCTGCGCGGCGCGGACGGCTAGAAGTTTGCGCGTGTAGGTCACCATCGAAGCCGGATCTTTGACCTGATTGCTGATCGAATAGGCGTCATGCGCCGGATCAAGCTTGAGCCATGTGGCGTTGGCGTTTGAGAAACCGGCATGTGGTGTGCCCGACGTCCACGGCACCGGTGTGCGAGCGCCATCTCGGCCCAGCGTATGCGGCCAGTTTGCGATTGCTTCGGGGTCGAGCAGATCTTCGAAAGCGACGTGACCCTGTGGCAGGCCAAGTTCTTCGCCTTGGTAGATAATCGGGTTGCCGCGCAGCGAGCACAGCAGCAGCATATTGAGCCGCGCAATTTGTTCGACATCCTGGCCGTTGGTCCATCGCGTTATGGCCCGCGGTGCGTCATGGTTCGAGAACGCCCAGCTAGGCCAGCCTTCGCCGGGACCACCGTCCCATTGTGACAGGGTTTTGCGTACGACATCCGCTGTCAGATGCTCTGCATAGAGGAAGTCGAAATTATATGCGGAATCCAGTCGCTTTCCGTCAGCCGTAAACGCCTTCATTTCTTCAAGCGGTTCGGGGCCGCCGACTTCGGCCACTGTAAACCGGTCCGGATACTCATCAATTGTCGCGCGAATACGCTCAATGAATCCCGGTATGTCTGGGTGGGACTGGTTGAACTGCCTGATCTGCATGTCGAACGGGCGTGTGACTTGCTCGATCGGCGTGCCCGAGGGCGGGTTGTCGCGCAACTCAGTGTCATGCATTGAAAAATTGAGAGCATCCAAGCGGAAGCCATCAACTCCACGATCAAGCCAGAAGCGCGCCACATCGAGCAGCGCATCTTGCACCTCTCCGTTGTGCACGTTGAGGTCAGGCTGGCTCGTCAGGAAATTGTGCAGATAGTATTGCTTGCGTGGTCCATCCCATTGCCACGCCGATCCACCAAAAACGGATTGCCAATTTGATGGAGGAGAGCCGTCCGGCTTGGCATCGGCCCAGACATACCAGTCGGCCTTAGGATTGGTGCGATTTTGGCGACTTTCCTGAAACCATGCATGCTGATCCGATGTATGCGAATAGACCTGATCGATGATGACTTTCAGGCCCAGATCATGCGCTTTTGCGATGATCGCATCGAAGTCTTCGAATGAACCGTAGCTCGGATCAATGCCGCAATAATCGGCGACATCATATCCGAAATCCTTCATTGGCGAAGTGAAGAAGGGCGAAATCCATATACCGTCCACGCCCAGCGAAGCGATATAGTCCAAGCCTTCTACGATACCGCGAAGGTCGCCAATTCCATCGTTGTTCGTATCGCGGAAACTGCGCGGATAGATTTGGTAGATCACCGCACCGCGCCACCATTCTGACGTGTCCACACCTGCCTCGGCACCGGTCAAGACTTGAAAACGGTTCACTCAGCAGCCTCCGAAGCTTTTGCAATGCACCAACCGAAAGGCGCGAGCTCAAGCGCCACGCTGCCCGGTGCAGACACCGCTGTTGGGCAATTGCCGCTCAGTGTTTCCAAAGCGTCGACACCATAGCCAATCGCCGAATTCACGTTCTGCGCTTCCGTAGATGTATTGAAGGCGAGCAGATATTCGGCTGCGGTTTCTGGATCGAAGCGCGCGAAACTGACCAAGCCCGGCGCCACGTCATCATAGCTGCGTACAATCTGTTTGCCGCTGCGCAATGCCGGATGGGCCGCGCGCACTTCGGATAGACCCGCGATCAATGTGTAAAGCGGATGCTCAGTATCGAAGTTCTCGCCTGCAGTGGTCGCATCCGTTCCAATCAGATCATTGTCATTGTAGCTATCGGTTTGGCTGGGGAACATGTTTTCGCGCGCGTCCTGATCCCAACCGTCTCCGACAAAGCCCTGCTCGCCACCATAATAGAGCACTGGCGCGCCACGCAGTGTCATAAGCATCGCATGGCCAAGCTTAACGCGAGCGAGAAGCTCGTCTTGCGAAATGCCGGGATTATCGGCCTTCACCAGCGTTGAGAAACGCCCCATGTCGTGGTTGCCCAAAAACGTCGGCATGGTCATCGCAGCCAGTTCGCCACCTTCGTAGTTCACGTCTCCATCGAACATGTCGACCAGAACCGACGGCGGTGAATTACGACCTAATACCTCACGTACAGCGGATTGAAATGCGAAATCCAGAGTCGCCGGAAAGCTGTCACGCCGCGTGAACTGGGCGAGGTAACCGCTGTTTGGACTGTCCGAGTAGACTTCGCCGAAGATGTAAAAGTTAGGAATGCCCTCAGCCTCTGCAGTTTCGAGCATCGCAGGCACAAAGGCCTGCCAGAACTCCGGGTTCACATGCTTGGCAGTGTCGATGCGAAAGCCATCTATCCTGAAACGCGTAATCCAGTTGGCGTAAATCTCGATCATGCCTTCTAGCACACGTGGATGCTCGGTGTAGAGATCGTCCAGCCCGGCGAAATCACCGAAGCGACTGCTTTCGCCGGAAAAGGCCGTGCTGCCGCGGTTGTGATAATAGATCGGATCGTTGAGCCAGGATGGGACTTTGACATCCTTCTCCCCCTCGGGAACATATGCTTGATAGGCAAAGTCGTGGCTCGTCAGATTGGCGAAGTTCTCTTCGGTTTGTACGTCGTCACCTAGGAATCCGTTATTGATCGGTTCGCCATCCGGCCCGCCGCGTGTCGAGTAAGGGTAGTCGGCGAGGCTACGATAGGAATAATCACCGTCCGAGTACTGGATCACGTCAGCCGTGTGATTGGTGATGATGTCCATGTAGACTTTCATCCCGCGCGCATGGGCGGCCTCGACGAAATCCTTAAATTCTTCATTGGTACCGAAATGCGGATCAATGCTGGTGAAGTCCGTTACCCAATAACCGTGATAGCCGGCGCTTTCATCGCCAACCGGGCCCTGAACCGGCTTGTTCTCGAAAATCGGTGCAAACCAGATCGCTGTGACGCCCATGCCTTCGATGTAATCGAGCTTTTCGGTGAGGCCTTTTAAATCTCCACCATGGTAGAACCCTTTGTGCGTCGGATCGTACCCATGCACGAGCCGATCACCTTCGATACCGCCGGTGTCGTTAGACACATCACCATTGGCGAACCTGTCCGGCAGAACGAAATAGATCACTTCATCTTGCGGCGGGCGCTCGCGAAGGTCTTGAGCCTGGGTCTCAGGCACCGCAGAACAGGCTGAAAGCGGCATCAGCGCAGCCAGAATCAGAATCGCAAATTCACGCATGTCCAAGACTCCCCAAGCCATCGAATGCCATTTTTTGCGGAATTCCGCAAATTTTAGTTTCGAACTCGCGAACTGACAAAAATCTCGTCAATTGAGATGGTTATATGGATATTGCTAGTTCAGGAGCAAATAAAGTTGCAATTTCATCAGAGTTTTTCGCGAAAAACTTGCAAAAATTTGCAATTGGGTCAGATTGTCTAGCGGATAAGCCGATCATCCGGCAATTTGGGTTGATCCAGCTGACATATTTAATGCGCCCCGTTGGCGAAGGGCCATGATAACAGTTTGGACGAGGGGAGAGACTTTGTCATGAGAAAACCGGCGATGAGCCCGGCGCAAATCTGGAACATGAGCTTCGGTTTCTTGGGTATCCAGATCGGTTTTGAGCTACAGAATGGCAATGTCAGCCGCATCTTCCAGACGCTGGGCGCGGAGGTAAACGAGCTCGCTATTCTTTGGATCGCTGCGCCGATGACTGGTTTGATCGTCCAGCCGATAATTGGACACCTTTCGGACAACACCTGGGGCCGTTTCGGTCGCCGCCGTCCGTATTTTTTGGTGGGTGCGATCCTTGCCAGCCTGGCACTCTTCATCATGCCTAACTCACCCACGCTCTGGGTCGCTGCCAGCATGCTCTGGATCATGGATGCCTCGCTCAACATCACGATGGAACCGTTCCGCGCATTCGTGGGTGATAATCTGCCCGACCGGCAGCGAACGCGCGGCTATGCCATGCAAAGCTTCTTCATTGGTGTCGGTGCGGTCGTGGCGGGCGCGCTGCCATGGGTGATGACAAACTGGATGGGGCTGTCGAACACGGCACCCGCGGGCGAGATCCCTGAAACGGTTCAATGGGCATTCTATATCGGTGGTGCGGCGTTGCTTGTGGCGGTGATGTGGACCGTGTTTCGCACCAAGGAATACAGTCCGGAACAGATTGTTGCGTTCGAAAAGGCTCGCCATGAAGCATTGGGGATCGCGAATGGCGCGGCTGAAACGGTGCGACGCGCGGCCGGCCAGTTCTTTTCTGGCGGAGCGGGCTGGATGATTGCAGGCGCAGCGGTCGCTGCGTTGGTGTATTTCGGCAGAGCAGACGCAACCAATATCGAAATTGGGCAAGAGCTTTACATTCTCGCCGGGCTGATCGCGGCCTTCGGTGTGATCCAGATCGTCGCGGGCATGCTGCGCAACAGCGGCAAGGACGAAAACGGATTTATGGAAGTGGTGAACGATTTGTTCGCCATGCCAAAGACCATGCGTCAGTTGGCTGTGGTCCAGTTCTTTAGCTGGTTCGCCATGTTCGCGCTGTGGATCTACGGCACACCTGGTGTGACCGAATACCATTTCGGTGCGACCGATACGACCACTGCCGCGTATCAGGACGGGGCCGATTGGTGGAGCCTGATGGGCTCGGTCCGCAATGGCTTGGCGGCTGCGACCGCGCTTATGTTTGTCGTGATCGCTGCCAAAATCGATCGCATCAAACTGCACAGTCTAAATATGGCCATCGGTGCGGCTGGCTTTGGGATGATGATCCTGATCCGCGATCCCTCACTGCTATGGGTTTCGCAAATCGGGCTCGGCATTGCCTGGGCGTCGATCGTTTCACTGCCTTACGCTATCCTCGCCGGTTCTGTCCCTGCGAGGAAGATGGGCATCTATATGGGCATCTTTAATATCTTTATCGTCGTGCCGCAGCTGATTGCGGCAACGCTGCTCGGCTTTCTCGTCACAGCGCTGTTCGAAGGCGCGGCGATCTACGCGATGGCGATCGGCGCAACATCCTTTTTGCTTGCTTCGATTGCGACCCTGTTCGTGACCGATGGCGCGAGCGCGCTGCAAGGGCGGCCTGCCGACCCAACGGAGGCGTGAAAATGCGGATTCTTGCTTCAACATTGGCGCTTGGTTGCGTTTTGGCCCTGACCGGTTGCGATGGCGCTGTGACCAGTTCGACCAGCTACGAACCGAAACCCTACGTTCAGTTTGAGAATGCCGACTGGGCAAGGGATGCCGTCCTTTACCAGATCAACACGCGCCACTTTACGCCCGAAGGCACCTTCGCCGCCGCCGAGCGCGAGTTGCCTAGACTCAAGGAGCTGGGCGTCGATATCCTGTGGCTGATGCCGATCCACCCGATTGGCGAGGAAAACCGTAAAGGCACGCTCGGCAGCCCCTATTCAGTGCGCGATTATTACGCCGTCAATCCGGAATTCGGCACCGAGGAGGATCTGCGCAGCTTTATCGACGCCGCCCATGAACAGGGCTTTCGCGTCATTCTGGACCTTGTTGCCAACCACACGGCTTGGGACAATCAGCTGCGGACCGATCATCCCGACTGGTATGAAAAGACTTGGGATGGGGATTTCCGGCCCACGCCGTGGTGGGACTGGTCCGACATCATTGATCTCGACTGGTCAAAGCCCGGTGTGCGCGAGCATGTCGGCGGAGCGATGGAGTACTGGGTCAGCGAATTCGGCGTGGACGGATACCGTGCCGACGTTGCCGGATATGTTCCGATCGACTTCTGGGAAACGGTCCGGGGCCGCATGGACGCGATCCGCCCGGTCTTCATGCTTGGAGAGGTGCAGCAGACGGTGCACCACCGCGCTGCTTTCGACGCGACCTATGCATGGGACTGGCACAACACCTCGAAAAACGTAGCGCAGGGCAAAGGCAACGCGAGCAGCTTATTCGGCTATTATGCAGAGAATGAAAGCCTGTGGCCGCGCGAGGCAATGCGCATGACCTATATTGAGAACCATGACAGCAATGCATGGGAAGGAACGATCTACGAGAATTACGGTGATGCGCTGGAAGCGATGACGGTGCTCAGCTTCATGGGTGAAGGGCTTGCGTTGATCCATAACGGGCAGGAAGCCTGCAACGCCAAACGGCTCGAATTCTTCGAACGCGATCCAATCGACTGGAGTCAGGGCGATAACTGCGATTACGGCGAGTTGCTGAAAGATCTAGTCGCATTTCGCTCGGCCAATCCGGCGCTGCATAACGGGCGCTGGGGCGCGCGGATGCAGCAAGTGGTCAATTCCGCGCCCGAGCAGCTGTTCGCCTTCGTGCGCGAGCAGGATGGCAACAAGATTGTCGCGATGTTCAACATGTCGGACAGGCCCGTGGATGCTACGTTGAGCGACGGGCTCGCTTCGGGCGTTTACACTGAATTCCGTACCGGCGAAGAAGTCACTCTTGCCTCCGGGGACTCGGTGTCGCTCCCCGCGTGGGGTTACAGGGTTCTCCGCGCGACCGACTAACGCGAAGGGTGGTCAATGGCCAGCGTTTGGTTAGCGCTGACCGATGACAGAATAGTCTCGCGACCATCGGGCCATATGACTTGCAAGCCGGCGCTTTCGTGCGAGCCAAGCCCGAACATCTGCATGGTCGAATTGTGCGATGTAAAATTGCTGTTGATCGCGACCATCCGTGTTTGAGTTGTGTCGTTGATCGTTAGTCTTACGACTGCACCGATGGCTTGGGTATTCGGGGCCACCCCCCTTAAATTCACTTTCAGATAGTTGAAGTCTGCCAGCTGGTTTTCCCAGTAAATCGCAGCGTCTGTCGGTTCGGCTGTCAGCAGCAGCACATCCACGTCGCCATCATTGTCGAAATCGTCGCACACGATCCCGCGGCCCTGATCGGTATCAAGCATTGATGAAGCATCGGCTTGGTCTGTGAAGGTGCCGTCACCGTTGTTCATCCAGAGGCGGCTGGTGTCGTCGACATAGTTCGACGCCGAGGGGTCCTTGCCCGCTTCCCAGCCATTCGTCTGATAGATGTCTAACCAGCCGTCGGCGTTGAAATCGGCAAAGCACGATCCCCATCCCCAGCCGCCGGGTTCAACGCCTGATTGGCCTTGGCGTGCGAAACCGGCTGAGCCATCGTTTTGGAATAACCTGTTACCATTGATCGAGGAGACGAACCAGTCGAAGTCTCCGTCATTGTCATAGTCGCCAATGGCCGCGCCCATGCCGTTCTCGTCGTCAGGCGTAAAGCTGCTGGCGGCGAATGTTCCATTGCCATTGTTCATCAGCACGCGCGAGCCACGGAAGTCCGAAACCATCAGGATATCCAAGTCGCGGTCACCATCGATATCGGCAAAGCCGGGCGCGAAAGTATAGTCGAAATTAGGTCCGAGCACGCCTTGCGGCAAGTTAAATGCAAGCAGGCTGTTGATGCCGGACGTTGCTGACGCTGGGGTAAACTTGATCCCTGAAGCAGTGCTGTCATTGCGCCAAAGTGTCTCGGTTTCACCCGGTGTGGTGGGGTCGCGCGGCGTGCCCCAATGCGCCATCAGTACATCTAGATCGCCGTCCGCATCATAGTCAGCCATTGCGATGGAAATAGTTTGTGCAGAGCTCGCAGAATCGAATCCGGAGCCTTCGGTCGCGTCGGCGAACTGGCCTGAGCCGTCATTGACGAATAGCTTGGTCGGGCCATTTTCGAGGCCGCCCAACAGCAGATCGAGATCGCCGTCACCGTCAATGTCTCCGAAGGTCGCGCCGCTGTGCCGTCCATTGCTCGTCCCGCCGAGCGAATAGGCCAAACCTGCGGAAACAGCGCGTTCTACGAAGCTCGTGCCGGCTTGGTTTAGATAGAGCAGGTTGGGCTCGCTGTCGCCGCGCAGCACCAGCACATCTATGTCACCGTCATTGTCGATATCACCGGACGCTGCACCGCCTGCGAATTGCGCGACCATCGGATTGAGCCCGGTGCTAAAGCCAAATTTGTGGCCGAAGCCCATGGAAGATGTCTTGTTCGCAAAAGCGGTGATTTCGCCAGCGGGTAAGGTCGATGATCCTCCCGTGGGAGATGGGGTAGGGGTAGGTGCATTGCTCGTTGCAGCCGGAGCGCTTGAGTCACCACCACCACAACCGGTCAGTGCCAGTGCGCTCGCCAATGCCAGTGGATTCACCAGAGCAAGTTTTTGCACGCCGCCTCTCCCCTTACACGCCCCGAATAATGCACATTCCTGCAAATTTTGCAAAGATTATGCTTGGATTTTGCGAGGCAAAATATGCTATAGGGGAATTCTAGAGAGAAAATTTGCAGGAATTTGTATTTTTGCGCGTGGAGAGAATGATGAAAGCATCCGTCAATCGCCTTTTCGGTATTCTTGCTGCTCTGGTACTGAGCGCGCTAGCGTTCTCATCGCCGCTTCGTGCGCAGAAAAGCGCTGCCGTGAAAGTCGCTTCTCCCGATGGTCAGATTGTCGTCACGGTAGATGTAACCGGCGAAGGGCGTCCCGGCTATTCGATCGATCGTGCAGGCGAAGCTGTTTTGACGCGTAGCGCATTGGGTTTCCTGCTGACGGATCAGGACAAGCTCGACCGGCGACTCAAGATCATCGGTTCCGAAACCAGAAGCCACGAGGAGACTTGGGAACAGCCTTGGGGAGAGCGCCAGTTTGTGCGCGATCATCACAATGAGCTGACGGTTCGGTTCGAGGAGGAAAGCGACGAGAAGCGCCGTTTTGGTGTGACCTTCCGAGTGTTCGATGATGGAGTGGGTTTCCGCTATGTGTTTGACGATCCAAGCCTGGGTCAGACTTTGCGCGTTGCCGAAGAACTGACCGAGTTCAATTTTGCGTCTGACGGGACCGCATGGTGGATCCCAGGCGGCGAATGGAATCGCTACGAATATCTGTACGAAGAGACTCCGATATCAGCCGTTCCGCTGGTGCACACACCATTCACGGTGCGGATGGACAACGGAACACATGTCGCGATCCATGAAGCACAGTTGGTCGATTTCGCAGGGATGTGGGTGAAGCGTACAACTGGCACGAATTTCCGCGCCACGCTCGCACCTACCGGCAGTACCGCTGCGCGGGCAGTGCGTGACCTACCGTTTAATACACCTTGGAGGACCATTCGCATCAGCCTGGATGCCGCTGGCTTGGCGATGAGTGACATCGAGCTGAACCTCAATGAACCCAACAAGCTTGGTGATGTCAGTTGGGTAAAGCCGCACAAATATATGGGCATCTGGTGGTCGCTCCACTTGGGAGAAGAGAGCTGGGGTGCAAATGTCGGCTCGGCGTCTGACGGCAGCTTCACAACCGCTCCGCACGGCGCGACGACCGAGAACACCAAGCGCTATATTGATTTCGCTGCCGAGCATGGCTTTGAAGGTGTCTTGGTTGAAGGCTGGAACATCGGCTGGGATGGTAATTGGTTCTTCAACGGCAAGCTGTTCAGCTTCACTGAGACCTATCCCGATTACGACTTCGAAGAGCTCGCTCGCTATGCCGCTGAGAAGGGCGTACCGATCGTTGGCCACCACGAAACATCCGGTGATATCGGTAACTATGAAAGCCAGCTTGAAGCAGGCCTTGACCTGATGGCCGAGCGCGGCGTGAAATCGATCAAGACCGGCTATGTTACCGATGCATGCAATCTGCGCTATGTCCATCCCGATGGCCGCGAGACTCGCGAATGCACCGAAAGTCAGGTGATGCAGCGTCACCATCTTCGGGTCATTACCGAGGCGGCCAAACGCGGTATTGCAATCAATGCGCATGAGCCGGTGAAGGATACCGGGCTTCGTCGCACTTATCCCAACTTCGTCAGCCGCGAAGGCGCGCGCGGCATGGAATTCAACGCCTGGGGTGTGCCGCCGAACGGTCCGAACCATGTTCCAATCATGGTATTCACGCGCATGCTATCAGGTCCGATGGATTACACGCCCGGTGTGTTGAGCCTGGAAGGCAACGGGCAACCGTTACAGATGACTAAGGCGCGCGCCTTGGCCGAATATGTCCTGATCTACTCGCCGATCCAGATGGCGGCTGATTTGCCTGAGCATTACGAAGAGCACATGGATGCATTCCAGTTCATCAAGGATGTGCCAGTCGATTGGTCCGAAAGCCTAATTCTGGATGCGGAAGTAGGCGATTATGTAATCACCGCACGCAAAGACCGTGGCAGTGAGGAATGGTTCGTAGGTGGCGGCACTAATGAAGACGCACGCGACGTTTCAGTGGCGCTCGACTTTCTGGACGACGGAAAGAGCTACACCGCGCAAATCTATCGTGACGGAGAGAATGCGCACTACATCGGTGACACGCGCTTTCACATCGTGATTGAAGAGCGCACCGTTTCATTCGCTGACAAACTCGATTTGACTATGGCACCTGGCGGTGGGTTTGCGATCCGGTTGGTGCCGGATCGTCAATGATCGGCCTTCCATCGTTTGAATTTTTGTAGAGATGATTTGCGCGCTTTGGGGTGAATTTTGCGCGGCCGTCTCTTGGCCGAATGAGGAAGGTTCGGTTTCCCTGATAAGGCCCGATTTACAGGGAAATTCATTGAAAAGCAGGCAATCGGAGCAGGATTTCCGGCGTTGATCGAAGATCGGATTTTGATTTGTACATGCAAAACAATGGGTTGTGCGCGAGGAAGCCGCAATTCCCTGTTATTGCGATAACAGGGAATTCAAATCTCATATCAGGGAATTTTTCTGGACGAACAGGGTTCGGTTTATGCGGATCAGGGAGTAGCTGATTCGACCCAGCCAAGGGCTCCCTTTTGAGCATTCCAGTCAGCAGGAATGTCGAGATGGAGCAGCTTCTTTAAATTGAGTTTGGGCGGCTGCAGGCCGCGCATGATGTCGCGCTGAATGTCGGGCGACAGGAATGCGAGCCTCATAGCTCTCGACCTAGGTACGCCGAGCAGCCGGTTCGAACCAGATAAGGTCGAAGCGCTGCATAGGTCAGTGACAGCGATCTCGAAGCTTATGGTTGCGGCTCAATCCATCGCGGAATGACTGCAATGCGCCACAATCCGCGACGTAGGCTTCCGATTTCTTAGTTCCCAAGAGCGGACTTTCTCCAAGGCCATTCCGGCTGAGGAGAATGAACATGACGTACTCACAATTCGATTTTGCTGCCCAGAGCCCATTGCCTGGGAACTATTACTGCGAGGACCGGTCAAATGCGCCCATTGAATCGGAAACACGTGCAGGCGATCCGAACTTTCATGGATCGTGAAGAGCGTATCTGGGGCTGAGCGATGATATCGGATGCTCAATAACCGCGTGCTAGTTGTAGCTTTCCTCCTGCCCTGCAACCTCGAAGAGAGAATCGAGGTCTTCCAATCTAGGCGGCAACAACCTGCTTCACCTGGGTGAACGCTAGAATGCCTTCAGGGCCACATTCCTTGCCCCAACCGGATTTCTTGTAGCCGCCGAAAGGCGCTGCGAAGCTGATCCCGGCCATATTGATCGCGACCGTGCCCGATTGCAGCTGCCTTGCCATGTTCCAGGCGCGGTCCTGGTCGGGCGTGTAGATCGATGCTGCAAGCCCGAAATCGCTGTCATTGGCGATTGCCAGCGCTTCCTCGTCCCCTTCGTAGGGGATGACGACAGTGACGGGCCCAAACACCTCTTCGCGCGCAACTGCCATCTGGTTGTCAACGGCACGGAGCAAGGTCGGCTCATACCAGTAACCGCGCTGGAAACCTTGGGGGCGCTTGCCTCCGGCGGCGATTTCCGCGCCTTCGCTTAAGGCTCCTGCCACGTAAGCCTCGGCGCGGTCGCGGCCACGTTCGACCGACATTGGCCCTTGGTCGACTTGACCGGAAAGCGGGTTGCCCAGGCTGATCGCTTTGTAACGTTCGGCGAGTGCATCGACAATCTCGTCGTAGCGGCTTTTCGGAGCGAGAACGCGTGATAGGTTGACGCAGACCTGCCCCATGAAGCCGGTCGAGCCACCGACAAGTGTGTCCATAGCCTGATCGAGATCGACATCTTCCAGTAGGATGGCCGGAGACTTCCCTCCCAACTCCATGATCGTGCGCGCGAGCCGGTCAGCGGTTCGTTTGACGACGTCGATACCGATGGAGGTTCCGCCCGTGAGCGAGACCATGTCGATCTTGTCATGGCTGACGAGATGCTGGGTCACGGGCGTATCGGCGGCGAGCAGCGACACCACTCCTGCGGGGAAGCCAGCTTCGATCACCGCCTCGCCGATGAGCCGCATCGTCAGCTGCGATTCAGGCGCGAATTTGGCGATGACCGGGTTGCCGGCAAGCAACGCCGGGATGACCTTCATGCCCATCAGCACGATCGGGCCATTGAAGGTCATGATGGTCAGGACGGGGCCGACGGGCTCGCGCATGACCTTGGCGCCGTCGCGATCTTCTTCCCATTCGATGTCGCGGGCAAAATCGAGCATCTGGCGCCAGACCATCGCGCCAACCATGTCATTGATGATTTCGCCGTGAGCAATCGTTGGTCCGGATTCGAAGGCCCATGCCCGATTGAGTTCGGGCAGCCGCCGCTCCAGCGCGTCGCATAGCCTTGAGCAGGTATCGATCCGCTCCTCCACGGACATCCTGGGCCAGGGCCCCGATTGGAACGCCGCATCTGCCGCATCGACCGCCCTGTCAGCATCATAGATTGTCGGCATGACGACCCGGGTCAGTTCCTCTTCAGTGGAAGGAGATATGACTGGTGATGTCTCAGACGATGCCGAGCCGACCCAGGCCCCGCCGATCAATTGCTTGTCCAGCGCGGGGATGGTGATGTCGAGCGTATGCGAAAATCCAGTCATTCATTCGATCCTGTCTTTATGTTCTGCCCCATGTGCACGCGTTCGAAGTCGCGCCAACTGGCAAGATTCTCGGGATAGTCGGCGGGATGTGCGTCATCGCCAAAATTGAGACGGTGCCTGCTGTTGAGCCCGTTCGAATACTGGTCCGCCGGGACGTAGTAGAGAAACTGGATGGTGCGTTTGGCAAAGCGCCAGACGCCTGCTTCGCGGCGATAGATGTCGTCATACTTCATCGCCGCAAGGCTTACTGTTCCACCTGGTGTGGTCTCTGCATGGCTCAGCACTAGCCCGGTCGCGTGGTCGGGATCGCTCTCGTCGAAGCGCACGAAGTTATCATGCGTCCAGTGGTAGCCCGGGCCGCGAATCTTGAACAATTCGACAAACATGTCGGCTATGGCCTGACGTCCGCTTGCCTGCATCACTCCGCTGGGACTGTCGAACTGCGCATCTTCGGCGAACAGACCGGCGAGCCGCGGCATGTCGTGCTCGTCGCAGGCGATGGCATAGCTGCTCACCAGCTCAGTGATGGCGTTGCGCGCTTCGAGCCGGTCGACACGCGCGGCGAGATCTTCAAGCGTCGTCAAATTCCCAGTCCTTCAATCTTGCCCGCCATGATCCGGTCGACCCAGCTGTGATAATGCTGCAGGCCCGGTTCGTTGCGGCCGAACACAAAGTCTTCATTTGCCCCCGACGCAAGACCTGCCTGTATGGTCGAGACGATCGCATAGTCCTCGTCGCGCACAGCCTGCAGCGTCATCGCGCTGAAATTCTCGATTGCGTCGCGTTCCTGGTCGTTCGCGGGCGGAGCAGAAGCGAGCAGGAATTGCCGGGTCAGCGTTTTATCAGGGGTTTGCGAAGGCCAGACCTGGCTGACGAGGCAATGCTCTCCAAGGATCCCCGAGATTGACAGATTCGGGAATACGGAATGGATCATCCGGATGAATTGCCTGCCACTCCCCTGCGGGATCGTGTCTTCGTCCAGGTTCTTCAACGCAGGACGTGCAAAGGTCAGCCTCTGGTGCGGGCCGAATGTATCGTGGACCAGCAGGTTGCCGATCGTGTGCTGCCCCACAGTCGACCTGTGCACCGTGTCGTGATGGTAGACTTCCAGATAGCCGTCGAGCGTTGCTTTCCAGCCCGGACTGTCGAGCTCACGCACTTGTGCGAGGTATAGCTTATCGAGCTTGAGCGAGGCGAGCCGGGGTCCGATATCGCCAAGCCACCGGTCAATGTCGAAGGTAAGTTTGGCATCCAAGGCTGCGAATATGATTCCGTGCCGCTCGGCAGCGTGGAGCCTTGTCAGTGACAGAGTGGAACGATCAATCTCTCCGAACGAGCTCTCACCGTAAACTCCGGTCAGGTGACCTTCGTTATCGTAAGTCCACGAATGATAGGGGCACGAGAATTTCCGTTGTTTGCCGCTGCCTTCCGCGCAAATCTTTGCGCCCCTGTGCCGGCATACATTAAGGAACACATTGACCTCGTCCTTGGCCCCACGTGTTATCAACAGCGGTTGATCCATCACGGTGCGTGCCAGGTAACTGCCCGGTTCGGGAACTTCGAGCGACAAGGCGATAGGTAAGGGGAGCTTGCGAAAGATGCCGGCCAATTCGGATTGGTAGCGCTCTTCGTCGAGATAGGCCGCCACGGTCACCGTCATCTGCCTATCCGCTCGGTCGGTTGTTCCTGCGCGAACATGGGTAAGCGCACGGCCTGCGAGGGCATCAAGCTCTATTTGTTCGTTCATGCTGGCTTCTGCATCGTCAGGGCCATCAGCTCAGGCTCGCCAGCATCGCGGAAATCTCGCGAAGCTGACCGCCGCGGTTCTCAAAGACACCTGCACCTTCGATCATCCTGACAAGCGTCGCATCCTGATCGGCGGAGTGCGCGCGCATCAACGAGAAGGCCAATTCCCTGTCCGACGAGTGGATCGCCTTGACGATCAGCTCGTGATCGTCCTGATTCTTCTTGAGTTGGCCCGGGGCCCTGATCTGGAAGCGGCGGTAAGGGATGAGCCTGGTCGCAAGTGTGTCTGTAATCTGAAGCAGCGAAGAGTTCTTCGCACCGGTCAGCACTGCATAATGAAAGGCGCGCCCGATCTCGGCGTAATCATCTTCGCTCCCGTTCTCGAGGATGTCGAAGGCGCGTTCGTGCAATTCGGAAAGCTCGCGCTTCTCTTGCCTTGTCATTCTTTCGGCCGCGAGACGAGCAGACAGCCCCTCTAGCTCACCTATGGCTTCGAACATTGCCCGGCATTCGGCCAGATCGATCCGCGCAACTACTGCGCAGCGCCGCGGCTCCTTCTTGACCAGACCAGCCTGCGCCAGATGGACCAGGGCCTCACGAACGGGTGTGCGCGAAACTTCGAAGCGCTCGGCGATGCCTGACTCATCAAGAAATGTACCTGGCGCCAATTGTCCACGCAAGATCTCGGTTTCCAATCCGATGCGCACGGTTTCGGCCTGCGTCAGCAAATTCTTTCACTCCATCATCGCTGCGCCCCATCGCGGCTCGCAGTCTCTTTCTCGTCTACGCTTTTTCCTCATACCGAAAAAAAAAGAAGTATACAATTATATTCATATCGGTGTATATCGCTTCCCTAGTTGGCTGGCCGACTTTCGGATGTATCCGAGCGACCAGAGAACAACGCGTTGTATAGGGAGGAATAAATGCGAAACTCTATGTCGTCCCGGCTCTTGGCCGCAACTTCTTTGGCTTGTCTCGTCGGAGTTATCGCTCCGCCTGTGCATGCACAGGATCAGAGTGATAATCAGGATGCGGAGACGCGAGGGGGGTTGACGGAGATCGTCGTTACCGCCCAGAAGCGGACAGAGAACCTCCAAGACGTTCCTGTTGCGGTCAGCGCCGTGAATGCGGAGCAGATCGAAAGTTCGTTCAGTCGCGACATCTCAGAAATCGGCGCGCTCTCGCCCAATCTAGTGATCGACCCGCTTTACGGTGTCGCGTCGGCATCTATCGGCATTCGAGGCATCCAGCTCAACGATGGTGAAAAGAGCTTCGATCCGGCAGTCGCCGTCTATCTCGACGGTGTTTATCTCGCGACGAACACTGGTGCATTACTCAACACTTTTGACGCTGAAGCGGTCGAGGTCCTGCGCGGCCCGCAAGGTACGCTGTTCGGCCGCAATACGATCGGTGGCCTTGTGCAGTTGCGCCGTAAGGAACCGACTGGCGAACTGGGCGGCAAGGTGGTCGCTACCTACGGGCGTTTTGACCAGTTTGACGTGAAAGGTGTGCTCAACCTCCCCTCGATCGCTGACGGTGCAATCTCAGCCAAGGTTGGCGTTGTCAGCCTTAATGGTGGCGGCTACTTCAAGAACGTAACGCGCGGCGTCACCGAAGGCGACAACGACTTCATGATGTACAGCGCGGGGCTCAAGATCGAGCCCTCGCCCTTCGCCAAGCTCGTCGTATTCTACGACTACATAGACGACAAGACGAACACTCGCCCGGTTACGGCGCTGACTGCCCAGGGGGAAGCTTTCTGTTTCGGTGTATTTGGCGCAATCGACGGCTGCGGAAGACCAATGAGTGACGCCGATTTTCACCGCCGTCCCAACACTGCATTTGTGCAGCCGCAGTCCTTCAAGGGCCACTCCCTTATAGCGAATGGCGAAGTCGAGCTCAGCGATGGTCACTCGCTGCATGCAGTACTAGGATACCGGGATTCCAAGGAATCCTCGGTCCAAAAGTTCGACGGCACGGCGGCACCGCTCTTCTATCTGATCCGTCCGCAGGAACAGGACCAGTTCAGCGCCGAACTCAGGTATCAGGGCGAGTTCGACCGCCTCAAGCTGGTTGCTGGCGCTTACTATTATGAGAGCAGCTATACCAACAACCAGGGAACATGGTTCTTTGGTCAAAACCTTCCCAGTGATGCGACTGAGCGAGAGGTCCTCGATGCTATTGAAGGTGGCACGCTGCCTGCTGAAACACCTGGGTTCGACGCAACCCAGAATGCGAAGAACTTTGCAATCTTCGGACAGGTCGACTGGGAGGTAGTCGACGACCTGACGTTGTCGATTGGTGGTCGATACACCAAAGAAAAGAAGAATATCTGCGGCGGTAACGCTTTAGGAACTCCTGATAACAGGGTCTATGTCTCGACATTCGGCGATTGCCCTCAGGAACTACGCATCCCCGGGGTCTATCAGGAAATCGCGACCAATCCCGTCACCGGCGAAACATTCGTGCAGGACGGGAGGGAAAGCTGGTCGCGCTTCAACCCGCGGATCGGCCTCGACTACAAGTTCGGCGACAGCATGGTCTACGCCGTCTATTCGGAAGGCTTCCGCTCAGGCGGATATAACGGTCGGCCCAACAATGCCTTCAACTTGGGGCCGTATGATCCCGAGGATGTGACCAACTACGAAGTCGGCTTGAAGACGCAATTTGCCGACAACCGGGTGCGTTTGAATGTAAGCGTGTTCCAGGCCGATTACTCTGACAAACAGGAGGATGTCGTCTTTCCCGATCCTGTCGCGGTTACGGTGACGGTAGTTCAGAACGCCGCCAAGGCCCGCATCCGCGGAGCTGAGGCGGAATTCCAGGCGGTGCCGGCTGACGGGCTAACAGTCGGAATCAACCTTGGACTTCTTGATGCGAAGTTTCGCAGCTGGGAAGATATCGGTTTTAACCTCGATCCTGCCACATCCGCAGCCACACCATTCGTCACGATAGACAAATCCGATTTTGAATTGCGTAGAGCCCCGGATTGGACGCTCGACGCGCGGATTGACTACGAGCACTACCTGCAAAACGGTGACACTCTGGCATTCAATCTCAATGCTCAGCTCAAGGACGATTATTACATTGTCGCAAACACGGTGGCCTTTGCCGATACGCACCCCGGTCTGGTCGACAGCTTTGGATTGCTGAACGGCTCGATCACCTACGAAGCCGAAAACTGGGAGGTTTCACTTTGGGGCAAGAACCTGACCGGAACCGATTATTTCCAGCATAGCCTCGATGTGGGAACGTCATACGGGGCACTGCCGAACGATCCTACACCCGTGCCGCTGGCGGGTCTGTGGACTTACGGTACCATCGCTGCACCGACGACCTACGGGATCGACGTCCAACTGAAGTTCTAACTACTTAGGGGGAAGGGGGCGGCCATGTGCTGTCCCCAACCATTTAAAGGCTCACTCAATGTCGCAGGCAGAGAAAAACATCGCGATCGCAGATAAGATGTACGAATATGGCTTTGCCAGCGATTGGCCGAACCTGGAATCCATTCTCACTGAAGACTTTGAAATTATCGAACCCGACAGCCTTTCCTTTGGTGGAAGCTATCGCGGCAAGAAAGCGCTCGAAGAAGTTTTTGGAAAGGTCCTCGGAATTCTTCAACCCAAGGATGTCAGGCGCAAATCCATGACCGCTAACGACACCGAGGTCGTTTCGCTGCTTGATCTCGTTTTTGAAGATGGTAACGGCGAATTCGTGATGCCGGTGGCCGAGTATTTCGAGATCCGTGGTGACCAGATTGCGCGGGTCGTTCCGTATTTTCTCGATACGGTGCGGCTGAACGAGTTTCTTGAACGACGCGGATAGGCCCAATGGCGAATTCGTGCCTGAGGAGGGATAAACATTGAGGACAAGTGTGAAGAGTATGCGGCGGCGCATGACAGGCGCATTTGCCGGACTGCTGTGTCTGGCCACGCTTGCATCTTGTTCGCTTCTCGAAGAGGCCGAGGCCAATTGGCTGTCCTACGGAAACGATCATACGGAGCAGCGCTATAGCGTGCTCGACCAGATTACTTCGGATAACGTGGCCAATCTCAAACTCGATTGGGAGCTGCCGATTGACGATGCGATGTCGTTCGTCAGTACACCGCTTGCGATCGACGGGATCCTCTATTTCAGCGGCGATCGTGCCATTGTTCGCGCTGTCGATGCCGCGAGTGGCGAGTTGCTGTGGACTTTTGACCCCGAGATTCACAAGCATGCGCCGCGGCAAATCGCGCAAGGCTGGAATACCAATCGCGGGCTCGGGTATCTCGATGGCTTGCTCTATCTCGGGGCAACCGACGGTCGTCTGATAGCCATCGATGCAGAGTCCGGTAAGGAAGTCTGGGCGACCCGCACTTGGGAAGTCGGCGAACACAAGTCGATCACCGGTGCCCCGCTCGCTTTTGGCGACACCGTGATCATCGGTCACGGCGGCGGCGAGTATGGCACGCGAGGCTATGTCACGGCATATGACGCCAAATCCGGCGAGCAGAAGTGGCGCTTCTACACTGTTCCGGGCGAACCTGGTGTCGAGGACGGTGCTGCCTCCGATCCGGTAATGGACATGGCGGCCGAGACTTGGGCTGGCGAATGGTGGAAGCTGGGCGGCGGCGGCACCGTCTGGAACTCGATGACCTATGACGAGGAACTGGGCCAGGTCTATCTGGGCGTGGGCAATGGCGACCCGTGGGAATACGAGCTGCGCAGCAAGTCCACCGGCGATAACTTGTTCCTTGCTTCGATTGTCGCGCTCGATGCCGAAACCGGGGGCTATCTTTGGCACTATCAGATCATGCCGGGAGAACGGTGGGACTACAAGGCTGCGATGGACATCGTGCTTGCCGATTTGGAGGTGGACGGCGAGCCGAGGAAAGTGTTGATGCAGGCACCGACCAACGGTTTCTTCTATGTGATCGATCGCGAGAACGGCAAAGTCCTGAGCGCCGAGAAATACACAATCTCGAATTGGGCAGAACGCATCGATCTCGAGACCGGGAGGCCGGTGCTGAGCGAGGCGGCCGACTACCAGAAGCTAGGCAAGAGCATCATCTATCCCAGTCCCTTTGGCGGGCACAACTGGCAGGCGATGTCCTACAGCCCCAAGACAGGGCTGGTCTACATTCCCGAAACTCAGCAGGCGGCGGAGTACAGTGTCGGGCCAACACCTTCCCTGCGCGAAGACTTCATGGTGATCGGTCTCGTTACCACTTATCCGACACTCGATGAACGTGACGGGAAGGGTTCGCTGCTGGCGTGGGATCCCGTCAAGCAAGAGGCTCGCTGGAAAGTGCCATATGAGAGCTTCTGGAACGGCGGCACGCTGGCAACCGGTGGCAACCTTGTGTTTCATGGCACGGGAGCAGGCGAGTTCGCTGCCTTCAACGCCAGCACGGGCGACAAGCTTTGGCATGTGGATGTTCAAAGGGGAATCACTGCCCCCCCGATCACTTACACCGTCAATGGCGAACAGAGGATCGCAGTACTGGTCGGCTATGGCGGCTTGGCCAGCTTCGGCCTGCCGTTCCTCACCAGCTATGGCTACAAATACAAGGATAAGGGCATTCGTCTTCTGAGCTTCAGCCTTTCCGGGAAGAGGGAACTGACGCGGCTCGAAACCCGCAGTGGGGAGCTCGCTCCGGTCGACACGGGCACTGGCCCAATCGACCAGGCGCTCGCGCTAAAGGGTATGGATATCTACCATAATGCAAGCTGTGCGGTGTGCCATGGCGGGCTGCTCAGCAACAGCGGATCCAATGCCCCTGACCTGCGCGAATCCGCGGCTGTACTCGATTTCGATGCAATGAAGGCGATCCTTCACGATGGCGTCCTGCTTCCCAATGGCATGCCGCAGTTCAAGGATCTAACCGACGAAGAAATTCGCGCGATCAGTGAGTATGCCCGCCAGGTCATTCGCGAAACCAAACCCGCACCGGCCAGGTCAAGCGGTTAGGAAACTGCAGCTGTTTCGGATTAGGAGGTATTCTCCCGCAGCTTAATCAGGGCGGTGGGAAAAGCACAGCGGCTCGCCGACTACAGATTGTTGCGTAGGAAATTCGCTCACATTGTTTTCAACACAATAGGCCCGATTCCGGTCGCCTTCTGTGCGCCAGTGATCTCTGCCCTCAAACAGGTGACTTACGCAAGCGAAAGGGTGAATGGCTCGTCCATCACATTCTGAACACACCAAACGCGGGCCGCTCGGCAATCGGCGCGATTTGCTCGTCGGCAAACCGGCCAACACTCTCGCGGATCATCTCCGCACTCTCGCCCAGCTGGAAATCGAAATCAGGGGTGGCTCGCATCACAAATCTCCCAGCAGCAGCACCGGCGTTTCAATCAGCTTCTTCAATTCCTGAACAAAGCTCGCGGCATCGTAGCCATCGACGACGCGGTGATCGCAGCTGATCGAGATGTTCATCAGCTTGCGTTTCTCGATGCGCTCGCCACCCTGCCCGTCAGCCACGAACATCGGTCGCTCGATAATGCGGTTCGGGCCAATAATCGCAACTTCGGGCCGGTTGATAACCGGCGTCGTCGCGACTCCGCCCAGTGGGCCAAGCGATGTGACAGTCAGCGTTGATCCGGAAAGCTCTTCCGATTTGGCCGAGCCATCGCGTGCGGCATTGGCCAGACGCGTAATCTCGTTTGCCAGCTGCCACAGATTCTTGGACTGCGCGTTGCGGATTACCGGCACCATCAGCCCTTGATCGGTCTGTGTCGCCATGCCCAGATGCACAGCACCGTGGCGAGTCACCACACCGCCCTCGTTATCATAGCGCGCGTTGATCATGGGATAATCGGGCAGCTTGCGACAAATTGCGGTGATCAGCAGCGGCAGCAAGGTCAGCTTGGGCTTGTTCCCGCGCGCCTCGTTCAATTGCAGGCGCAGCCTCTCCAGCTCGGTCACATCGCATTCTTCAACATAGGTGAAGTGCGGAATATGGCGCTTGGCCGCCGACATATTCTGCGCGATGCGTTTGCGCAGGCCGATGACTTTGACCGGCTCATCGGCGCGCGCGGCTCCGGCTGGTGAAAAACCGCTGCCGGCGTTGTAGCTCAGGAACGCATCAAGATCCGCGTGGCGAATGCGCCCGTCTGCCGCCGGACTGATCTCCGCCAGATCAATGCCGAGCTCTTTTGCACGTTTGCGCACTGCTGGCGTCGCGAGAACTTTCGCGGAGGTGTTGGTTGCTGGCACAGGTTCAGGTTCAGGTGCCGGTTCAGGCGCTGGTTCTGGTGTCGGTTCCTGGACCGGAGCAGGCGCTTGTGCCTCTGGCTCAGCAACCGTCTCGGTTTGAGCCGGAACCTCGGGCGCATCCTCTCCCTCGGTTTCAATCACGAGCAACATCGCACCAACCGCGATCTCATCCCCGACTGCACCTGCAAGCTCGACCACCTTGCCATCAACCGGGCTTTCAATGTCGACTGTCGCCTTGTCCGTCATCACGTCAACCAGGTGCTGGTCTTCGGACACCCTATCGCCGACCTGGACGTGCCATTCGACGATCTCCGCCTCCGCAACGCCTTCGCCCACGTCAGGCATGTTGAATGCGAACTTTCTCACTTAAGGCTTACTCCCGTGACAACAGCGTCGCCGATTGCGCGCATGGCCTTACCTACGCGGGCAGCGCCCGGGAAATAGTCCCACTCAAATGCATGCGGATAAGGCGTATCATAGCCTGTGACCCGTTCTACCGGGACCTCAAGATGGTAGAAGCAATGCTTCTGCACAAGCGCCGCCAGCTCGCCGCCAAACCCGCCATAACCCGACGCCTCATGGACAATCAGGCATGCTCCGGTTTTCTGCACCGAGCTGATGATGGCCTCCAGGTCAAGCGGCACGATCGAGCGCAGATCAATCACTTCGGCATCTACCCCCTGATCTTCGGCGGCACGGAGCGCGACATGCACCATAGTGCCGTAAGCGAGGACTGTGACATCCGACCCGGCCCTGGCAATCCGCGCACTGCCCAAAGGAACTTTGTAATACCCGGCTGGGACCTGCCCATCAGGATGGTTAGCCCAACCCGAGACGGGTTGATCCGAGCGTCCATCAAACGGACCATTGTAAAGGCGCTTGGGTTCGAGAACGATCACCGGATCGTTGTCTTCTATGGCAGCGATCAGCAATCCTTTGGCATCATAGGGCGTCGAGGGAATCACTGTCTTCAAACCCGTAATATGGGCGAAGATTGCCTCCGGGCTCTGGCTGTGTGTCTGCCCACCAAAGATTCCACCTCCATAGGGTGACCGGATTGTGATCGGCGACCAGAATTCTCCTCCGGATCGGTAACGCAAGCGCGCTGCTTCGGAGACAAGCTGGTCGAAAGCCGGCAGGATATAGTCTGCGAACTGGATTTCAGCGACAGGCCTGAGACCATAGGCACCCATCCCGATGGCCGTGGCGACTATTCCGCCCTCCGCGATAGGCGCATCGAAGCATCGTTTTAGCCCATGCTTCTCCTGCAAGCCTTCGGTGACCCGGAACACACCGCCAAAATATCCAACGTCCTGCCCAAAGGTCAGCACGTCGGGATCTCTTTCGAGCATCACGTCAAGCGCATCGTTGAGCGCCTGCACCATGGTCATGGATTTCATGGCTCGCCCTCAACCTCACGTCGTTGCGCTTCCAACCGCCAGTCAGGCGTTTCGAAAACGCCTTCGAACATCTCGCCAACCGGCGGCTTGGATTGTCCCAGCGTACCAATTGCCTCACCTTGCTTGACTGCGGATCGCACCTGCTCGTCGAGTTGCTTGTCGAGCAAGGCTTCGCGCTGCTTGTCCCATTCTCCAATGTTCTGCAAATGCGCGGAAAGGCGTTCGACCGGATCTCCCAGCGGCCAGCGATCGGCCTCGTCCTGGGGACGGTACTTGGTCGGATCATCACTGGTAGAGTGGCCGGCCGCCCGATAGGTAAAGAGTTCGATCAGCGTTGAACCGAGATTTGCCCTGGCTCGTTTTGCCGCCCATTGAGTCACAGCCCACACAGCCAAGAAGTCGTTGCCGTCAACTCTGAGACCCGGAATTCCGTAGGCCAGAGCCTTCGCGGCAAATGTTGTGGCTTCACCCCCCGCTATCCCAGAAAAGCTGGAGATCGCCCACTGGTTGTTGGTGATGCACAAGATGGACGGCGCACGATAAACCGATGCGAAAGTCAGGGCTTCATGAAAATCCCCCTCTGCAGTCGAACCCTCCCCGATGTACCCCAAGGCAATGTTGTTGTCGCCACGATAGGCGGATGCCATTCCCCACCCCACTGCATGGCCTATGCGACTCCCGACATTGCCGGAGAGCGAATAGAAGCCGTAATTACGAGCCGAAAACAAGATTGGCAGCTGGCGTCCGCGCAGTGGGTCTGCGGCATTTGAAAAGATCTGATTGACCATCTTGTCGAGAGGATAGCCGCGCGCGTGCAGCCACCCCATCACCCGGTAGGTCGGGAAGCACATATCCTCCCGCCCGAGCGCCATCGACTGGGCAACGCCAATAGCTTCTTCGCCGCGGCATTTCATGTAGAAGCTGGTCTTGCCCTGCCGGTGCAACCGAAACATTCGATCGTCGAACGCACGGGTTAGCTTCATCGCTCGAAGCCCCTCGCGTAAAGTATCCGGACTCAAACCAGGACACCAATCCCCTTGTGGAACTCCAGCATCATCGAGCACGCGAATCAACTGATAGGGCATGTCCCGCAGTTCGTTTTCCGGCCGAAGCGCATCTGGCCTGGCCACTGTACCTGCCGCGGGAATATCCAGATGTTCGAAGGCATGCGCCCCGCCCGGACGAGCAACCGGACAAGGCACATGAAGCGACAGCGGCGAGTGTTCCGAGTTCATATATCGATATCGGTACACTTTGAAACGTGGAGCGTCTTTGCTATATTTGACTAGGGTTGGCCTGATGCTAGGACAAATTGTCGATTAGATATCCTATATTAGGATATATTTCCATGTGGAGGTAAAGATGGGTGTTGCAAAACTGGATGATATGGACCTGCGCATTCTTCGCGCCCTTCAGCGTGAACCGTCCTTATCCATTGCCGACCTCGCCAGTAAGGTTGGCCTGTCGCATACCCCGTGCTGGCGAAGGATTAGGCGAATGGAGACCGATGGCATCATCGAGGGCCGCACCTTGGTCCTGAATGCAGAACTGCTTGGATATCCGATCAGCGTATTTGCCGAGATCGGCATCAGCAGTCATGATGAAAAAACGATCGCAGCCTTCGAGGCTTCGATCCAGCAGCATCCAGAAATCGTCGAGTGCTTCTCAATGAGCGGAGAAAGTGACTTCCTTTTGCGAATAGTGTCCGCCAGCGTCGCTGACTACGAGGCTTTTCTCAAACGCACCTTACTGCACCTGCCAGGTATCGGCTCGGTAAACTCGCGGTTCGCGCTTAAAAGCGTCAAGTTGACTTCGACACTGCCGCTATAACAAGCATGAAGGCAT